>Ga0187808_10000059_pt1 | contig 22870 bp, 16 predicted proteins | sample NC_wetland_sal_i_5_FD_132427 | JGI IMG/M metagenome (GOLD analysis project Ga0187808, IMG submission 132427) | Wetland sediment microbial communities from Neuse River Estuary, North Carolina, USA - ASW_3 | ecosystem: Environmental > Aquatic > Freshwater > Wetlands > Sediment | place: USA: North...
ATGCGCAGCGAACCACGCGCCGCCGGTGAAAATCAAGGCGACGGCAAAGATGCGCAGCACCATGAGCAAGCTTTGCACGCCGCTCCCCGTGCGCACCCCGAGGCAGTTGATCGCGACAAATCCAATGACCACCGCTACAGCGGAGAACTCTTCAGGTATCGCGACGCGGGTGAGTTGATGAAAGTACCGTGCGAACGTCACGGCTACGGCAGCCGTGCCGCCCGCGCCGATTACCAGTAGATACACCCAGCCGTAGAGAAACCCCAGCAAGGGGTGAAACGCTTCGCTAAGGTAGGCGTATTGCCCGCCGACCGTCGGCATTCGATCGGCGAGCTCCGCGTAGATGAACGCGCCAATCAGCGCAAGGGCCCCGCCAGCCACCCAAGCGCCGAGAATGAGAGCGGGGGTGTGCACCAGCGTGGCAACGACATAGGGGTTGATGAAGATGCCAGAGCCGACGATGCCACCCATCACGATCATGGTGGCGTCGAATAATCCCAGACGCGCTGCCAGCCCACCCTTGTACGCAGGCGCGGAATCGGGCGCGGAGGCGGCTGCTTGGCGAGAGTGGCTGTCTTCGAGCAAGAAGAGCGCCGCGCTATCGGCGGCGCGGGCGGCGCGAATCTACCACTGATGCGGACAGCGGCCAAGCGGGGCGCAGACTAACGCCCAAGCCGCTCGACCGAGTCCTCGGCAGGCGTAACTCTCTGGTAGCGCGCGAGGCTGGAAAACTTGCGGACGGGGGGCGGGAGGGAGCATATCTGTCGCGGGGGTTGTTGTGGGCGGAGTCAAATTCCTGATGCCGCGCTGGGCGCATCTTGGACGCCAGGCGCGAGAGGTGATTCCTCGTTACATTCCGGAGCAGCGCAGAGCGCCGCGCGCGCTGGCGGCGATGCCGGTCCTTTTATATGGGCGGCTGGGGGATGAACCGTTCCAGGAACACGCCGAAACGATTGACGTGAGCGCGAGCGGAGGTCTCGTGCCGATCTCCGCCGAGGTCAGCTGCGCTCAGAAACTCCTGCTGACGAATCTGCAGACAAATGAGGAGCTGGCTTGCCGGGTGGCGCGGCTTGTCCGGACACAGCAGGGAAAGACACTGGCCGGGTTGGAATTTCTGGAGCCGGCCCCGCGCTTCTGGGGTGAGAGCCTGCCTTCTCACAACAGCGACGCGCTCGCGCGGCGGCAGTCGTAGCAATTCTTCTACGAAAATTCCGGCGCAGATGTGAGCAGCGCCTATTGCGGTTCTTCCCGCCACTCTGAGTCTTTGCTGATCTCGAGACGGCTGGCTTCAGGCGCGCTGGTAATCCGGCAGCCAATTCTGGATCAATTTCTTGATCGTTTTTCGATCCACGAGTTTCTCGTCGAGGACCTTGCGGGCGAGGCCGGGCAACTCGGCATCGCTTGCGAAGCGGAGAGCAACCAACTGGTCAATGGTGAAATCGGGGATGCGCGGGCGCAACTCTTGCGGGAGCAACTGTTGCATTCGCAGACGCATTTCGAGGCGGATTACACGATCCTGGACAGCGAGGGCAAACAGGCGAGCATGGAGAGCGAGGAGAAGAAGAGCCAGCGCCAGCACCGCAGAAATTACCGACTCCGCGGAAAAGAAGCGGACGGCGCGGACGATCGACCAAACGAGATTGAAAAGAAAAAACGGGAGAATGAAATAGTGAAAAGCAGGAACGAACTTGGTGTGGTTTTCGAAATTTTGAGTCATTGACAAGGCTCCCATGCACCGTGATTTGATTTCCGCGGCGCAGATTCTACCAAACTTCGCGGCTTCCGGTTCATAGCCACCGTTGGCCTCAATCCGCCACCGCCGATGCGCGAACGTTCGCGGCTCGCGGGCTGAAGCCGAGCCCCATGCCGCCGAGGAGTTCGTAAATTTGATCGCGGTCGTTTTCGGCCGCGGCTTCGACGAGCCTCACGAGATTTTCTATGAGAGCCGCGCGGTCGAAAGGTTGCGGCTCGATCACCGAAAGCTTTTCAAATAGCGTCTGGCGGAGTTTTTCCGAGGAACCGGCCAATTCCTCGAAGAGTTTTTCGCCCGGGCGCAGGCCGGTGAATTTCGTCTTGATGTCCTTTCCCGGTTGCAGGCCGGCGAGAAGAATCATTTCCCGCGCGAGCGTGAGAATGTTTCGCGGGCGGCCCATATCGAGAACGAATATCTCCCCGCTTTGAGCCAGACTCCCCGCGCAAAGGATCAACTCCACCGCTTCCTCGATGGTCAGGAAGTACCGCTCCGCATCAGGATGGGTGACGGTGACCGGTCCGCCGCGGGCGATTTGTTTTCTGAAGAGCGGGAGGACGCTGCCGCGGCTATCGAGAACGTTTCCGAATCGAACGCAGGCGGAACGAAGGGCGCGCCGGTTGGCGGCGGCCTGCACCAGCAATTCTCCGATGCGCTTCGTTGCGCCTAATATGCTCGCGGGATTGACGGCCTTGTCGGAGGAAATAAAGACGAACCGCTCGGCACCAAATTCGGCGGCAGCCTCGAGCACATTTCGAGTTCCGCCGACATTATTAAGGATCGCCTCGCAGGGATGCTTTTCCATCAGCGGCACATGTTTGTGGGCCGCGGCGTGAAAAATCACCTGGGGTCGAAATTCGGAGAAGACGGCGCGCAGGCGGCCGGCGTCGCGGACATCGGCAATTTGCGGGTCCGTGACCACAGGGGATTTCAATTGAGCGAGCGCTTGCTCGAGCTCGTAAATGGAATTTTCGTCTTTATCGAGATAGGCGATTCGGGAAGGGCCGAGGGGCATTAGCTGCCGGACCAGTTCGCTTCCGATCGAGCCGCCCGCTCCGGTGACCAAGATGCCCTTGCCGCGGTACACAGAACTCGCCGCTTCTCGAAGATGCGCGACTTCCAGATTTTCGCGGGCGGGCACCTCTATGCTGGGGGCTTCTTGCAGATGAGTGCGAGTGGCCGCGGCCGGGGACTCTTTACGGGGCTCAAAGAGTTTTACCGCGGTCGTGATGATGAGTTTTAAATCCTCGAGGAAGCGGACGTCTTTGCAGTAGGCGAGGTCGAGCGAGATTTTGTGCGGAAGGATGGTCTCGCGATAGAAGCTTTCTTTGTCTTCGCGGGCGGCCAGGAGCTGCTCCTCGTGGAAGTATGCGATGGCGGCGGGTCCGGTGACGCCGGGCCTGGCGCGGAGAATGATTTCGCCGGGCTCGGCGAAGTTTGCCGCGAGATCCGGGGCGTATTTCGGGCTGAACTCGGGAACTTCGGGGCGCGGGCCTATCAGGCTCATTTCGCCGCGCAGTACATTGAGGAGTTGCGGGAGTTCGTCGAGCTTGGTTCGGCGGAGCCATCTGCCGGCGGGCGTGATTCTAGGATCGGTGGCCGCGGTGATTGGAGATCCGTTTTCGCGGGCGTTGTCGAACATGGTCCGCAGTTTGAAGATGCGGAATAAGTTGCCTTGGCGGCCGACGCGTGTCTGGCGGAAGAGGATGGAGCCTCGGCTGGTGAGCCGGATGGCGAGGGCGGCGAAAACTAGGAGCGGTGAGGAGAGGATGAGGAAAGTGAGAGAGAGGGCTGTGTCGAGCCATCTTTTTCCAATTCGGGAATAAAAACTGGGGTTCATGGCAGGTGACGCCCTCCGCCGGAACCTTTCGCGGGCGCGGCGTGGCCCGCGACGGGTGTTCCGTGCCCCTTGAGAATCGAAGGGCGACGATAACAGAAAGAGGTTTTGAGATGCGATTAGAAAAAATAAAGTCTTGGGTTTTGATCGAGTTATGACGATTTCTTAAATCGGATGACTAGCTATTAGCCTTTTCTTCGCCTTTGAGGAGGCAGTCGCTCGTGGCGAGCGGCTGGGGAAACCGGACCGGGCTATTTGATCGCCTTTCGGAGGATGGGGGCTCGAGAGTGGATTGCAGGGTGAGGCCGCAGGTCCAGAATGGGAAAAAACACGCGAAAAAAACGCAACAAGTTTGCTATTAGGATTTGACGATGTTGTTTGTTTTCTGGGAGATGAGATGTGCGCAAATCGACCGGGTTTGCTATTAGAAAGGCAGGGGGGCGAAGCTAAAAATTGAAAGTCAAAAGGGCCCGAGGGAGGCGGGGGGCTGGTTTCGGCCAGGACGGAGCGAAAAATTCGCCGCGGGGCGGGGGTCCCGACACAAGGCATCGGGACGAAAAATTCGCCGGTTTTGAATTGATTTTGTTGTGACATGGGGAATGTTAACACGTTGACAACAGAAATTCGACTGGTCAGAGGTACAGATTTGATTGGCCAGTCCCAGTACTGTACTTTTCGGCGACGGGCCTCCAGCCGAAGTGCGGACGGGCTGGGCTAAATTGTGCCGCGCCTATGGCGCTTAGACTTCTGCACATTGGAGACGCGGCCCTGGGGGCTGAGCAAACTTGTGTCGCGACTAGGGCGCTGGGTGAGGGCCTGGGAGGGACGCGGAGTTTGGCGGTCCGATGGTTTTTGGTTGCGTGGGGGGACGATAGCTCGTCAGAGCACAGACAGGAGTGGTCTGTGCCGCTCCTATTTGCGAAACGGCGGCGGGCGGTATAGATATGAGGAGTAGTCAACGGGTGGGAACGTGATTGCACCGGGGATTTCATTGGAGGCTGTGCGGGCGCTGCGGGCGAGCAAGCTGCGGTCGCTGCTCTCGACGCTGGGAGTGGCGATTGGGAGCGCTTGCGTGGTGCTGGTGGTGACGATTTCATTGAGCGCGCGGAGCTATATCACGGGGTTGGTGGAGGCGGTTGGGTCGAACCTGGTGTACGCGCAATTTGTGCCCGGGGACAGGACATCTTCACTTTCCGATTACACGACTTTCGGGGATGTGGAGACCATAAAGCCGAGCATTCCGCAGGTCATCAATGCGGCGGGATCTCGAGGCATCCCAAAGGATATGACGGTCGGTGGCGAAGAGCTTTCCATCACGCTACTGGGTGTCACCGAGGGCTATCAGGAGATTCGCCGGCTGGTGGTTCTGCGCGGGCGGTATCTTGATCCGGACGACATGGAAACGCACAGCAAGGTTTGCCTGCTGAGCGAGGAATTGGCGAAGAGGATCTTTCCCGCGGATGATCCGATCGGGAGAACGGTTCGGGTGGGGGAGTTGAGCTTCACGGTGATTGGAGTATTCAGGGAGCGCGGGGCGACTTTTGGGGAATCGGATGTGCAGAGGTACACGGTGCTGGTGCCGTATTCGCTGATGCCGTACTACACGGGGGACGACGTGGTGACGATGTTGTACGCGCAGGCGGACCGCGCGGAAGATGTGCCGCTGGTGACGCGAGGGGTGGCAGAAGTGTTGCGGAGCCGGCATCGCACGGGAGTTGTATACAACGTGCAGAACCTGGCATCGCTGCTGGACGCGGCGAGGAAGATTTCGCTGGCGTTGTCGGTGGTGCTGCTCGTGATCGGGTTCATCACGCTGACGATCGGCGGTGTGAACATCATGAACATCATGCTGGTGACGGTGAAGGAGCGGACGCATGAAATCGGGCTGCGGCGGGCGGTGGGGGCGCGGCGGGCGGACATTCGATCGCAATTTTTGATGGAAGCGGTAATGATCAGTGGCATCGGAGCATTCGCGGGGATTCTGGCGGGCGTGATCATTCCGGTGGCGGTAGAGCCGTTTCTGCCGGGGAATCTCGCGGTGCGGTCGGCGTGGCTATCCGTGCTGGTTGCGTTTGGAGTTTGCTGCGCGGTGGGGATTGCGTTTGGATATTTGCCGGCGGATGTGGCGGCGAAACTCGAGCCGGCGGAAGCGCTGCGGCATGAATGAAGGTGAAATTCTTCGAAATCGCTGCGATTTGGATTTGAACTTGGGCGGGGGCAAGGGAAATTCGCGGGCGGGGCGATGATCCAGGCGCGGCTTTAGAGGCTCATCGAAAGAACCGCAGGGGCGTATTCAGTGAGGAAGCCCCGGCGCGTTTCATGCGGTTATCGCACCGGCAACCGAAATAAGTGCCTCGACAGTTCGGTAAAATGGCAGCATTCTTTCGGGCAAGTGCGACCATGGCTTCCCTGAACGTTCGAAAGCATGAAGTGGTTTCTCCCAGCTCTCCGGCAAGCGAAGCTTTGAGCCCAACTTTAAGATCATTCTACCGGCAGCTCGCGGCCGAATTCCCGCTGGGAATGGCGATCGTGCAGCTTCGAGATCCGGGAGACGTGCGGACGTGGAGAGCGGTAGCCGCGAATGCGCTGGCGTCGCAGGAAATCGGCTCGACCGTCGAAGAATTTCTGGCGATTCCGGCGGTTGAGAAGAACGGGATCTCGAAAGGGCCGAATCCGAAACAGGTATTTCGTCGAATTCACACCTCGGGCGCCGCGGTGCTGCTGGGATACATCGGCGGGGGGAACAGCGAGTCTGGAAAGCGCTCGTATGCGCTGACAGGATTTCCACTCAGCGGGGACTGCGTGGGCCTGCTGCTCCAAGACGCGACGCTGCGCGTGAATACCCAATGGGACTTGCTGCGGACGAAAATGCAGATGCGGGAAATTTCGGAATCGCTCTGCGCGATCCTGTGGCGCGCGCATCCCGACACGCTGGAATTCACGTACGTCAGCAAGGCGGCGGAGGAAATTTTCGGGTACTGGCTGGAGCGCTGGTCCAAGGAAACCGGCTTCTGGAAAAAGCACACGGAGGCGGAGGATTGGGAGCTGGTGCGAGCGACGTGCGCGGAGGTGGCGGCAGATGGCAAGCCGAGGCAGTTCGAGTGCGGGATGCTGACGGCGCGGGGGGAACGGAGGCAATTTCAACCAGCATACGAGTGGCGGCGTAATTGATTTCGATGGTTGTCTTGCGATCGATTTCGCAGGCTGGATCGCCAACGATGGCGGCGAGGTGAACCACGCGCGATACGCCGCTCATCGCTTTTACAACATCTTGAATATTTCGACAGTCGCCATTCAAGTGTTCGAGGTTGGGATGAGCCAGAAGATCATGAATGGGCTCCAAACCATAGACCGCGTTGTCCATGATTCGGACGCGCCGGCCCTGCTCGAGCAGGCGCTTCACCAGCCAGGAACCGATGTAGCCGGCTCCGCCGAGGACCAAGATGGGGCGAGGGTCCGACTCACGCATCTGATTCATTCGCACTTGTCCCACCAGAATTTCCTGCACGCTAGGCATCACTTTTGCGGGGACGTTCGCGCGCCGGCACTTCGCGAGGACGCGAGCCAGAATCGCTGCATTCGCCGTGGCCATGCTGACGATGATTTCGTCCACTTGATACTTTGCGGCCAACTGGACCAGCTTATCCCCGGTTCCGAGCACGCGCGTGCCGCTGATGACGGAACCGACCTTTCGATCGTCATCATCGACAAAACCGACCAAATCGTAGGCGGAGTTTGTTTCCAACTCCTTGCTGAGCATAATTCCGCCCCTGCCGGCTCCGTAGAGAACGACGCGCTTCCTCGGCTCTCCAGAATCAGCGGCCGTTTTTCTCTCCAGAGAATAAAGAAGGCGTCTCAGCGCGCGTATTCCCATCGAGATGGTTAAGGCCAGCAGTCCGTCGAGTACGATGACACTTAACGGGAGCCTGGCCCACACGGCCAAGGGCTCCTTGCCAGACACGAAAAGACGCAGAGCCGTCAGGCACGCCGAAACGACGGCGATCGATTTCGCCAGTTCAATCGCGTCAGAAAACGACACAAATCTCCACACCAGCCGGTAAATGCCCATCACCGAGTGAACAGTCAGCCGCGCAAAGACGACAATCGGCAGCCACAGGAGCATTTGCCGGAGGTCAACCCCCGCGGGCCAACCTTCGAAACGGATCATGTATGCTGCGACGAATGCCGAGCTAAACACCAACCCATCGACGATGAGCTGGTTGGTTCGGGAATATAGATCGATCTTCATGGTTTCCCTTTGGAGGAAAATGAATTCGTTTCCCAGATGGCTGGGATGGAAAAAAGCCGGATGCGGCGCCGGCGCAAGGCTCAACTTCGATGTATGCGTGCTATATCGTGCAGGGCTTGGATCACACGATCGGCATCTTCGTCGGTCATCGCAGGATAGATCGGAAGAGAAATCGCTCGTTGAAATTCCCGTTCTGCATGGGGGAATTCACCGACAGAATAGCCGAGACGCCCTTGGTAAAGGGAATGCAGGTGCAACGGGATGAAGTGGACGGATGTCCCGATTCCACGAAGCCTCAGCTCTTCGATCACGCGATCCCGGTTGATGCGCAGCTCGGGGGGATTCACGCGGAGGACGTACAGGTACCAGGCGTGCGTAACATCCTCGGGAGTTTGGGGAGTCTCGAATGCGGGGAGCGTTTCGAGCGCTCGAGTGTAACGCTCCGCGAGCGCTGCCCGGCGAGCGCGCATGGCATCACATTTTGTAAGCTGCACGAGTCCTAGAGCAGCTTGAAGATCCGTCAGATTATACTTATAGCCAACGTCCAGAATGTCGTAGCGCCAGGATCCATCGGCCGAGTATCGTTTCCAGGCATCCCGGCTTATGCCGTGAAGGCTCAGCATACGGATTTTGTCGGCATATTCGGGGTTCTGGGTGGTTGCCATTCCGCCTTCACCGGTTGTGAGAGTTTTCGTGGTGTAAAAGGAAAAACAGGAGATGTCGCCGAGCGTGCCGACCATGCGGCCTTTGTAGAACGACGGGAGCGCGTGGGCCGCATCTTCGATCACTTTCAAGTTGTGCTTGCGTGCGATCTCGAGGATTGGATCCATATCGCACGCATAACCTGCAAAATGCACAGGCAAAATCGCGCGGGTGCGGCCGGTGATGGCCCGTTCGATTTGCTTTGGATCCACGTGGAAGGACCCGGGGCTGCAATCCACAAGGACGGGCCGGGCTTTGAAATAGAGCACCACCTCCCCGGTGGCGGCAAAAGTCATCGTGGGAAGAATTACCTCGTCCCCTTCAGAGATTCCGACGGCAGCGAGAGCGAGGTGGAGCGCGGCCGTGCAGGAATTCAGGGCCACTGCGTGTGCTGCGCCGGTGTACCGCGCAAACGCCGCCTCGAATTCGCGGACGCGCGGGCCGGTGGTCAGCCAGCCGCTGCGGAGTACTTCAAGCACGGCATTGATTTCTTCCTCTTCGATCAAAGCACGATGAAAGGGCAAAAAATGTGTGGCAGTTATTGCCATATTGTGACTCCAAGAAAAATCGGTCCAGAAATCCAGCCTAAGTGCGAGCCGCGTGAACGGCAAATCCGTTCCGTCGTTCGGAACGGCTGAGTTGAGCCAGCCAGTCGTGTATCAGTTTCGACCACTCTAGATTCGCCTCCACAAAGCGGCGGCCATTCCTTCCGAATTCCTCTACCAGTTCGGGATTATTCAGGAGCTGCTCGGCCGCCGTCGCGAGCGCTTCGGGATTTTCCGGCGGGACGACAACACCGGCCATCGCCCGCTCTACCAGCCGTGCCCCTTCGCCCTTGCCGACGAATATGACGGGTTTTCCGGAGGCCAGAATGGGAAACAATTTTGCGGGCCTGGCGCTGTCCAGCAGTGGGAGGCAGCGGAGCGATACGAGGCCGCATTCCGCGATCGAAAAATAACGGGGCAATTCCTCGATCGATACCGGAGCATGCAATGTGACGTTGCAAACATCCAGTTTTTCTTTCAGGAGTTCCAGACGCGCCCTATCCGATCCATCCCCGATTAGCAGGAAGTGAATCTGCGATTCTTCTCCGAGCAGTTTGGCCGCCCGAAGGACCACGTCTAATCCGTGGGCATAGCCGTAGGTTCCCTGGTAGAGAATGACCCTCTTGCCCTGAAGGCCGAGCTGCTGTTTCAAGACAATATCCACCGGGCGCGGACGATAGTGGACGGTATCCACTCCATTCGGCAGAAACAATACCTTATCTGGCGCAACGCCTTTTTCCTGAAGCAAGTATTTCTGAATGCCGTCCGTCATGGCGTTGACATGAGTGGCGCGGCGATAGCTCCAGTCTTCAAACTGGCGCATTAAGTTCGTGAAGGTGCCCTCCTTAAGAAGTCCCATTTCGACGGCCGCGCTGGGCCAGAGATCCGCAACATTCATGATGGCGGACGCGCCCCAAAGGCGAGCAAAGATGCACGCGGGCAGAGTCAGGGGGAGCGGGGGAGACTCGACAAATACATAGTCGGGTCTTTTCGACCGCAGAAGCCCCCATACGGACATCAGGACAAACGAGCCGTAACTCAAGAGGCGATTCAGTCCCCCACCCATGGCCGCGTGGATCCAGACACGGTGCACCACGACGCCATCCTCCAAAGTCCGGCAATAAAGGCGTCCGCGGTATTCAGGGAAAATGTACCCTCGCGGATAATTCGGCATGGCGGTGACCACTTCCACTTCGTGACCAATTCGGATCAGTTCGGTCGCGATGGCCCGCAATCGCGTCTGCGGGGCGCCGATTTCCGGCGGAAAGTATTGGGTCAGGATGAGGAGTCTCATTTGTGATTTGTATGATGAGGAGACCGATGCTCCGGGTCAACTCATATCATGAGTCAATCAAACCCACAAAGTGCTGAGTGCCCGAGCTGGGAAGCAGACCAACATTGCAAGCGTCCCTAAGAATGTGCTGCTGATTTTTGCAGATACTCGATTTTCGGCACATGGCGCTGTGGGGCGCTCCAGCTCCAATGTGCACAGCCGTCCGGCAATAACCGCGTTTGTGCACAGTTCGTGCACAGTGTGAACGAAAAACGAGGGATTGAGACAGAGGGGAATTTGACAAGTTCTTTGCAATCAGTGGAAAATATGGTGGACGTGGCCGGGATCGAACCGGCGACCCCCTGCTTGCAAAGCAGGTGCTCTCCCAGCTGAGCTACACGCCCTCCGATTCAACACGCTAAAACACTTTACATCAACGCTTTAGACGCTTCAAGTTGGGACCACTTGGGACCATGATCGGTCGCATTTATCCCAATCTCGAAGCGATCTCCTTCCTGAATTCCCGAGTGAAATGACTGTACTTGCTCGTTGTTTTGAGCGATGAATGCCCAACCCAAGCCGCTCCCAAGATGGCCTTTTCTTCTTCCGGCTTCATTCGGTTCCACACCGTCCCCGGCTGCGGCCGCCGGTCTACCAGTCCCGCTTCGCCCTGCTCGCGATACCGCCGCTGCCAGCGATAGTAGGTCGAAGCCGAAAGTCCCAGCTCGAAAAGCGTCTGCTTCTTCTCCACCGGTGACCGCCGCACCAACTCGATCACCTCTCGCTTCCGCCCCGGCTCCATTTGCGCGTACCGCTTCCGCGCCAGAAGCCCTAATACTGGCTTTTTTTCAGAGTCATGTTGGCCAGGCTCAGATCAGCAACGAGTTGCTTGAGCCGCTCATTCTCCTGACGCAACCGCTCGACTTCCTCGCGGTTCGCTTCGCGTTTGGTGTCCCCGCGCAGCCGGTTCTTGCCCGCCTCCATGAAATCCTTCAGCCATTTGTAGTAGACGGTAGGATGAATCCCCTCGCGACGGCACAGCTCTGCCACCGAAACCTCCGCGCGCACCCCTTCCAGCAAGATGCGGATCTTCTCTTCGCTCGGAAATCTTCTTCGGCTGGCGTGCTTCGCCCGGCGGATCAAAGCGCGTGCCGTATCCCCCGAACGCGTTGCTGTGCTCGATGACTCGGTCTTCGTGGAAACAACGTTGGTGGGTTCGTTCTCTTCCTCGTACATGTTCACCCTTTCCGGCGCCGCGCAGGGCGCCGGATTAGACTGCCTCCGCAGCACCCCGTCCGGCCAACCCCAGGCCGTCCGGGGCCCCGCTGCTCCGGCAGTCTAATCCCAGTTGCGGGTGAACTCAGCTTCGAAACCGTAGCTTACCGCTCGTCTGCCCCCACTCCCATTTCCGCTGAAGTCAAACACCGCTCGAAGAAGGTTAGGAAGTGAGGAGTACTGCTGTCGAAAAAGACACTAGAGGTACGACTGGGCCGTGGCCGGGTTGGGATCCGCCCTGTCACAGTGGCTAAACCGCCGATCTCGAAACGGAACCTTTTTGGACGTGATCCAGAATACGCACCAAGGTCAGACCGATGGGGTACGCTCTGGCACTATTCAAGGATTTCTAATGCGAGGCGCCTTCCCTGCTTCATTCCCGCCGCATTCAGGATTGTGCGGATCGCTTTGACAATGCGCCCCTGGCGGCCGATTACTTTCCCGAGGTCACTCGCGTGGACGCGCAACTCGAACACGGTAACGTGCTCGCCTTCAATCGCACGGACCTGAACCTGGTCGGGGTCATCCACGAGCGCCTTTGCAATCGCCTCTACTAGTTCCTTCATGGTCTGCCACGGCGCGCGCGCCGGTATCAGCAGGAGGTCGAGCATGTGCGTGTAGTCTGATCCCTGATTCTACTACTCCGCGTGAGGCAACGCTGCCCAACTCGAAACTAAAGGTCCCAGCAGAATGGCGCCGAGGCGTGCGGAACCCAAAAAGGAAACTCATTGTTCGAAACTAAATTGATTTGGCAGAGACTAATGCCGAAGGTAGATGGTCTAATTACTCGCCGCCTTAATTTGTTCCATGATGCAATGGTTCAGCGCGGACAGATTGAACCTATGTCTGTCCCGCCTGACCCGACAGAAGACGTGATTTAAATCAAGCGTTGCAAGGCGGGCTGTAATGCTGCACTAGATCATCCTCTCGGTCTAAACGAGAATCCTCATCATTGTCCCGAAAAGTGCAAATGCAGTTAGCGTTGTGGCTCGTAAAGCAATCCGCTTTGTGATGATTGTTAAATCGAGTTGAGAGATCGTCGGTCTGTCCTACATAAATGACATGGTGGCTATAGTTGCCCGCATCATTCTGATATCTTTGTGTAACCACGTATACCGCACCAACCGCGTTGAATTCTTGGCCCATGTGCCACACATCAAAGATGTACGATTTGCCCGATTTTCCGTGAAACGTGACCGTGCTGATTCTAGCCATTTGCCTTCTCCTCACTCAAATTTGGGCGTGAATGAATCTCTTGTCAATGATACGGCCTGTAGATGTTTGATTAAGTGTGGAAACGGATTTTGGGAGTCTGGAGAGCGGGCAAAATTCCTTCTAGTTTGGCAATTAAAAGCATCAAGCAAGGAAATCGATTGGTTTATGGCATTCGTCAGGTGTGTTTGGATATCGCTAGTCTGGATTGGGCTTCTCGGGGGTTGTTGTCATGCGGCAGCGGGTAAAATTTTTACTCTTAGGGGCCAGCAGCAGACAATCGTTGAGAATCCAACTCTTTCGGCCGAGTTGTCCGGTAATCCGCCTTATCGGGAGTTAGCCCCCCGGCTGCCAGGCCCAACTACCTGGTGGCCAATTCTGCCGTGATCTCGCTGGGGCTGCTCTGGCGGCAATTTCTTTGTGTTGAGAACAGGAGGACCGTACGATGCACAAGCGAGGAGGTCCAAATCGGAAATTCCGGGTTAACTGCGTCAACCCCGGTATCAAGGGCACTAGTACTCATGGCCGGTGCCGCCAATGGGATTGAGTATTGACACGAGACTGCGGCGGGCGTATGTGTCTTTCGCAAAGATGAAGTTGTACTTGGAAATTCTGGTTGGAATTGCCGCGAACTCCGTCAACCACTTTGAAAGCCCAGTCTGATGGGCTCCATTTTCTGGATCACGCGTGACCTGAAAATACTAAAGATCGAAAGGAGGTAACATGCAGCGTAAGCTCAGGTTTTGTTTTTGTGCCGTGCTGGCATTCCTTGCTTGCCTGATAGTTCCCGGATTTGCGGGTGGTCAGACGTGGGATTCAGCACCGGTCGGAGGCGATCTCCTACCGGATGGTTTCCGCATCACTCCTACCGCTGCGCCCGGTTCAACTTTTCAGCGCCTGACCACCGGACTGCGCAGCGACGGGTCCGCTGACGCGAATGGTGCGGTGACCACCGCGCTCAGTCCGGACGGCACCGCCCTACTGATCTTAACCACGGGGTACAACACAGGATTCAACGTTCAGGCATTGAACGGTGCTCCGATCACGTTCCCGGCGCTCGACCCGATGACGGGGCTGCCCACATCGACCACCACTCAGAACGCGGAGTGGGTATTCGTTTTCGACGTCCGCGGCTCGCAGCCCGTGCGGACGCAAATGATTAACATTCCGAACACCTATCACGGCTTGCTGTGGGATCCGTCGGGGAGGCGCTTCTACGTTGCAGGAGGCATTGACGACCGCATCTTCATTTACAAATCGAGCACGACCGCGACGCCCAGTGCCGCAACCACCTACGTGCCGGATGCTCCGTTCGTGCTCTTGGGGCACAACACCCCAGCAGACGTGCCCATACAGGAGTTCCCGACTGGCGGATTGTTCAACAACACTCCTGTGAACAGCAACCCGTATGCGCAGGATATGTTTGTCCCGTTCAGCGCGCTTGCCGCGGGCTTAGCGATCAGCCCGGACGGCTCGACATTGTACGTGGCCAACTATCAAAACGATTCGCTGTCAATCGTGAACACGGCCACTCGCACCGTATCCAACGAGGTGGTCTTTTTCGCCCCCGGCCAAGCGGAGGCGATCGGCGAAATGCCTTACTGGCCGGTGGTCGTGTCGAATTCCGCGGGTGCGCCGGCGAAGACGTATGTAAGCAGCCAGCGCGATGGCCAAGTGCTGGTAGTGAGCCTTTCAGGGTCGGTCAATGTGATCAATGTCGGTGGCGAACCGAATCGGATGATACTGTCCGCCGATCAGCATCGACTGTATGTCGCCAACGGAGACCTTGATGAGATCGAGGTGATCGATACCAAAAATGATGTAGTTGAGTGCCGAATCTCCGTGGCACGTCCGGGCTACCGTTACAAGGGGTCCAACCCCAACTCCTTGGCGCTCAGCCCAGACGGCCGCCGCCTCTACGCCACGCTGGGCGGTGAGAACGCCGTGGCTGTTATCGATGTCGGTTCCCAGCAGGTGCTTGGCCGCATCCCCACCGGCTGGTACCCGAGTTCGGTGACGGTCAGCGCCGACGGGAAGACGTTGTATGTGGTGAACATGAAATCCAATGCCGGTCCGAACCTCGAATACCGGGCCGACTGCCCCGGCAAGGGCATACCAGCGGAATTTTCGACGCTTCTCTGCCCACCACCGAATACGACCTCGCGGAACGAATACATCCTGCCTCTGCTGAAGGCGGGGTTTTCGACTATTCCCGTCCCGCACGGCGATACTCTTAGGCATCTCTCAGATTTAGTTGATGAGAACAACCACTTCCGGGACCGCGGCTTCTGGGACCATCACCAGGATCACATGATGGCGTTCCTGCACGACCACATCAAACACGTGATCTACATCCAGAAGGAAAACCGTACTTACGACCAGGTGCTCGGTGATTTGCCGCAGGGCAATGGCGATCCGACCCGGGTGCAGTTTCCACAGCCAATTTCTCCCAACCATCACCTTCTCGCGACACAGTTCGCTCTGCTGGACAATTACTACGATGCCGGCGATGTAAGCGGCGACGGCTGGAACTGGGACACGCAGGGCCATGCCAACGATGCCACGGTCAAGAACGTGATGGTCGGGTATGGCAACGCGAACTTCAACATCCCATTCGACTGGAATGGCAATCCGCGCAACATCGGAATTGCGTTACCGAACACGACCGCCGGGACGCCAAGCCCCAGCACAGTACGTATTACCACCCTGATTGATCCGACAGGCGGCTCATCCATTGAACCTGGGTCGAAGGACATCACCGCTTCGCAAGGCGCGGATGACCTTGACCCGGACGCGCTTGGTGGCTACATCTGGGACACCGTGCTCCGGGCTGGCAAGACGGTTCGCCATTACGGCCTTTATGCGGACGAGAATTACTATGTCGTCCCATCGGCGCCGACGGCGCCGCCGTCGATGCAGCTCTACATACCCATCGTGCGCGATGCCTTCGCGGAGAAGGTGGTGCAGGCGGTGCCGGTGCGTCCGTCTCTCATGGGCCGCACGGATCTCTACTATCGCGGTTGGGACTTGAACACCCCCGATCAGTACCGCTATGAGGAATGGAAGCGAGAGTTCAATCAGTATGTGCAGAATGGCAATCTCCCGAACTTCGAGATGGTCGATTTCATGGAGGACCATTTCGGCAACTTCTCGACGAACGCGGCAACGCTGGAAAACCCCCTCTCGCAGATGGCAAGCAACGACTACGCGGTGGGCCGTTTGGTTGAGGCGGTGTCCAAGTCCCCCTATTGGAAGGACACGGCGATATTCGTGGTCGAGGATGATGCTCAGAACGGACCGGATCATGTGGATGCGCATCGCTCGACAGTTTTCATTGCGTCTGCTTACACGAAGAGCGGCGCAGTGATCCACACGAATTACAACTCCACCAATGTGGTCCGGACCATCGAGGATATCCTGGGCGTCGATTACCTGGGTCTCAACGATGCGAACGCCAAACCCATGTCCGACGTGTTCACCGAGGAACCCAACCTACAGCCCTATACCGCGCCCATTCCCGGCATCCTGTGCCAGCCTCCGGTGGATCCGACCCTGGTTCCCGAATGCAAGGACCCCGGAAACCGGCCGGTGACAGCCGCGGTCAAAGCGCTGCACGACGGTGCGTGGTGGGCGCAGGCGACCAAAGGGTTTAACTTCAACCACCCTGACCTCGTCAATGCCGATATGTTCAATCGGATTTTGTGGAAGGGAATCATGGGAGATGACAAACCCTATCCTGGCACTGGCAATCAGCAGGCGAAGAAAGAACCGATGGCAGATGATCGTGATTGACCGGCGCGGCGCTCAAAGTGTCATATAAACACCGCGAAGAGAGCTGGTGGCATTAAGCCACCAGCCCCCCAGCGAAATAAGTGAACCTGGGCTGACGCAGGTGAGCCGGGGTGTAGCCCTACCGTGAGATTTTCCGTGTTCCAGTATTTCTGTTGCCTTCATGCGAGTGGCAAAGCAGGGACGGTGAAATGCCTCTGGGCAAAACTAGGGGAATTAGATGCTTCGAGAAACAAGGCGAAATCTTCATATCTGGGCCAATCTGGCATTCCGGGAAGCCGGCCGATTTTTATCAGTAAGTAAGATGGCGGGGGAATCCGTCATTCGACCTCGTGAAACTCCGCTCCCCCTGGCCATTCGGTTGGTGGTCTTAACGATTTGGGCCGTGTTGGCGAGCTGCGTGTTGATGGCCGCCCAGAATGTGGTTCTGACGGGCGCGCTCAGCGGACGGGTCACAGACCAGAGTGGAGCGGTGGTGCGGGGAGCGTCGGTGGTGGTGCAGAATCTCGCGAATGGCGTGAAACAATCTGCCGAAACCAATCATGCGGGACTTTACCGCTTTCCGGCACTCATGCCGGGCACCTATTCCGTCACGGCAAGTTTCAAAGGATTTCGCGATGTCCAGTCTGTGGTGCAGGTGCTGGTAGGAATCGCGACGTTGCAGGACGTCAAGCTGCAGGTGGGAGCCAGCGGGAACACGGTCAAGGTAATCGGGACGGCACCGCTGCTGCGACCGACGGAGTCCTCCGCCAGTACGGTGTTGGAGCGATCACTTATTGACGGATTACCCCTCAGCGGGCGTCGTTACACAGACTTTACGCTGCTCACACCGAATACCAACCCAGACGGCGATACCGGCCTTGTAAGCATTGCCGGACAACAGGGTGGTGAAGATTCGGGGTACGCCAATGGGAATGGCTCTAATGCTTTCACCGTCGACGGAAGCAACGCTACCAGCAACTACTTTGCCGATATTATAGGCCGTTACCGCATCCCGTACCTGTACGGGGAGAACGCAATCCAAGAGTTTCAAGTGGCCGTTAGTCCCTACTCGGCCATCTATGGGGGCGGAGCGGCCTTTATTAATACAGTGACCCGGTCGGGAAGCAACGCGTTCCACGGCAGTACGTTTTATTACAACCGGAACTCCGCGTTTGGAGCCAATGACGCACTCGATAAAGCCGCTGGCAATCCGAAACCGGAAGATGATTTGCAGCAATCCGGGGGCGGAGTGGGCGGGCCAATCGTACGAAATCGTATGTGGTTCTTCGTGGATTATGAGCAGCAACTGCGGAACAATCCGATTTCCGTCATCAATCCAGTGTTGGCGACGACGCCGGAGAACTTACCTAATTTATTAGGTCTTTTGGGAATCTCATCCGGGACAGTACTGCCTCCGCCGAACGGGCCCTTGCCGGTTCCGGGCAGCGACACCGCGCCTCATTCGACCAATCCGGTTTATCTCCAGCAAGTGGCGAACACCCTGAACGCGCTGAGCTCCAATCTCGGCACCAAAGCAAGAAAGCGCAACGATTGGGTGATTACGCCCAGGCTGGATTATCAACCCACTTCCCGCGATGGCCTGTTCCTCAGCCTGAATTTAAACCGGTTCAACTCACCCGGAGGCGTTATCACCGACCCCACGGTGGGAAATTATGGGACGCAGATTCTGGCTAACGCTTACGTGCATACCTTCCAGGCCAGCCTGGGGTGGACGCACAGCTTCTCCTCGAACCTCCTGAACGAATTTCATGTGGGGACCTCGCAAGACGACCAGATCTCGACACCGACCGGTTTGGCTCCAAACACGCCCACAGTGATTCTGGATAGCCCGGCCGCTTTCATTCTAGGCAACGCTCCTTTCTCGGTGGGAAGGGTTTTTGAAAGACAGTACTCGGTGTCCGACCGGGTGGATTACATAATCGGCAAACACACGTTGCAATTCGGTTTCGATTTTAGCCGCGCTCGGGATTCGGACAATAATGACGGCGGTGCGGACCCGAACGAGGCCGTCGATTTTGGGTCGTTTCTCGGCAGTTATGAATTTCCGAATCTGGAAGCTTTTGCGCTCGGCCAATACAGCGTCTTCAGCCAGTCTTCGGGAAACCCGACTTTTTCTTTTTCCGTGCCTTACTACGGATTCTACGTGCAGGACACCTTCCGCGTTTTGCCGAAGTTGACGCTCGAAATAGGCCTGCGCGAGGATTTCCAGGTTTACCCGCAGCCGGCGAAGAATCCGGCTTTCCCGCTTACGGGGCATTATCCGAACCAGTTTCAACGGCTGGCGCCGCGCTTCGGCTTTGCCTGGCAGCCCGCATCAGGCACGGTAGTGCGCGGGGGATTCGGGGAGTTCTATGACAACATGAACGGCCTGAATTACCGGAACGCGGTAGTCTCGAACGGGCTGGTGTCGCAGCAGTCTTCGGCAAGTGCCAGTTACAACGGGGGCCCGCCGAACCAACAGGTACCAACGTTTCCGAACATCCTCCCAGGTAACTCCCCCCTGTTCGGGGCTTCCGAGGACATTTCCCTGGTTTCGCCGCAGTTTAAGGTGCCCGATATTTTGCAGGCGAGTCTGCAGATCGAGCGCGAGATTTTCCGCGACACCACCGTAACGATCGGCACTATGTGGAATCATGGGGTACACATTCTTTCCGGTAGCGCCTATGATTTGAATCTGATGCCCTTGACGGGCACGACGACTTACATCGTCTGTCCTCCGAGCGCAACCACAGCGCCCTGCAGCGGGCCGACTATCACCCTGCCGAACATGGACAATGGCCTGCTGACCGAAGGCCGCATCAGCTCACAATTGGGCCAGATCAACGAACTCATCAGCCCGGCCCAAAATTACTACAACTCTTTGTTCGTGCAGGTGCAGCGCCGCATGTCACAAGGGCTTTCTTTGCAATTCGCTTACACCTTCGCCAAAAGCATCATGCTGCATGGGATGGACTTCAACAATCAGTTCGACTTCAGCAATACCCACGCTCCTTCGCTGTTGGATCAGCGGCACCGAATTAGTTTTGCCGCCGTCTACCGGCCCAGACTGGAAAGACTGACCAGTTCCGGCACAGGGCAGGCACTCCTCTCGGGCTGGACACTGAGCAGTGTCATGGAGTTCTCTTCCGGCCGCCCCTACGCGGGTTTGTTGAGTCCAGCGTGCACGAGTTCGAACCTGTCGTTCAGCAATTGCGGCGTCTCTACCCCTGGCCTTCCCACTGGCAACGACAACCTGAACGACACAGCCTTCAACCAGGACACCGCGAACACCGCGGCGGGCATCAATGGCTTTGGCCCCACGCCAGGCATCGGCCTGAATTCCTTCTACGGCCCGTGGCTTGAAAGGATCGACGTTGGGCTGAGCCGCAGTTTTCCGATCGGGGAAGGCAAGGAACTGCAGTTGCAAGTGCAAGTGTTTAATCTGTTCAACCGCGCCAACTACTATGTGCAGAACGGCGACGGTGTGAACCAAATACAATACAACCCGATCGGTACGAACTGCGGCGACGGCGCGACGGCGAACCAGACCTGTTATCTGGTGCCCAACTCGGGGCCGGGCAATTTCGGAGCGCTACAGGAAATTAGCCCAAACGGCCTGCCGCGCGTGTTTCAGTTTTCCGCGCGGTTCGCGTTCTAGCCTCCTGAGCGGGGCACCTGCCGCGGTATCACCCATCATGTAGTTTCCCGAGGCCCCACCAAGAGAACCACCCTACCGACAAGGTTTGGCGAACCTGTGCAGGATTTGGTGGCATTCCCGACAAAGCGTGATGAGGTTGGTCTCCGCGTCATCTCCGAGAGCGCTTCGCCATCTCACATGATGAACGTCCAGATTCCTATAGGATCCACATCGCTGGCAGCGCCAACCGTCGCGCTCCAGGATGATGCGACGCAGCTCCGCGTATGGCTTCGGCGCTTTTCGAATTCGGTGTCGTTTCTGCAAAGCAGAGCTATTCATCCTGCCCTCTGTCTGTGGAAACGACGCTGTCGGAGTTTACAAGCGGATTGCCGCTGGAAGTGTGACATCCGTTATTTTGCTCCGGTCTTCCGGTCTCCAAAGCGGCGCCGGCTAGAAAATCGGCACAGATCATTTCGAGGCAGTAACCACGTGATTTGTCACTACCCAACATCAGGATAGCAGTCTCGAGCGCACGCTCGACAACCGGCAACTGGCTCTTGTAGAGCTTGAAATAGATGATCTCCCAGGGCTCCGTTTCCTTGCCCGTCAGGTGGCATTCGACCGCTCGTTTGAAGTCTTCCTTGGGGAGTTCCTTGGCTTTGTGCAACCAGGTTGCACAATCGAACTCGACGCCGTCTCTGCGGGCTACTTTGATGAGCTCGGTTGCCTTGCTCCATCCCACTTCCCGAAGCTGCCGCTTTGGGATCCGCGTCAGATGCTCGTGAATGGCCATGAGGTAGTAGGCTTTCCGACGCGACTCAGGAAACCGCTTCTCGAGGAACTCATCGAAGGATTTCAAATTCTCCAATCGCCAGTACTGACCGGCGCGAACCTCGCAAAGATATTCACCCAACTCGACGAAGCGTTCATCGCGTTCGTGCTCCTTGGCCTGCTCCCAGGACAGGATTTCGTCGATCTTCTCGAGAACGACCAAGGCCCGTCGGCGATTGAGTTCAGGAGACACGAGTGTCCGCCTGTCAATCCACAAGCTCGTCAAGCCAATCAAGGTCGCTGGCTCCTGGTCTTCGAATGAGGTTCGCGCTGATCAATTCCTGGTCACCTAGACAAAGGCCCAGATGGGAACAGCTCGTGCATCCGTTCTGGGGGAAGCGAATTCCGCTGTGGGAAGGAAATTGGATCGCTTCGATCTGGCCAATGGTTGTTTCGACGAGGCGACCGTACTCCCGGCGCTGTTCTTCCGCAATGACTGCCTTGAGATATTGAATCTCCGGATGATTCTTTCGCACGAACACCACGAGCGCCACGTCGGAAATCCCACTGATCCAGCTGTAGCAGATCAGCTGGGGATCCAAGGACAACAGTCCTTTCGGTTCTTCCGGGTAGCGACTCGTCGTGGTCTTCCAGTCGATCAAGCAGCGCTGGCCATCGAGCTCGCCCAGGGCGTCGATGTAGGCGACGAATTTGTTGTCTTTGGGAAGCTCCCGGGCCAGCTTGACCTGCAGCTCTCTCTCTGAATTGTGAATCCTGACGCGATCATCCTGGGCGAACCTCTCGAGAAGGTGAACTCCCTGATGAACGAGGCGATCCCAGGATTCTCCTTTCTTGTATTCAAAGGGAGTGTCCCGGAACGCGCCCCATTCCTTGAACAGCGCAGCCGTGCAGTCGTTACCCTGGAAGTAAGCCGCGAGAGCCTGTTCGAAACAACGCCCGAACACCATCGCTGCTCGTGTCTCTTTTTCTCTCCAGCCATCGAGGTAGCGATGCCGGTAGCTGCGTGGGCAGCGAAGGTACTGAGCGATCTGGGTGTAGCTATAGATCATCGCCGCTCCTTTGCCTTTGTTTCCGGTCGACGGTTTCGCACGAAAGCTCATCCCACTCCACGGCGGGCGCAAAGGCTTCGAGGTTTTGGAAAGACCGGCCGTTCAGCGTGACGTAAGATGTCCGAACGACTCCACGAAGCTTTAGAAGAGCTTTTTCATCCACTTGATCTTGGTTGAACAGATCGGAGTCATAGCCGAAATCGCGCAGGAACCAATTCAACTTCCACAGGGCTCGTTCGGTGCAGTACAGCCGGCCCAAGAGCGATCGTCCAGCAAATGGTTCGGGCTCGAGAACGACAAACCGTACTGATAGGAATGGTTTCTGCGGATGCCAGCGGTAGGAAGCCGAATCGACTCGAACCAGAAAAAGGCCTTCGAGAAGATCTTCGCGCTCCTGTTGTCGTGAATGCAGACCGGGAATGTGTCGCTTCATGGCTTTGCCTCCACAGATTGCGCGTAGGAGCTCAGTTTGCACACAAGAGCGTCTCGATCCTTCTTTGCTGAGGCTGCAAGCTGAGTGACGAATGATTCGACCAGATCGCGGCTGGCTTCTCTGAGAGTTTCCGTGCCGCAGAAATCGGCGGCGTATGCTTTCACGAGGGAAGGATCGAGATTGTGCTGACGGATCAGCAGGCAGAGTTGGTCACGCAATCGCGGCTGGCCGTTGCCTGCGCCGTTCGATCCGTGATGGCCATTCGCATCCAGATGAATCGCAGGAGGCTTCGGCGGAGCCGAAAAGGACCCGAGCTCTTCAACGCTGCAGAGCCCGATGCCGTAG
>Ga0187808_10000060_pt1 | contig 22841 bp, 13 predicted proteins | sample NC_wetland_sal_i_5_FD_132427 | JGI IMG/M metagenome (GOLD analysis project Ga0187808, IMG submission 132427) | Wetland sediment microbial communities from Neuse River Estuary, North Carolina, USA - ASW_3 | ecosystem: Environmental > Aquatic > Freshwater > Wetlands > Sediment | place: USA: North...
GCAGGGCAAGTTCTGGGAGATGCACGACACGCTGATGGACCACCAGGGCGCGCTGACCACGCGGGACCTGGTGCGGTACGCGGAGGACCTGGGGCTTGACACGGCGAAGTTCAGCGCCGACTTGAAAAAGCACGTGGGCGCGGCACGGGTCGCGGAAGACGTCGACTCCGCGGATCTGGCCACCGTGTCCGGCACCCCGACGTTCTTCATCAACGGCAGGCGGCACTACGGCGCGTACGACCTCGCGACCCTGCAGGACGCGGTGCGCACCGCCAAGGGCCGCGCGTACATCGGCGCGAGCTGATCTTGATACCAGCGCGCTGCCTATGATTGGGGCGGCGAATCGCGGGAGTGAAAGGGCGGTGGCGTGGCCGGCAACAGCATCGCGATCACGGGCGGGCGTGTCGTTCCCATCGAGGGTGATCCCATCGACGACGGAACTGTGCTGGTGGTTGACGGCAAGATCGCGGCCGTGTCCGGCCCCGGTTTCAAGGTCCCGCCCGGAGCGGACGTCGTGGACGCGGCAGGCAAGTGGGTGCTGCCCGGCTTCATCGACGCACATGCCCATCTGGGGGTCTACGAAGAGGGCGAAGGCTGGGCCGGCACCGACAGCAACGAGCTGACCGGCCCCGTGCAGGCACACGTCAGGGTGGTTGACGCGATCAACCCCGCGGACGAGGGTTTCCGCGACGCGATCGCCGGCGGGGTGCTCGCGGTAAACATCAACCCCGGTTCGGGCAACCCGATCGGCGGGCAGACGGCCGCGATCCGCTGCTGGGGCCGCACCGTGGAAGACATGGTGCTGCGCGAGCCGGCGGGCCTGAAGTCGGCACTGGGCGAGAACCCCAAGCGGGTCTACGGGGACAGGAAGGAAACCCCGTCCACCCGGCTTGGCACCGCGGCCGTGATCAGGTCGGCTTTTGTGGAAGCCAGCAATTACCTCGCCAAGCTGGATTCAGAAAATCTGTCTTCAGAACGGAACGGGCCGACTCCCAGGGACCTGAAGCTCGAGGCCCTAGGCCGAGTGCTGCGCCGGGAGATCCCCTGGCGGCAGCACTGCCACCGTGCCGACGACATCGCGACCGCGATGCGGCTGGCGCGGGAGTTCGGGTACGAGCTGGTTATCGACCACGGCACGGAGGCGCACCTGCTGGCGGACAGGATCGCCGCGGCGGGAATCCCCGTCGTGATCGGGCCGCTGTTCACCTCGCGGTCCAAGGTGGAACTGCGGAACAGGTCGCTGGCCAACCCGGGACGGCTCGCCGCCGCCGGCGTGACGATCGCGATCACCACCGACCATCCCGTCGTGCCGGTGCACTTCCTCATTCACCAGGCGACGCTGGCGGTCAAGGAGGGGCTGGATCCGGTCACGGCGCTGCGCGCGGTGACGATCAACCCGGCGCGGATCATCGGCGTGGCGGACCGCCTCGGGTCGCTGACTGTGGGCAAGGACGGGGACCTGGTCATCTGGTCCGGCGACCCGCTGGAGGTCATGTCCCGCGCCGAAGCGGCCTACATCGGCGGCCGGGGGATCTACCGGTACGACTATGGCTCTCGTTCCGGGGCTTTCGTGACTCCTTGAGTGGCTTGTCGGTACACGGAAGAGAAGTCGCTCGCGATTTCCGTAAAATCTTCTTCGGCATGATCCAAAGCACTGCGTATCAATTCCGCGAGCAAATCCCATGCCTCGACTCGGACAAGCACCTCAGCGAGTCTGCGGTAATCGTCGGCATCTGAGCCTGGAAGACGGCTGGTGATTTGCGATCGCAACCGGTCTATAACATCATTCCGCGGACCCGCGGCGACCGCTTCACGCGCTTCGGATGCCCACCGGTGAGACATCGCGAGGTTGAGTATCTCCGGCAGGAGCGCAGGCACATCTTCCGGAAACGAGCGGAGAAATGTCAACGCACTGGCGCGATCCCAGTTACTGGCACTCGTGAGCGCGCTTGACAATATCTCAGTTCTTGCCGCCGCCCCGAGACCATATATCTCTGCGCGGCGTCCCCTTACCGAACGCTCCGCGTCCACCAGCGCATGCCAAAGACGATCGGCGTCCGGTGCTGGTTCATCAGATCCTGTCATAGCTTAATGCCTATATTCGTCCAGTTCATAGACTTGATCAGACCGACATAGTCGTCGAACGGCATACTAAAAGTCGGATATATCGTATAGTGGCCCTCAGGCGCTGGGCCGCCGACTTCCGCGCCATCGGAAATGATGCCCAGTCCTTCCGGGAGAGGCAAGGTCGGAGAACGAAGTTGCCCGCCCAGGCCCTGCGCAGCCGCGTGTTCTGGCGTATCGAACGTCGACATGCCATGCACATCTTTCGCCGCTAGCTCTTCGGGTGTCGGTGGATGCACGTTGCCCAGCTCATCTACTGGAATGTCGCCTTTTACTCCAGTTTCGTCCGTTATTAGCGGGCGAACTCTCGGCCCGCCAACGCTGAGGACGTTCGGGCAGGAATCGTTGTGAACCAGGATCCCCGCGCCCGCGGCTTCGATGTAGAAGTCGTGATCGGGGGTGATGGTGAGGTCCCACATCCAGCCGTCGTGCTGGCGGGGAACGTAGCCGCCAGTGACTACCGCGTCGGTGCCCGCGGGGGTGCGCAGGTGCGCGCCGTGGCGGAGGGCGCCGGCCTTGACCCACCGGTGCGTGCCGGGGACCCAGAACAGGTGGTTGCTGGTGGTGTCGATGACCGCGGTCCGGCCGTCGGAGCGGACCTTCAGGTCATAGAGGTCGGTGTCGTGGCGGACCAGGACGGCGGCGACCCGCTCGGTCTGGTTGTTGCCGGTCTTGGTGCTGGTGGCGAGGACCTTCTCGCCCTTGACCAGCTCGCTGATGGGGACTAGCGCGCCGGAGGCGGCCAAGACCCGGGTGGAGCCCGCGAACGACTCCCCTCCGCAGGAAACGGAGGAGGCGGAATCCTGCGCGCCCTGGCCGCCCTCGTCGACGGTCGCGCCGCCTCGGGCCACGGCGTCGTCGGCCGCCGTGCTGGCGGTGGCGTCAGCGGTGGTGGCGGCCGACTCGGTGGTCGTGGAGACCGCCTCTTGCGTCGCGCTGGTGGCCAGCGCGTCGCCGGCCTCGGCGGCGCCCGAGCCAAGCACCGTGCCGGCCAGGCCGGACAGCAGCGAGGTGGCGCCCTCGGCCAAGCCGCCGGACAGGGCGCCGACCGCCGCACCGGTCAGCACCGACTCGCCCAGGCCTGACCAGGAGAACTTGCCGGTCTGCGCGGCGGTTATCGCATACGACACCGCGTTGCCCGCCGCCCCGGCTATCGCGGCACAGCCTATCGTTCCGGCTCCGGCGGTCACGGCCTCACACCCGGCGAACGCCGCCACCGACACCGCGACCGCGGCGATCGTCGCGGCATGGTGCTCGACGTAGTGAACCGTCGCTGTCGCCGCGCGGGCCACGTAGTGATAGGCCGTGGTGACCGCGTGGGTGACCGTCTGATATCCGGCCGCCGCCCACTTCGCCGCGTCGTGATAGGCCCGCGACCCCGCTTGCGCCACCGTATGCCAGGCCGCCCGCGCGCCGTGCGCGCCCCAGTTGGCCGCGTCCTCCACCGCCCGCGAGGTATCTCGGACCGCTAGCCGGGCCGCCTCCGCGGTGTACTTGGCCACCATGTCCCCGGCCTGCATCGCGTAATGCACGGCCGCGTGGACGTACGACTCCACTCGGTGCAGGTCACAGGACGGGCTGAACCACGACGTCCACCCGCTGCACGAGGACTCCTGCGCCTGCGCCTGCTGCGCCTGTTGCTGTGCCCGCTGCTCTTGGGATGCCCAGTACGACGCCTGCTGCTGTGCCGCCTGACAGGCGGCGTTGCAGGCGTTTTGCGCAGCCTGGATCGCGTCCCACTGCCGGATGAGTGACTGCGCCGACCCGCAGCCGTAGCCGTCGCACAGCATGTGCCCGGACGGGTCGGTGCCGGTGAGCGGGTTGTCGGCGGCGTACGCGAACGGGTTCCCTGCCGCCGGGTCCGGCACCGGGTTCACGGTGACGGTGTCCTTGTCCTGGAACCCGCCCGTGCCCGGGCTGTACCAGCGGGCGCCCATCTGCACCTTGCCCGTCGCCGGGTCGGTGAACTGCGACTGGTAACCCAGCGACCCGGCCAGCGAAGATCCGGGGAGCACGTTCCCCCACGGGTCGTAGCCACTCGACCCGGAAAGGCTTGTGCCCGAGGCTTTGAACTGGCCGACCACGTCGGTGTGCTGGTCGGTGTAGTCGAGCACTCCCTGCGACGGGGAGCCGCCGACCACACCGGTGCCGGTCAGCGTCCCGTCCGGGTCCCATGTGTACGTGGCCGCCCCGTCGGAGGTGAGCTGGTCGCTGTCGCCCTGGTACGACAGCGGCGTCACGCCGCCCGACCCGGAGGTGACCCGCACATCCCGGCCAAGCGCGTCATACAGGTAGGACTGCGTGCCTTCCGTGACCTGCTGTCCGTACGCGTCCGTCGTGAACGACGCCGTTCCCGACGAGGTGGCCTCCGACGCCAGCGCGCCGTTCGCGGAATAGCTGTAGCCGTTGCTGCCGTCGTTGGTGAGTTCGTCGCGAGCGTCGTAGGTATAGGTCTTCGACCCGGCCTGGGTCAGGTTCCCCGCCCCGTCGTACGCGTAGCTGGTCGTCGTGGCGCCGTTGTTCCACGACGTCAGCCGGTTCGCCTCGTCGTAGGCGTAGGTGTTCGTGGCGGACCCCGCGAACGCGGACGAGGTGGTCTTCGACGTCAGGTTCCCGTTCGGGTCGTATCCGTAGCCAATCGACGCGACCGTCTGGCCGGAGGAGGTGGCCAGCGTGTCCGACGTCAGCTCGTGCAGGCTGTTGTATCCGAACGCGCGGACATCGGCGCCCGCGCCGTAACTGATCTGCGATAGCTGCGACAGGCTGTTGTAGCTGAAGGTGAGCGTGCTGCCCGTGGCCGGGTCCGACATCGACGCCAGCCGGCCGTCGTCGTCGTAGCCGTAGGTGGCGGTCCCCGCCGGGGTGGTGGCGGAGGCGAGCTGGCCGTCCCCGTCGTAGGTGAACGAGGACGACCCCGCCGAACCTGAGGCGGTCAGCAGCAGGCCCTCGTCGTCGTAGGTGAACGACTCGCTGGTGGCGTTCGACGGCTGGGACTGCGGGGCGGTGTTGGACGTGGACGCCGAGGTCATGTTCCCGGCCAGGTCGTAGCCGAACGACCGGGTCGCCGTGACGGCGCTCGCTCCCGACCCCGACTGCCCGGTCAGGTCGCCCACGCTGTCGTAGGAGTCGCTGACGCTCACCCCGCCGGGCTCGGTGAGCGTCACCGGGCGGCCGTCCGCGTCGTAGGAGGTGGTGAATGTCGACTGGGCCGCCGTCGGGTAGGCCGACGTAGTCGGCTCGATCCGCGACTCGGGCAGGTTCCAGGAGTTGTACGTCGTCCACCACTGGTTCCCGTTCCCGTCGGTGTACAGGGTCTGGTTTCCGGCCGCGTCGTATCCGAACGACGTCGTGATCGCCGACGTCGGGGTCACCGGCTGCGCTTCCTGGGTCAGGTCACCCGCGGCGTCATACGTGTAGCTGGTCGTGTTTCCCCGGTAGTCCGTCGACGCGACCAGGTTCCCGTCGCTGTCGTAGGCCGCGGAATCGGAACGCAGTGCCGCGCCGGACGCTGACAAGTCGGTCGATCCCGTCTGCCGGCCAGCCTCGTCGAACGCGCCCGTTGTCTGCGTCCCGTCCGGATAGGTGACCGATGTGCGGTCCCCCGCTACGTCGTAGCCGTAACTGGTCTTGTTTCCGGCCCCGTCGGTCACCGAGACCGGCTCCCCGGCCGCGTCGTAGGCGTAGGACGTGGTCACCCCGTCCGGCGACGTGGACGACGACAGCCAGCCGCCCGTCCCGTACGCGTAGTCGGTCGTGTTCGCCGCGGCCGACGGGTACCGCTCTAGCTGGGTCGAGGTGATCGTGCGGCCCATGTAGTCGTACGTGGCCTGCGTCTGCGCCCCGGTCGGGCCGGTGACCGACAGCTGGTCGCCGTTCGTGTCGTAGGTGTAGTGGGTCACCCCGCCGTTCGGGGCGGTCACGGTCGCCACGTCGCCGAGCTGATCGTAGGTGTAGGCCGTCTGGTTGCCGAGCGGGTCGGTCTGGGCGGTGACCTGACCAAGAGGGTTGTACGTCGTCGACGACTGCGCGGTGATCGGCGACGACGACCCCGGCGGGGTGTACGGCGGCGCGGTCACGGAGACGGCCCGGCCGTCCGCGTCATACGCGGTGACCGTCACGTTCCCGTTGGCGTCCGACGATTCGACGGGCTCGCCGAACGTGTCGTAACCCGTCATGGTCACCGGCGCGGTCGCGGTGGCGGAGCCACCGTAGACCGCGGTGGTCACCGTGGGCGCGGTGGTCACGGCCAGCCGGCCGGCCTCGTCGTAGGAGTAGTGCGTGACGTTGCCGTCCGGGTCGGTCATCGAGGTCGGCAGCCCGCGCTCGTCGAGCGTCCAGGTCGTGGTCAGCCGGTCCTCCCCGGCCGGGGTGGCGGCTCTACCCCCGCCGTACAGCGCCGATACCTGGGCCGCGGACAGCACGTACGGGTACACCTGCGCGTTGGCGATCTGCCCGTTGACCCAGTCGGTGGGGTTCCCGTCCCACAGGCCGCGCCCGATCGTCAGCGGCCCGGACGACGCCCACTTCGTGGTGTCGGTCGCGGTGCCCGACAGCGTGCCGTTCACGTACAGGTCCATCGCCCCGGTCGACGCGTTGTAGGTGCCGACGAGGTGCGTCCAGGTGCCGGTCACGGCGGCCGACGAGGACATCGCCCTGGTAGTGGTGGTGCCGGTCGCGTCGCTGTTGTTGTGCGCCAGGTTCCAGTCCCCGGTCGTGGGGTCGAACTGCAGGTTGAACGCGCTGTCCGCGGTGCCGTCCTGGCCGACCACCGTTTGGAATCCCGAGGTCGACGCCAGGTCCACCCACGCGGACACGGAATACGAGGCCGTGGTGGACAGCACGGCGCTGGCCGTGGCGAAGGACCCGCTCGTGCCGTTCAACGTCGCCGACCCCGAACTCCACGTCACACCGGAGGACCGGGTCGCCGGGTTCCCGTTGCCCGAGTCATCGGCCGCGATCGTCGGGTAGTCGTTGGCCGGGACGCCTGTCCCGTCGGTGAGCGGCCACCATCCGGACGGGGCGAGCGCGGCGTTGTCGTCATGCACGCTCTGCGAGGTCATGTTGCCCAGGCCGTCGTAGGTGTAGTCGGTGACCCGGGCCGGCGTGCCCGCCGAACCGGACAGCGACTGCGTGATGACCTGATCGTCGGGTGAGTAGGTGAGGTTCGTGACCCGGTCTAGCCCGGACGGGTCGAGGGTCTGCGACGTGACCCGGTCCGCCGCGTCCACCGTGTCGTCAGTGGTTGTGGCGCCGTTGTTCGTCACCTGGGTGATCAGGTTCCCCGCGGCGTCGTAGGTGTTCGCCTGCTCGGTGAATGACGCGCCGCCCGGGCTGGTGCGCGTGATGGTGGCGACCAGGCCGTTGTCTGTGTAGCCGTAGGAGGTGACGTTACCCATCGAGTCGGTGATCGAGACCATGCGGCCCGCCGGGTCGTAAGCGCGCGAAGACTCCACCAGGTTCACCGGTGCGGACGGATTCGCCGGGTCCCCCGTGTAGTTGTCGAGGGTGACGGTGTCGAGGCGGCCGTCGGCGTCGTAGACGTAACTGGTGACGTTGCCCGCGGGGTCGGTCTGGGTCGCGAGGTCGCCGTAGGCGTCATAGGTGTACTTCGTGACCGCGCCGGTGGCGTCGGTGGAGGACGCCAGCAGGTCGTGGCTGTCATAGGTGTACGACACGGTGCGCGAGGCGTCCCCGCCGGTGGTGTCGGCCACCGTCTGGGACAGCACGTTACCGTCGGCGTCGTACGCGGTGGTGATCTGCGCGGTGTGCACCGCGCCGGTGACCCGATCGGTGACCGGTGGGTCGGTCTCGGTGACGACCTGCCCCATCTCGTTGTACGCGTAAGACGTGACGAGCCCGTTCGGGTAACTGTTGGAGATGACCGTCTTGGACAGGACGCGCCCGATCCCGTCGTAGGTGTACTGGGTGACCTGCCCGTCGGGGTCGGTGACCTGCGCGACGTCCCCGTCGGCGTAGTACAGGGTGTCGGTGATCTCGCCGCCCGGGGAGATCTCCTGGTAGGGCAGCCCGGCCGGCGGAATCGCCCCCTGGTAACCGCCGGTCGCGCTGGTCCCGGTCGTGTAGGCGTAGCTGGTGGTGCGGCCGGAGGTGAAGCCGGGCACCGGCGGGGTCGTCTCGGCGGTCAGGTCGCCGCTGGTGTCGTAGGTGTAGACCGTCAGGTACCTGTTGTCGGACGCCGAGGAGGACCGGCCGTCCCGCGCCGTCAGCAGCATGTCGTTGCGCGGGTCCGCCGCCGGGGACTGTGACGTGTCGTCGGGGTAGTAGCTGTAGTAGGCCGTCGAGCACTTCCGCGCCGGCTGGTTCTGGCAGGTCGTCTGCGACACCAGGTTCCCGCGGATGTCGTGCCCGGTCACCGTCACGTTCCCGTCCGGGTCGGTGACCGTGTTCAGGAAGCCGTTGACGTCGTATCCGTATTTTGTGGTGTTGCCAAGGGCGTCGGTCTGCGCCAGGATCCGGTCCCCGTTCAGCGGGTCGTACCGGTAGGAAAGGGTCTTGCCGCCCGGATCTGTGACGGTGACGTTCTCCACCGGTGTCAGGCCGCTGGAGTATTTCGATGACTGCCACTGGTCGGTCACCTCGGCGGCGGTCAGCGCGGCGGGATAGACGGCGACCTCGGCGAGATCGCCCTTGAAGTACAGCGGGGTCGCCGTGTCGCCGGAATGGCTGTTGTCCGGCCACAGCCCGCTGATGTACCCCGCCCCGGCGTAGTCGTTTGGCAGGTTGAGCACGTCTACGTTGCCTGACAGCGTGCCGACCAGCGCGCCATCCAGGTACATCGACTGGGTGGTCCCGGCCGCCGACAGCACGACCTCGTGCCATTTGCCGTCGTCTACCGCCGATGACGTCGATATCGGGGCGGCAGTCCCGGTCCAGAACTCGCCTTTGAGCTTGCCGTCGCTGCCGATGTACAGGGCGGGCACGTAATCGCCGCTCGTCGAGCCCGCGCTGAGGGCCGCATTCTGGTAGGAGTACAAGACCTCGTTGGCGGTGCTGGTCTTGAACCAGAGCGACACCGACTGGTCCCCGGACGCGGTCATCGGCGCCTCGGGAAGCTGGATGTAAGAGCTGGTCCCGTTGAACGAGTCGACCGTGGTGTCGGAGAACGGCCCGCCGGTAACCCCTTGGGTGACCGAACTGTAGACGGCGGTGCCGCCATTGACCTGGTTGACCGCATCGGTGGTGTTCGTGTCGCCCAGCCGCCAGTAGCCGGCCGGCTGATCGCCGAGCACCGAGGACGCGTACACCTGGCTCGACCCCGTCACCGTCGGCGCCGCCACGGTCCAGGTTCCGCCGTTCGAATCCGTCACCGACGTGACCGCGGCCGTCAGCGGGTTATAGGCGACCTGCGCGTACACCTTGCCGGACGGCCGGGTCACCGTCGTCGCGAGCGCGGCCGCGTGGGTGCCCGCGGAATACATCGCGGCCACTTCGGCCGCGGTTACCGGACGGGTCCAGAACGCCACGTCGGAGATGTCCCCGGTGAAATACATGGGGTAGGCGGTGCCCCCGGAGTTCGGCTCGTCCGGCCATCCCGCGCCGGCGAACCCGGCCCCGATGTAGTGGTTGCTCAGGTTGAGCACATCGATGTTTCCTGACAGGCTGCCGACCTTCGCGCCGTCCAGGTACAGCGTCTGCGTGTTCCCCGAGACGGACAAGGTGGCCAGGTGCCACTTGCCGTCGGCGACCGACGAGGAGGTCGTTATCGGGGCAGTGCTCCCGGTCCAGATCTCCGCGTTCAGCTTCCCGTCGCTGCCGATGTACATCGCGGGGACGTAATCACTGGTCGTCGAGCCCGCGCTCAGGGCGGAGTTCTCGTAGGAATACAGGACGCCGTTCGTGGCGGTGGTCTTGAACCAAACGGAGACCGATTGGTACGCGGCGCCAAGCTGCAGGTTCGCCGGCAAGGTCACGTAGGAGGACGTGCCGTTGAACGCCGCTGAGGTCGCGGACGAGCCGGCCAGCGGCCCCGCGGCCCCGAGGGTCACGCCCGAGTACGTCCCGTTGTCGGTGCCCTCGTTCACCAGCACCGAGCTGGCCGCCGTCGTCCCGGACGTCTCGTCCAGCCGCCAGTACGAGTCCGGCCCGGAGTCAAGCACCGCGTCCGGATAATCCGAGCCCGCCGCATAGGTGTAGCCGTAGCAGGTGCTGTAGTTGATCGGCGGGCACACGCTCGTGAGCTCGTCACCGGTGTAGGAGTACTGCCAGGTCAGGTCCGTGTTCTGGTTGCCGGAAGTCACGGGGTCGGTGAAGACCGAGGCGACGTGCGGGGAGTACGGCGCGGAGGGGGACGTCCAGGTCAGGTGCAGCGCCCGGCCCGACGCGGCCGACGTCATCGTGGTGATCTCGTTCGAGGAGTTCCAGGTGAAGTTCAGCGCATGACCCAGCGCGTCGGTGATCGCGGTGATCCCGTACTGCCCGCTGCCCAGCGACTGAGTGAACGTGTACACCGTGTCGTTCTTGTCGGTCAGCGTGAAGCCGCCGGACACCGACCTCAGCGTCGCGTACCGGCCCGGCGGCGCCGTATAGGACCCGTTGGAATTCAGCCCGAACCCGACCTGTTCCCCGTCCGGGTAGGTGACCACCTCGGTGGCGGTGGCACCCGACGAGCTGGTCTGCCCGGGACTCACGCGCATGTCGAGGACCGACGACCAGCCGGTCCCGAACGCGCCCGTCGTCCTCGGGTCGAAGCTGTTATAGTCCCGCTGCACCGACAGCGCCGGCCCGACGGTGGAGATCTGCGCGTCGGTGGCCGAGGTGGTCCAGTTCCCCGACGCGGGATCGAATCCGGGCCCGGTGTCGTTCTGCGACAGCCCCGAGGTGATCAGCGGTTGCGGCACAGGCGTGCCGAAATACCGGATATCCGGCGCGGCGCTGTAGTCCAGCCCGTCGTAGTCCTGGACCGTCCAGTAATACTCTTGCCCCCACGTCAGATCGCCCGCGGGCACTGTCCAGTCCCCGGTCGAGATCTTCCCCGACGACGCGATATCCGTGCCTGACGTCGAGTAGACGGTGAACACGTACTGGATCGGGTCCGGCCAGCTGTCCGGGTCCGAGCCGGACGCCAGCAACTCCGGCGTCAGCGACGCTGAGGAGTAGTTGTCGGGCGGGTATTCCGTGTTGATCTGCGGCGGGTCGTCCGCGGCGTAGGTCAGCGACAGGTACGGGGCGTTGGCGGTGTTGAACGAGTCGAACTGCTTCCACTGGTTGTTGTCGGTCGTCGAGTTCGTCAGCGCGATCCCGTAGTCGTCGGACGGGTGCAGCGTCCAGTCGTTGAGATCGCCGAGCCCGGTCGAGTTCATCGTCATCGTCATCCAGCCGCCGACCGACGGATCGCCGCTGGTGTTCGTGCACGCCGCTGACGGCGCGGTGGTGTCGAGTTCACCCATGCCGTTGCCGGTGGCCGGCCCCGGCCACGACTTGTTCCCCGTCACCGACCAGGACGCGGTGATCTCGTTCGCGTAGAACGGCTCCGCCGAGCCGCACGTCCAGGCCCAGGCGTCCCAGACGTGCAGCGAGCCGGCGGTGATGTGCTCGTTGGCGAGCGCGCTGCCCAGGCCGTTGAACGCGAGGAACGACCGCGCGTAGTTTGACCCGCTGTCATAGGTGCCCAGCTGCAGGAGCGTGTTGCCCGAATAGTCATTGGTGTACGGGTACAGCACATCGGTCGTGCCGGTGGTGGTGGCGGAGTACGACGGGTCGACCACCACAGGGAACACCCGCGACGGGCTGGCCAGCCACGCCGGGTCGATGCTCGCCCGCAGCGCGAGGCCGCCGCGGTACATCACCAGCTCGTACTTCACGGGGGTCGTCGCCCCGATCGGCCCGGTGCGCGGACCTGTCGCGGAGTCCCGGGCCAGCCCGGCGGGGATCACGCCGCGTACCGCGCCCGAGGCGTCGACGAGCCAGATCGACCCGTCGGGTCGCATGTGCGGCGTCAGGCCGGTCAGCGCCAGCGGGAAGAGCCAGGTCGACGGCGCCTTCGCCGAACGCAGGATGAGCCGTTCGGCGATCCCGGTGGCGGTGTCCGTCTCGGTGAGGTCCGTGGCCGCGAGCACGCCGCGGTAGGTTGCCGTCGGCCCGGCCACCGTGCCTCGCACTCTCGCCGCGCCGGCGAGGCCGAACGATAGTCCGAACGAACCGTTGGTTCCACCGGAAGCCAGCGATGCTAGCGCGAGATCATCAGCGCGCGGGGCGAAGCTGACCGTCAGCGAGTTCGCGTGGTCGTGCCAGCGCCCCCCGGCCGCGGGAACCAGGGTGGTGCTGACGGGCCGCCAGGCTCCGGCCGGCGTCCGGTAGTTGACCGGGCTGGCGTACACGTCGCGCGTATAGCTCCCGTCGGCGTTCTTGTACAGGTCTGCGGTAGCCGACGCCGTGATCAGCGTGCTCGTCTTCGGATTGAACGTGACCGTGCCAGGCGCGGGCTTCGTGGTGTCCTGGTGCACCGCCGGGACGTGCGGCCGGTACGCGGGCAGTTGTCCCGGCCCCTCCCCCGGTGCCCGCCCGGTCGCGCGAGCGACCGCGCGCGACACCGCGGCCGGCACCTGATGGCCATGTCCCGACGCCGTGCCTGACTGCTGCACTGGCGTCACAGGCGCCGGCTGATGTTTGCCTGTCAACCAGGACCAAAGATCGTCAAGGCCGGTCCGGATCGCCGCCCGGGATGGCAGCCGCAGTGTCGCGGCGTCGGCCGATGGAGCCACCGCCATAGACGGCAGCCACAGGACCAGTACCACAAGGAGCGCTTTCGCCGCGCGCACGCGCCACCGGCGACCTGGCATAGCCACCCATCCGCTCCTGGTCCGAAGACCGCTCTGAAAAGCGCTCTACAGTGCCTCCGGGCAGCGCCCGGTCCCATCCATGGAACGCGGTACCTTTTGTCCGGTGCCGGGCAGCTAGGGTGCCGAGTTGGAGCAAATACTGATGAATCCTTCGGGAAGTGTCAAGACTGAAACTTTGCGTAACAACCGGCCCACACGCACAAGCCGCCTCACGATTTCACGGCAGCGCTGATCAGGCGCGCGACGTTGGCCCCCACCTGACCATCCGCGGGGTCGACCGTCGTTACGCCGCGTGATTGCGGCGCCGCGCCGATCGCGACGAACCGCACCTGCGGATACCGGCCCGCGTCGGCGGTCACGGCTGACACCGGCGCCGTCCCAACCGCCAGCACCATGCCGCAGCGCCGCTGGATCAGGCTCGCCAGATAGGGCTGCGCCTCGGCGGCCGTCGTGCCGTACACCGGCAGGTATTCCGCTTTCGCGTGGGTCGTCAGCGAGGCGTCTCGCATCCCGGCCCACACCTGCGCGGCGGGCGACCCCGCCACACCGTCCGAGTCCGTCAGCAGGCAGGCGGTGAACGCGAGATACTGTCGTGCCCGGGTTGGCGGTGTCGCCCGCGGCCCTGGCGCCGTCACGACCAGCGCCACGGCCACGCACCCGGCCACCGCCACGGCGGCAGCGACCGCCCAGGTTACTGCCGAGCGCCGGGGTTTCCCGCCCATGGGCCGCCTCCCTGTCAGGCGGCAAACCTACTCCAGAACATCCTCGAACGAAACCAGACGAACACGATGACCGCGAGAGCCGCCCAGCTAGGCGCCGCTGTGCGCGAAGCGGCTCCTGGCACGGAAGTCGGCGACCAGCTCGGGGGGTGCGCTCGCCGGCGAGCCGGAGTTGAACGGGGGGTGGGGGTCGTATTCGATGGCTAGCTGGATTCGCTCGGCTTCTTCGTCACCGGCGATCTTGGCGCAGAGGGCTAGGGCCATGTCTATGCCCGCGGAGACGCCCGCGCCGGTGGCGTATTTACCGTCGAAGACGTAACGCTCCCGACGGGGGTTGGCACCCAGCTTTGCCAGCTCGTCCATCGCGAGCCAGTGCGTTGTCGCGTCGCGGCCTGTCAGCAGGCCAGCGCCCGCCAGGATCAGGGCGCCCGTGCAGACCGAGGTGGTCCACGTGGAGGTCTTATCGGCCGCTATCAGCCAGTCGGTGAGCGGGCCGGGGGGCATCTGGGCGGACTGGCCGGGGCCGCCAGGGATGAGGATTACGTCGGGGTGCGGGAGATCCGCGTAGGCGGCTTCGGCGTGCAGGGACAGTGAGCCTGACTCGTCGGGAACCAGGCCATGCCGTTCGGAAGCGAAAATGATCTTCGCTCCCGGCAAGTGGTTGAAGACCTGAAAGGGACCTACGGCGTCTAGTGGGGCGAAACGTTCAAAGAGCGCGATGACGATCTGCATGGGACTCCTGTTCGGATGGGGTTTTCGGGCGGAAACGCCGGCGGTACTCGGCGGGGCTGACGCCGAGCGCGCGGACGAAGGCGCGGCGCATCGCCTCGGGGTTGGCGTAGCCGCAGGCGCGGGCGGTCTCCTCGACGCCGTCGGCGGTGTCTTCGAGCCGACGGCGCGCCGCCTCCAACCTGGTCCTGTCGACGTAGCGGCCGGGCGGCATGCCCACTTCGGCGGCGAAGGAGCGGGCGAACTGGCGGGGCGACAGGCTGACCCGGTCGGCGAGGGCTTCGACGGACAGGTTGGCGCCGGGGTGTTCGGCGATCCAGTGCTGGACCTCGCGCAGCGGCGCGCGGTCCGCGAACTGCGCGGCCAACTGCGCGCTGAACTGGGCCTGGCTGCCTGGCCTGCGCAGGAAGACGACGAGGGCGCGGGCGACCGCGAGCGCGACGTCGCGGCCCAGGTCGTCCTCGACCAGGGCGAGCGCGAGGTCGATCCCCGCGGTGACGCCGGCCGAGGTGGCCAGGTCCGGGGTCTTGATGAAGATCGGGTCAGGGTCGACGGTCACGTCCGGGTACCGCTTCGCCAGCGTCTCGCACTGGTCCCAGTGGGTGGTCACCGTCCGGCCGGCCAGCAGCCCCGCCTCGGCGAGCAGGAACGCGCCGGTGCAGACAGAGGTGAGCCGCGACGCGCCTCGGGCGTGCTCGCGCAGCCACGCGACGAGTTCGGGGTCGCGGCGCCTGGCGCCGGGCCCGCCGGGGACGACCAGGGTGTGTGGCGGTTCCTTGAGCTCACGCAGGTCGGCGTCGGGAGTGATCAGCAGCCGGCTTGACGTGCGGACCGGGCGGCCGCCAAGGCTCGCCGTCGTGATCCGGTAGGCGTCTGGCCTGACGGCGCTCGCGTGCTCGAACGCCTCCAGGGGTCCGGTCAGGTCCAGGCTCTGCACGCCGTCGAAGACGACGATCAGCACGGTTCGCACGCCCCTCAGTCTGGCGGCGAGCCGTCATGACAGCAATGACGAATACCCCACCTTTCCTGCCATGGCGGGCCTGCTCGCGCGTTACGGCTACCGTACGGTGGAGCGGGCGGGGCGGCTGTCGCGGAATGGCCGTAGGGCGGGCTAGCGGGAGTAACCGGTGAGCATGGCAGTGCCTGAGAGGGAAGTGCCTGAAAGGAAGGATGTGACTCGCGCTGACCGCCCTGCGTACCGTCGCAGCCCCGGATTCCGTCAGAGTTTGATCCCGCCAGTCACATCATCCTCTGGTTTTGACTTTTCATACCTTACGACCATTTTGCCGGGTAGATATAGCCGATATGCCCGATATGTTCCGTCGTAGAGTATGCAAAGATGTTGTAATCGCGTCAGGTGGGCGCCAGTGCGGGGCTGGTGAGGGCCGTTGCTATCGTCCGCTGGGGCGGGCGGGGCGGGGTGGGCGGGTGATGAACCGTTCCCTCGACAGGATCCAAAGGGCTTCTACGCCATCGCGCCAGGTTAGCTTCTTGCCGGCCTCGCGGCTGCGCGCCTTGTAGCTGATCGGGACTTCGTACGGGCGGATCTCGCGCCGGAGGATCTTGCCGGTGATCTCGGCCTCCATGCCGAATCCGGTCTCACGGACGCGAAGCTGGCGGTACAGCGCCGTGGGGATCAGCTTGAAACAGGTCTCCAGGTCGCTGATGTAGCAATTGAACAGCACATTCGCGAACGTCGTGACGACCTTGTTGCCGAGAACGTAGACGAACGAGTACGAATTGTGGCTGCCGAAGGTCCGTGTGCCGTAAACGACCTCGGCGTCCCCCGCCAGCACGGGCTCCAGGAGCGAGGGGATCTGGGCGGGTGAGTACTCCAGGTCGGCGTCGCACATGATCAGGTAGTCGCCCGTCGCGGCGGCGGCCGCGGTGGCGATCGCCGCGCCCTTTCCCCGGTTGCGGTCGTGCCGGTGGGTGCTGACCCTGGGGTCGCCGGTGAAGGTGTCGTACAGCTTCCTCGTCCCGTCGGTGCTGCCGTCATCGACCACGACAAGCTCGATCTCGCAGGGGTACCGCACGTCGAGGACCTCTTTAATGGCGGAGGTCAGGGTGGTCACCTCGTTGTACACCGGCATGAGGATGGAAAGCTTCATGGCTGGGAAGCCTACAGGTTCCCCGGTTGAGTGGGACGTTGGTCACGACGTGCTCGTGGTCGACAACTTCTACTCGAGCAGCCGGCACAACCTCCACGAACCTGCGTGCACGGGTCGATCAACATGCCCGGCCTGGCCAAGCGGCTGGGCGCGCGGAGACGCTGTCCCGGGAGAGTTCACGATGCTCGAACTCGCCAAGCAGGTCATGGACCTGACCGGCAGCAGCTGCCCCATCGAGCATCGCCCGCTGCCCGCGGACGACCCGGCCCGCCGCCGGCCCGACATCAGCCGCGCCAAGGACCTACGTCGCGCCAGGAGTGGCGGGGGTCGTAGCCGAGTACCCGCTTGGCCCGGTCGACCGCGAGGAGCGTGCCGAACTCGGCGATCTCGCGGGTGACAGGGACGTCGGGGAAGACCTCGGCGAGAACCGCACGCGACGGGCGGTTCATCACCGTGTCCGCCGCGGCGATGATGACGTTCTGGCTGCCGGTGACGTCCGCTTCCAGGCCGAGACGGCACGCGGCCGCGACATCGCGGACGTCGACATAACCCCACAGGTTCCACTTGCGCCGGTGGGGATCCGGCCAGTAGGACGGGAACCGTTCGTAGTCGGCGATCTCCATGATGTTGGAGATGCGCAGGCCCACGAACGGGATCCGCGACCACCGCGAGATCTGCTCCGCGATCGTCTCGCTGGCCACCTTCGACAGCGCGTAGGTCGTCGTCGGCACGGGGAAGTGATCCTCGTCGACCGGCGCGTACCGGGGCGGCTGACCCGCCGTGCCAGGGATCTGCTCGGCCGGGCCGCCGAACGGCAGGCCCAGCGTCGTCTCGCTGGACGCCCACACCACCCGGGCGAGGCCGAGCGCCGCGGCGGCGTGGAACACGTTGAAGTTCATCGCGACGTTGGCGTTGAAAGTGACCGCGGGCGTGGACCGGCCGGGCGCGGGGATGTTCGCGAGGTGCACGACCGCGTCGGTGCCGCGCAGGACTTCTGTCGCCTGACCGTAGTCGGTCAAGTCGGCTTTCAGCACGCCCGCGGCCACGTCGTCGCCGGTGAGCGCGGTGTCGGTCGCGACGACCTGGTAGCCATGCTGGCGCAGCTCGGTGACGGCGACGCGGCCTGCCTTGCCGGTCGCTCCAGTGACGCAGATCCGCCTAGACGTGGGCATCATGGGCACGAGCCTAGTGCAGCCGTTCCACGGCCTCTCGTAGCTCCCTGAACGCCTCGGCGAGCCTGGGCAGGGTCGCATGCGCGTTCAGGCCGCTGGGGTTGGGGAGGATCCACAGCCGGGCGGCGCCAAGGCGCTCTTCCTGCGGTCCGGTGACGGCACGGCGCCGGTCGAACGCGGTGCGGTACGCGGTCACGCCGGCGATCGCGATGAACTCCGGGCGGTGCCTGTCGACCAGCGCGCGCAGGGTCACGGCGCCGTCGCGGAGTTCGGTGGCGGTCAGTTCGGCCGCCTGGGCGGTGGCACGGGGCGCGATGTTCGTGATGCCCAGGCCGTAGGCCGGGAGTTCGTCCTGCTCGCGCGGCTGCAAGCGGCGCGGGGTGAAGCCGGACAGGTGCAGCGCGGGCCAGAAGCGGTTGCCGGGGCGCGCGAAGTGCCAGCCGGTCGCGGCCGAGTACAGGCCCGGGTTGATCCCGCAGAACAGCACGTGCAGCGGTTCGCCGTCCGCGGGCAGGATGTCGGGGAGAGTACGGTCCCGCGCGGCCGCCAGGTCCAGCTTCATGGCTCCATTGTCGCCGATATTTAGGAAAGGAACTGACCGCTAAGCCTCGTAGCGTGCTGGTATCAGGTGACGTTGACGAGGAGAGGCAGATGGTCGGCGCGCCACGTGCTGCTGCACATCATCACGGAGACCGCGCAGCACTCCGGTCACGCCGACATCATCCGCGAATCGCTCGACGGCGCCAAGACGATGGGCTGAGGGGGCGCCAGGGCCTCAGCGCCGCGCGGCTGGTCAGCGGCCGTTGACGGCCTCGGCCATGCGGCGGACGATCTCCGCGAGGATAGGGCGCGGGGTCGCGAAGTTGAGCCGGACGTGACCGCTGCCCGTTTCGCCGCACGCGGCGCCGTCGGTGAGCAGGACCTGCGCCTTGGCCTCGAAGAACTCGGCCGGGCTGCCGTCGACCCGCAGGTCGCGGCAGTCCAGCCAGGCCAGGTAGGTGCCTTCTGGCGGCTGATAGCCGACCGCGGGCAGCTGCTCCCGCAGCAGGCGTTCGAGCAGCCGCCGGCTGCCGTCGAGATAGCCGACGACGTCGGACAGCCAAGCGGCGCCGTCCCGGTAGGCCGCGGTGGTCGCCCGCACTCCCGGGGTGCTGGCGCCGTGCTCGAACATGAACCCCGCCCCGCCGTCGGCCCAGGTCGCGGCGTCGGCATCGCTCGTCAGGACCAGCTGCGCGCACTTGAGACCTGGCAGGTTCCAGCCCTTGGAGGCGGCGGTGGCGGTAACGGAGTGTTCGGCTGCCTGGTCGCAGACGCTCGCGTACGGGATGTGCGTGCCGCCCGGGTAGATCAGCGGGGCGTGGATCTCGTCGGCGAAGACGCGGCCGGCGTTGCGCGCCACGATCTCGGCTACGCCGGCGAGTTCGTCCTTCGTGTACACCCGGCCGACCGGATTGCAGGGGTTGCACAGGACCAGCAGGTGGCCGCCCGTCGCGAAGGCGGCGTCGATGCCGTCGAGGTCGAGCACTCGCCGCCCGTCCTCGACGAGCATGGGCACCTGGATGATCTCCCGGCCCAGCAACCGGGGCAGGATGAGGAACGGCATGTACGCCGGGGTCGGCAAGATCACCGGGCTGCCCGGCCGGGAGAACATCGTGATCGCCGCCTCGAGCCCCTTCAGCACGTCGGGCAGCGGCCTGATCCTCGCGGGGTCCACCGTCCACCCGTAGCTGTGCCGCTGCCAGTCGGCGCACGCCTGCGCCATCTCGGCGGCCGCGTCGTCGGCCAGGTAGCCGAACTCGGCGCGCGCGATCACCTCGCGCAACGCCTGGTCGATCGCGGGCGCGGCGCCGAAGTCCATCTCGGCCACGAACGCCCCGATGACGCCGGGGCCGCCGCGGGTCCACTTCACGCTGCCGCGCCGGCGCAGCTCCTCGGCGGTGATCTGGTCGGCGATCTCGGCGAACGTGGGCATGACACGTAGCGTAGTAGGCATGCGAGTCCGGATCGGGATGTCACTGGGGACGGCCGGCGGGGCCGGCGACTTCGAGGCGGCGGTCGGCCTGCTCGAGGCGGCAGGGGTGGACTCGGTGTGGCTGCCGGAGAACGTATACGGGGCGGCGGTCGATCCGTTCACAGGGATGGCGTTCGCGCTGGCGAAGACTACGCGCCTCAAGGCCGGCAGCGGGATCTCTGTGCTGCCCGGGCGCCACCCCGTCCTGGTCGCGAAGCAGCTCGTCTCGCTCGCGGGACTGGCGCCGGGCCGGGTGCTGCCGGTGTTCGGACTGCAGCCCGCGCTCGCCGCCGAGCGAGCGCTGTTCCCGGTGCCGTCGGGGCAGCGGGGCGCGGTGTTCGACGAGGCGCTCACGCTGCTGCGGCTGATGCTGACGGCCGAGGTCGTGTCGTTCCACGGGTCGTTCTTCACGGTAGAGGGCGCGTCGGTCGGTCCGCTGCCGGCCAAGCCGCTGGACATCTGGCTGGGCGGATCCGCGCCGGCCGGGCTGCGGCGGGTGGGACGGCTCGCGGACGGATGGCTTGGCTCCCTTCTGACGCCGGCGGAAGCCGGCTCCGCCGTCGCCACGATCAAGGCCGCCGCCGACGAGGCCGAACGGGAAGTGGACGCCGATCACTTCGGGATCAGCCTGGCGATCGCCTTCGGCGGAATTCCTGACGCGCTCGCGGCGTCGATCCGGCGCCGCCGACCGGACACGGACCCCGCGGCGCTGATCGCCGACGGCTGGGCGGGCGCCAGGGACCGGATCTCGGCGTTCGCCGACGCGGGGCTCAGCAAGTTCGTCGTCAGGCCCGCGGCGCCCGCCGCGCCCGCCGCGCCCGCCGCGCCGACGCAATCCTTCGAGGACTTCGTCGAGGGGTTCGCCCGGGAGCTAATGCCGCTGCAGACGTTATCGCGGCTCTGCTACTTGGAGTGGCACCGGCCCGGGCGGGCGTAGGCTTGGGCAATGGCGTTCGGCGGGTGGCAGGAAGCGGCCCTGAAGTTCTATGCGGGCCTGGAGGACGACAACTCGAAGTCGTACTGGACCAGCAACAAGGCGGTCTACCAGGAGAAGGTGCTGCGCCCGATGGAGGAGCTCCTCGAGCAGCTCGCTCCCGAGCTAGGCGAGCCGAAGATCTTCCGCCCCTACCGCGACATTCGCTTCAGCGCCGACAAGACCCCGTACAAGACGCACATCGGCGCGACGATCGGCGGCACTTGTTACGTGCAGTTCTCCGCCGACGGGCTGGGGGCCGGGACTGGCATGTGGCACATGGAGCCCGACCAGCTCAACCGCTACCGCGCGGCGGTCGCCGCCGACAGCACTGGCGCACAACTCGAGGCGATCATCGCGGACATCGAGAAGGCCGGCTTCGAGGTACACGGGCACGACTCCCTCAAGTCCGCGCCCCGCGGCTACCCGCCCGACCACCCACGGATAGGCCTGCTTCGGCACAAGGGCCTGACCACGTGGCGGCACTGGGAACCACAACCCTGGCTCGGCACGCCGGCCGCCGCGGGCAAACTTCTTTCATTTTTCCGAACGAGTGCGGCTTTCTGCTCCTGGCTCGCCTCCAACGCCGGCGACTGAGCGGCCCCCCGGCCGGTGAGGAGTGCACTGAAGCTGTGACGTGGGACAAGCGGAGCCAGGGGCCGCCGGGCTTTGACAGCCACGTGGCCTCCGCGGCGCGGGTATACGACTACCTGCTCGGCGGCAAGAACAACTTCCCGGCCGACCGGGAGGCCGCGGCGGCGATGATCCGGGAGTACCCGTACATCGTCAAAGGCGTGCGGATGAACCGGGCCTTTCTCGGCCGTGCCATTCACTACCTTGCCGCCGGGGCGGGCATCCGCCAGTTCCTCGACATCGGCACCGGCCTGCCCAGCTCGAACAACACCCACGAGGTGGCGCAGCGGGCCGCGGCCGACTCCCGCATCGTCTACGTGGACAACGATCCCATCGTCTTGTCCCACGTCCAGGCGCTGCTGAGCAGCACGCCAGAAGGCGCGTGCGCCTACATCGCCGCCGACCTCAGGGACACGGACACGATCTTGCGGGAGGCCGCGCGCACGCTGGACTTCAGTCAGCCCGTCGCCGTCTGCCTGATCATGGTCCTGCAGTTCATCCCCGACGAGGACGACCCCTGGCGGATCACCAGGACGCTGATCGACGCGGTGGCACCAGGCAGCTACCTGATGGTCGCGCACCCCGCTAGCGACATCGCCGAGGAGGTGGAGCCGACCTTCAGGCAGCTCAACACGCGAATGGGCGGCACCCGGGTGAAAGCCCGCGGCCACCAGGAGGTCGCGCGGTTCTTCGAAGGCCTGGAGATGCTCGAGCCCGGGCTCGTGCAGTTGCACCGGTGGCGACCTGGCGAGGGCGTGCCCGACAGCGGACGCGACCTGGCCGCCTACGGCGGCGTCGGAGTCAAGCGCGCGGCGGAATTGATTTGAAATCGGGGCCATCCGGGCGGAACCATGGGGGCATGGTTATGGTGCGTGAGGTCAAGGCCGACGAGTGGGAACTAGTGCGGGACGTGCGGCTCGCGGCGCTACATGAGGCGCCGTACGCGTTCGGCTCCAGCTACGCGCGCGAGGCGCAGTTCACAGAGGAGCAGTGGCGGGGCCGGTTCTCGTCGCGGTCGGTCACGTTCCTCGCTGAGCTTCCCGACGGCGCCGAGCCCGTGGGGCTGGCCGGCGTCTACGAAGACGACGGCATGGCCGACCTCGTGTCGATGTGGGTGCGGCCCGCCGCACGCGGCCTGGGCGTCGGTGCGGCGCTCGTCACGGCGGCCGCCGACTGGGCGAAGGCCCGCGACCACGACACCCTGTACCTCTGGGTGACCGAGAGCAATCCCGCCGCGGTCGGGCTCTACCGACGATGCGGGTTCATCCCGACCGGTGAGCGGCAGCCGCTGCCTTCTGACCCGTCGTTGCCGGAGATCCGGATGCGGCGGGAGGTTTAGTCCGGCCCGTCCGCGAACTCGGCGCGAACGCCGAGCAGCCGGACGGGCCGGCCCGGTGTGAACTGGCCGAGCGCGGCCTGGGCGGCCTCCTCGATCGTGCCGGTCAGGGGCACGCCGTGGGTCACCGTGACGAACGGCGCGAAGCGCACCTTCACCACTACACGAGCCACGGTTCGTTCAGAAACTTCGTCGGCGACCTGCATTGCGAGGCGGGTCACCTCTTCGCCCACC
>Ga0187808_10000062_pt1 | contig 22751 bp, 16 predicted proteins | sample NC_wetland_sal_i_5_FD_132427 | JGI IMG/M metagenome (GOLD analysis project Ga0187808, IMG submission 132427) | Wetland sediment microbial communities from Neuse River Estuary, North Carolina, USA - ASW_3 | ecosystem: Environmental > Aquatic > Freshwater > Wetlands > Sediment | place: USA: North...
CGATGGGTGTCGCTCTTGGATCTCGCGAAGCCGCCGAAGAAGGTACAGGCCGTCGTGGCGGGATTTTTCCAGGAGTCCCAGGCGACGATACTCCTCGATGGCCGCCACCGCGGGCCCCAAGGTTAGCGGGTGGGCCTCGTAGGTGTGGCCATGGGGGAAGTAGCGGTCCTGGAACACATCGTGCAGGGCGGCGGTCGTCGCGGTGAGTCCAAGGGGAACGTAGGCTCCCGTGATGCCCTTGGCCGTCGTGAGAATGTCGGGCACGACCTTCCAGTGGTCGACCGCGAACCATTCGCCGACCCGGCCCCAGCCCGACATCACCTCGTCGGCGATGAGCAGAACCCCATGCTTCCGGGTGATCTCGCGGATGCGCGGAAGGTACTCCGGCACGGGCACCAGTACGCCGTTGGTGCCGACGACCGGCTCCAGGATCATGGCGGCGACGTCCCCTTCATGCTCAAGCTGGTAGTCGACGTACTCGGCGCACGCGACGTCGCAGTCCGGATAGGTCAGTCCGAAAGGGCACCGGTAGCAGTAGCAGTCCGGGGCGAACACCGTGCCGGGCACCTTCTGGAGAGGCTCGATCGCCTTTCGACGCGGGTCACCGGTCACGGAGATCGACGCCGCGGTCGCGCCGTGGTAGGATCGGTACCGGGCGAGGACCTTCTGTCGGCCGGTGGCCGCTCGTGCGATCTTGAGGGCGGCTTCGTTCGCCTCGGTCCCCGACGTGCTGAAGAAGTACCGGCGGAGACCGGCCGGCAGGACCTCTCCTAACGATTGGCTCAGGTGGGCTCGTGCCTCGGTCGCGAATCCGGGGCCTGCGTACGCGAGGCGCCGGGCCTGGTCCGCAATGGCGGCGATGACCCGTTCGTTCCCATGACCGAGGTTCGTCGCCATCAGCTGCGACGACAGGTCGAGGTACTCCTTTCCGGAGCTGTCCCAGAAGCGAGACCCCTCGGCGCGCGTGACGAGGAGCGGGTCCCACCCCCCCTGCCGGCGCCACGTGACGTAGTTGGTCTCCCGGACGATCCGGCGGGCTTCGTCCGGGTCCATCGAACCGAGCCCTTCCCTACCAGGCGCGCTAGGCGTGGAGCTTCTTGACCAGGGCCTTCACTTTGGCCGTCCCATCCGTGAGATACGGCCCGCAATGGTATGGGAGGAGGGACGTGATCGTCAGCCCCGCGATGCGCTGCGCGGAGACCTGAGCGGTTTGCGTGTGCTGGGTGTACTCCTTGGGAGTCAGGGAAATCATGTTGGGACCCCCGGGAAAGAAGAGGTCCCCCGCGAAGAGGATCTTCCGGTCCGGTAGGTAGTAGGACGTGTGCCCCGGTGTGTGGCCCGGGGTGTGGTAGGCCACCATCCCACCCGCCGCCTCGAACCGATCGCCGTCCTTGAACTTCTCGTCCACGTTGACGGCCTCTGCCGGAGGAGTTCCGGGGCCATCATACGGGGGATCGTTCGCGATGTAGGCCGCCTCGATCCAGTGGGAGTAGGTCTTGGCGTGTGTCTTCGAGATCATCTCCTTCAGGCTGCCCGTGTGGTCCCGGTGAAGATGGGTCAAGAAGATCGAGCGAATCCCGCTCAAGGGGAGGCCGTGTTGCTTGAGGTAGGTCTCGATTTTCGGCGCTGTGCCGGGGAGACCCGTGTCGATCAGTGTCCAGCTGTCGCCCTTGTCCTTGACCAGGTAGACATGGGTGAAGAAGTCCGGGGAAGGGTCTACGCCGTCGACCTGATGGATTCCGGGAAGTATCTCGGTCATGACCACACCGCCGGAGGCGAGCGGTGCCCGGATTAAGAGTCTTGCCGACGGGGACGCCGCCCTGTTCCGGGGGTGGGCATGGAACGCGCCGGTGCCGGCGTCAGAACGCGCCCTTCGCCCGCTCCGGGCCCAGTCTGGAACGCCAAGAACTCGTTCCCGTCCGGGTCCAGGAATCGGAGGGTCACCCCTCCCCACGGTTGGCGCCGGGGCGGCTCGGTGATGCGGGCGCCCGCCGACCGGAGCCGAAGTTCGAGAGCGGCCGCGCTGTCGGTCTGGAACACGATCCCCGTACTCATCCCGATCCGCGCGACGGTTTCTGAGTAGAGCGGCTCCCCCCACTCCCGCCGCGGGGCTACGAGTGAGAGCCCGGAGGCTCCCCGACCGAGGGAGAGCTCGACATAGCCCGTCGTTTCGTCCTGCTCCCGTATTGGGAAGCCGAGTACCTCCCTGTACCAGCGGAGCGAGCTTACGAGGTCACGCACCACGACGCCGACCCTCAGAATCGCGGTGAGCCGGCCCGCGCCCCGGGCCGGGGCCGGCTCCAAGTTGGCCCCGCTCCCGAGCGCCACGGGGTTCCATTCGACCACCTCATACGTGGTGCCCGGCAATCCCCGAAACGGGTCGGACCGCAGCACCCGATGGGCTTCGTCGAGCGACGCCGCTCGGAAGATCAACAGGTCGCCCGCGGGGTCCGTTAGCGGCCCACGGGCTACCAGCCGGCCCACCCGCTCCAGCTCGCCGTCGAAGCGGCGGATCGTGGCGGCGGCCGGCAACTCCGACCGCTCGAGGTCGCCCACCCGTACGGTCCGGACGTAGAGCCGCTTCGGCTTCGGGCCTGGCCGGCTCGGGTCCGACATGGTGACCGCATAGCCTCCCGGCTTCTAGTACGCTTCCATTCCGGGCTCCCGGCGTGAAGCTCGCCGGCCCTCCGTCGAGCTATGACGGCGCACCCCCTCTACGAATAACCGAGAATCTTCAAATAGTTGAACCCGCGAGGAAGAGGGCATGCGACCCATGTTGTCCGCCGTTGTCGTAGCCATCGTCTTGCTGACCGCTGCGTTCCTGATTGTCATCCCGGCCCAGGACCGGACACTGTCGAGCCCGGCTGCCGCGTCGACTGGCCTTCGGACCGCCGTCGCGCCGACGTACCACATCCTCCGGGACTTTGCCACAGCCCCCGTCCTGCCCGGCTACCACGACACCCTGATCTACGAAGTCCTGAACGATACCAACGGGGCTCCGCAAGCAGGCCTCTCGACGATTACCATACTAGGCACCTACTACAATACCGGCGACGCGAAGCTCCTGACGCTCCCAGGCACCCCGATCAACGTCTCGACGGCTCCGATCGGCTCCTGGAACTTCGTGGTTCCGGCTAACGCCTCGGCCAACCCTGCCTTCCCTCCCGTCGTTACCATTTGGGCGAACTCCACCACTCTCCACATGAACCAATCCGTCGCCGACGACCTTGAAATCGGCAGCCTCGAGATCTACAGCTCGAGCGTGTGTGATCTAGTCGGCCTCTGCGGGACCCTGACAACGGGCAACCCTGCGACCGTCTCGGTGAACGCCGAAGCGCTCTATGGCGTCAACACGCTGACTCCCGCGTCCAACGAGACCGTCAAGTTCCTGTTCTATTCCACGGGCAGCTCCCCGGTCACCGTCCCCGGCGTCCCGGCGAGCGTAAAGACGGACGGGCAGGGCGATGCCGCTGTCACCTTCACGCCCAGCAACACCGTCTTCAACGTGCCCGGCCCCGACCATGTCGAGATCGAGGTCACCGACTCCGTCAACGCCTCCCTGATGAAGGACGTCAACCTGACCTTCAACCTCTACAACCCCGTCGGCACGACCAACTTTGCCTTCTGGTTGAACCAGGACGAGTACTACAGCGGTGAAGCCGTGACCGCCAACTGGCAGTGGGCGGGAACGAATGCCACCGTCGGGACGCTCAACGTCACCAACTACTTCGCCTACTCCGAGGTGCCGTTCAACATCTTCGCCAACGGGCTGATCGACTCGACCCTGGCCTCGGGATCGTTCACGTTCAACTTGCCCGCAACGTTCTCCGGTGACTTCACGGTCCAAGCGAATGTGCACAACGGCAGCGACCTGTGGTACCTCACGGCCAGCGCCTACGCGAGCGAGGCCATCCTGTACGCGGTCCCAAGCGAGCGCTACTTCAACCCCGGGGACACCGTCACCGTGGCCGTCACCCCCGAGGGCCCCGCCCTGACGGGCGCCACGATCTCCGCGTTCGTCCAGGCCAGCAACTCGGGACAGACGCTCTTCAACTCGACCGTGACCGGTACCTCGTTCCAGTTCACCGTCCCCAAGGTGGCGCCCGCCGAGTACTACGACATCGCCGTGTGGGCTTCCACACCGGCGGCGGGAACGATCGCGTCCGATTCGACGGACGTCGAAGAGGCCTACGGCTACTCGCTCTGGGTGGGTGTCTCCACGGTCTCGGCCTACTCGGATGGCAGCTTCACGCCGGGCCAAACGATCCAGCTGAGCTACAAGATCACAGCTTACGGCACGAGCACGCTTCCGACGCTCGTCGAGATCGAGGTGTGCAGCGTCGATTGTGGCGCCGGCACGCCAGCGGTCATGACGTGGATCGAATCGGCGGCCTCCGGGTCCGTGCCGTTCACCATCCCCGCGAGTGCTCCCGACGGGCCCCAGACGTTCGAGCTGTATGCCGGGTTCGCGAGCGGCTCGGGAGAGAGCATATTCACCGTCATCGTGAACTCGACTCCCTCGGCCCTGAACTACGAGCTGGTCGGCGGAAGCGGCTTGACGGTGGGTTGGCTGATCTTGTTGATCCTGATCATCGTCGTCGCGCTGATCATCCTGGCGACGCGCCGGCGCGGCAAGCCCTCCCAGATGGTAATGACCCCAGCGTCCGGAGGCTCCTCGGCCCCGGAGTGGAAGGAACCACAGGCGTCGGGCACCCCTCCGCCGAGCAGCGGGAGCAGCGATACCCCCGCTAGCCCGCCTAGCAGCTCCCAATAGGCGGAACCTTCCCCTCCGCAGGGGACGGAGTGTCCGAACCCTTTCCTGACCCCCCTTTTCCACTGGGAACGCTGCAGAGAATTCCCAGTCATCCGAGCGCCCTTGACCCACGCCGGGTAAGCCGTCCCGCTTCGCCACTGGATCGGGCGGATGGCGCGGTTACGCCTGGAGTTGGCTACGTGCGGTCCTCATCCAGGGGCGCCGACGGAACGCCCACTCAGTGGATCCTGACGGAGAGCCGCTGGACCGACCCAATAGCGTCCGACAGCGAAAGGCCGCCGAAGTCGAAGATCCCGAGGAGCTCGTCGACGCCGGCGTCCGCGAGAGCTTCAGCCCTCTCCTCGACCTCGTTCAAGCCCCCGATCAGGGCGAGACCGCTTTCCTCGATCGCCGCGGCGGAGGCGTGCTGGGGGTCCGAGCGGACCTTCTGCTGATAGAACGTGCTCTGCGTCGCGAGCCGGCTGTCCAGGTAGCGTTGAAACGCCGTCCGAGCCCGGTCGGGGGCGGGGCCGGTGTAGATGTGGAGCGCGGCCGAAACGGTCGCGGTAGCGCCCTCGGGGAGAGCAGCCCGGAACTCCCGTATCTCCTGCGCGAGCTCCGATACGTCCCGGACCGTGGCGTACGGAATGAGCGCCAGCGAGAAGCCCTTGCGCGCCACGAAGGGGAGGGCTTCCCGGCGCTGGGCGGCGATCCATATCGGCGGCGACGGTTGTTGCCGCGGCAGCACGTTAAGGCGGACCGGGTGCGCGTTGGGAGCTTCGACCCGGATTTCCTCGCCACGGAAGGCCGCGAGAATGGTCTCCAGCGCGCGGTCGAATCGTTCGCGCTTTTGGGCGGGATCGACTCCGAAGCCCTCGAACTCGCCGGGGATGTAGCCGCTGCCGACGCCGAAGTTCAGCCGGCCACCGATGAGCTGATCGAGCAGCGCATACTGCTCGGCGATCTCGACCGGCGAGTGGAACGGGAGCACGCTGACGAGGGATCCCAGTCGGATGCGGCGCGTCCGGGCCCCCATCGCGGCGAGAAGGACCGGGGGAGCCGGACACAGCCCGCTGGGGAGGAAGTGATGTTCTGCCACCCACACGCAGGCGAGGCCGGACCGCTCGGCCGCATCGGCGAGGGAGAGCACTTCCGAGTATCGGTTCCGCCCGGCGAAGTCGACCTCGGCAGGGAATCCGTCGAGGACGGAGAACGCGCTGAGCTGCACGCGGCGGGCAATCGTCGGGGGCCATAAGGGTGGGCGGCCGGTCGGTCCGAGGGAAACCGCTAAGTCGGAGGCGCAGGGTCGGCCGCCTTGCGGGCTGGTAGATCAGTTCGGAAGATCGCCGGTTTTGCAAACCGGAGGGCTCGGGTTCAAATCCCGACCAGTCCAATACGACCGGTTAGACTCCCGTCACGCAAGGTTTCTCTTCTTCAGCAATGTCCGGAACCTCGGGTCGCGTCGGATTGGTTCGCACCGAGGATCGAGCAGGAGTTGCCCGAAATTGCGCGCTTTCTCAATCCAACGAAACGATTCGTCAAGATCGCCCAGCTCACAGTAGATCGAGGGGATGATCCATTGGGCGCCTGGATGCGCCGGTAGGGAGTCCTCCTGCCGAAGGAGGGCCCTCGCCCGATCTTTCTCCCCAGACAAGGCGTCGATCATCGCTCGGAGGATTGGCTTCCACCGCGGCTCGTAATCCGCCTTCTCGAACCACTGCTCGAGTTCATTGAGGCATGCCTTTAGATCGGATTGGGCAAGATAGTAGGTGGCGAGCACTGCATGGTGGAGGGGACCGTCGGGCTCTATTTCGCGGAGCCTCTGAATCTTAACGCGCGCCGCTTCGAACCTGCCCAGCCAGATGAGATACATCGCAAACCAACAGAGGCCGATCGTTCGCAGGGGATCGGCCTCCTCGGCCAAGGCCATTTCTCCGAGGGCCTCCTCGGTACGGCCGGTCACTAGCAGCAGTCCTGCGTACCAATCGTGCGCCAAGGAGTAGCTCGGGTTGAGCGAAAGGGCCAGCTTGAACTCCTTTTCCGCAGCCGCGTACTCATAGGCGTCGTCGAGAATTAACCCCAGTGAAGCGTGTGCCTCGGCGAGATTTGGGTCGAGCTCGATCGCGCGTTTGACCAACTGTCGACTGGTCTCCTCCCATTTCACCCGGGGAAGGTCGGGGTACCACCAGCCCTGCATGCGGGTAGCATCGGCCAGGCCAGAGTGGGCAGCGGCGTTGTTCGGGTCCAAAGCCATGGCACGCTCGAACTCACTCTTCGCTGCAGCGAGGGAGGTTGGGATCGGAGGTAGATGCAGGAGGGCCCGCCCCTTCAGGTAAGCGAGGTAGGAGTCCGACGTTACCGCAGGTCTTGCTTCGAGTCGAGCCTCCTCCGTCGTCCTCACGTTGATCTTCAATTGCTTCGCTACCCGCTTCGCGATCTCGGTCTGAACGGCGAATATCTTGTCGAGTTTGCGATCGTATGTTTTCGCCCAGGTATGCTCCTGGGTTCCGACGTCGATGAGTTGGACCGTAATCCGGAGTTGATCCCCCGCCCTTCGAACGCTTCCCTCCAGGAGGGCGTTTACTCCCAGTTCGGTACCGATCTGGGACACGGACTTGGTGGTCGCCTTGTACTGGCTTACCGAGGTTCGTGCGATCACCCGAAGCTCCCGCAGCTGCGAGAGTACCGTGATCATCTCTTCTGTGAGCCCCTCGGCGAAGAACTCATCCTGAGGATCGGGGCTCATGTTGGCGAACGGCAGAACGGCAAGTCGGGTGGGACTGGCGCCCCCAGAAGGGGGTTCCGGGTCGGTCCAAGGCAAGACTACCCTGTAAACATCGATCGAGACTTGCAGCCCCTTGAGTGTTGTTGGGGGTAACCTCTCAAGCTTGTTTGGAATTTTATTCCGAACCTGACTGAACACCTCCCCTGAAATACACACGCCTCTCGGCAGCGCGAGTGGCTCGATGCGGGAGGCGATGTTCACCGCGTCGCCGAAGATATCGTTCCCGCGCTGTTCGACATCCCCTAAGTGAATCCCAATGCGAAGCTGGATCGGCGTGAGGCCCGGTTGCGAATTCCGTTCGTGTAGATGCTGCTGAATGTCAATCGCGCACTGGACTGCCCTCAGGGCACTATCGAACTCGGCCAGAAACCCATCGCCCATCGACTTGATCTCACGGCCCTGATGAGCAACGAATAGTGGCCGGACGAGTTCCTCCTGCTCATCCCGGAGTTTGAGGGCCTCCGCCTCGTCCGCCTGGGCCGACGCGGTAGAGCCGACCATATCGGTAAACATGATGGCGGCGAGTCGCCGAGTCGAAGCCACGGTCCGCAAACCGCTCGGGGAGATTAAGTTCCTCCGTTGAAATCATCCGAAGGAATCCGGTCGAACAAGGGGGGATTCGAACCCCCGGGGGGAGGGGACACCGACCAGTCCATTTCGGCAACCGCCGGGAAGGACGGCGGGTACGTCCGATGGGACCACTGCAACAAGTCCGCAGGACCCAGAGCCGTACGCGACCGGCCCGTGGGGCGCCGCGATAAGTTCCTATTCGTCGACAACTTCGGGAGGTCGTGGCACCGCGATCTGCGGACCCATCTCTCGGCGAAGCCCGCGCCTGGTCCGACCCCGCGGCCCACAAGAACAGCTTCGTGGAGGTCAACGGGGTCCGACTCAATTATCTGGATTGGGAGGGATCGGGTCCGGCGCTGATCCTCATTCACGGTGCCGGAGGAAACCCACACTACTTCGACGACCTCGCGCGGGCTTTCACCGAACGCTTTCGGGTCATCGCCTACGCGCGACGGGGTCACGGACGGTCTGATGCGAAGGGCCCATACGACACCGCCACGCTGACCGAGGACCTCCGTGGCCTGATGGACGCCGTAGGCATTGCCAAGGCGCACCTCGCCGGCCATTCGATGGGGGGAAACGAGATCACCCGGTTTGCGGGAACCTATCCAGACCGTGTGGACCGTGTGGTGTATCTCGACGCGGCTTACGACATGAGCGACCCCGCCTTCGCCGCCGCGCTCAAGTCGATGCCTCCGTTCATGACCGAAGGGACGCCGGCGTCCGCCTTGGTAACGCTGGACGCGTACCGGGCGAGGTGCGCCGCGCAGCTACCCGGGGTTCGCGATACGAGACGTTTCGAAGCCTGGATACGCGAAGACGTGGACATCCAACCCGACGGGAGGGTACGATTGAAGAAGTTCGAGGGTGTTCCCCAAGTCTTCGCCGCGGCGCTCATCGACCGGCGGGATTATACCCGGGTCCGTGCGCCTGCACTCGTCGTGTATTCCGCATCCTTTGGGGAAATGCATCACGGTGACCCAGCCCAGGTCGCGGCGACCCTCGACTGGAACCAGAGATACATCGCCCCGTTCCGTGCTGCTTCCGAAGAGCGAGTCCGACGGGAACTGCCCAACGTCAAGGTCCTGCAGGTTCCTGGTACCCACGACGATCTCGTGTTCACCTGCCGGAAGCAGGTGGTGGTCGCTATGGGACAGTTCCTCCGCGCTCGTTGACGGGAAGGCAATCAGCGCCCGGGCCTTCGTGTTCCGTCGGCGGGGCGTCCCTGAACCTTCTGCCGAAGTCTTTCCAGCCGCTTTCTCCCAAGGACGAGACCGGCAGTAGACGGACGCCCAAGCCCATCCTCTTAGACTCCCTCGTCCCATGAGACAGGGAATCCCGACTAGTCCATCAGACATCGCCCGTATCCAGACTCGAGGGCTCTTCGTTCGACGGCAGACCTCGGCCGCCCGAAGTCAGAGTCGCGAGGACCGGTAATCATACTCGGCTGGCCCTGGCTCTAACATCAGGTCCCGTCGTGGGTCCGGCTCGCACCGTTCGTGTCGCCGGTTGACTCATCCCTCCTCCACCGGGACTCGCGCCTCCTCGTGAAGCTTCGACGGCGGGGCGGACGCTCGGAGGTCACTCCTCGGTGCTGAGAGGGTATATCAGGCGGGGCTCGAATCGGGCGCGACGGTACGTGTCCGAAATCGGAGGGGATGGAACATGAGGAGACAATACTGGCTGCTTCCGGGCCTTGCGCTAGCCATCGTCGACGGTGCCGGCTCACCGGAAGGGCCGGATTGGGACGCGCTGGGCCGACAATGGTGGTCCCACATTCAGGTTCTAGCGGATGACAGCATGGAGGGTCGCGGAACTGGCAGCCGCGGGTTTGTCAAGGCCGCGGATTATGTGACCGATCAGTTCCGCGCCGCTGGGCTGCGACCCGCCGGCGTTGATGGCTACCGCCAGCCGGTGGATTTTCTCCTGGCACAGATCGACCAGGCACGCTGTTCTCTTGATTTACTCCGAGACGGGGAGGCGCGACCGGTACAGCTCGGCGATGATGCCGCGATCGCCGTCACTTCGCAGACCGCGGAAACGGTGGAAGCCGATGCCGTGTTTGTCGGCTACGGCCTCACGATTCCCGAGCTGAACTACGACGATCTCGCGGGCCAGGACGTGAAGGGAAAGATTGTGGTCTTCGTCCGGGGAGGGCCTGCCGACATTTCCGGGCCAGTCAAAGCGCACTATCAATCCTTCGAGGAGCGTCTAAAGGCTCTGAGGAAAGCCGGGGTCATCGGCTCGGTTGTCATCCCGAATCCTAAGGTTCCCGAGTTGCCGTGGCCACGGACGGCCTCAGGACTTCTTCTGCCGAGGTTGGAGCTCCGGGACCCCGGTCACGAAGTCCCCCTTCCGCTCTCGATGAGCATCGTCTTCAACCCCGAGCGGGCGGAGATGCTCTTCGCGGGCAGCGGCCACACCTTCCAGGAAGTTGTGGCGGGACTCGGATTAGACAAGCCACTGCCCCGTTTTCCGCTCGCGGTGAAGATCCGTGCGCGAGTGGCGATGACACGCGGGGAAACGAGATGTCAGAACATTGTCGGCGTTCTCCCCGGCAGCGACCCAGACCTGAAGAACGAATTCGTCGTTGTCAGCGCGCACCTCGACCACCTTGGAATCGGTGAGCCAGTCAATGGCGACCCGATTTACAACGGCGCGATGGACAACGCCTCGGGCGTCGCGTCCGTGATCCAGATCGCGCGCGCGATGAAAGATTCCGGAGCGCACCCGAAGCGTTCGATTCTCTTCCTGGCGGTCACGGGGGAGGAAAAGGGCTTGCTGGGTTCCCAATACTTTGCCACTCATCCTACGGTGAAGGGCCCGTTGGTCGCTGACCTCAACATCGACGGGGCTCTCCCGCTGTTCCCGCTCAAGTATGTCGAAGTTCAGGGTCTGGCCGAATCCACCCTGGGGGACGACATTCGTGAGGTCGGCGAACAGAATGGCGTCGAGACCCACGCCGAGTACGAACCGGACCGCATTCTGTTCATCCGAAGCGACCAGTACAGCTTCATCAAGGAAGGCGTTCCCGCTCTCTTTCCCATGTTTGGTTACCGTCCCGGATCGCCGGAAGAGAAACTGATGAAGGCGTGGTTGAGAGACCGCTACCACGGGCCCACGGACGACCCGACCCAGCCGGTCGATCTTGCCGCGGCTGCCCAGTTCAACTCCCTCCTCGAAAAGTTGACGCTCCGCGTCGCCAACGCGCCGCATCGGCCGGAGTGGAAGCCCGACAGCTTCTTCCGTCGCTTCGCGCAATAGTCGCGACGCGCTGTCAGGTCCTTGGCGCTCGCGGATTTGCTCCGAGTCTCCGAAGGATAATATATTCGTTTACCGAGGCGGCAGGAATGTCGGGCGAGGTCTCGGCCGCCCGCGCGGGCTCGGTCCAGCTCGGCGACCGGAAGGTCCATCGGTTGGGGCTCGGGACGAATCGCCTCACGGACACCGAGCCGGCGCGAGCGCTCCTTCGACGCGCCGTGGAGTTGGGCGTGGATTTCATCGATACGGCGGATGTGTACCAATCGACCGCGAGCGAGACCGCGATCGGCAATACGTTCGGTACCAGTGCCGGCGATGTGCTGGTGGCCACCAAGGGCGGAATGGTTCGCTCTTCGGACGGCCGGGGTGTGGACGGCCATCCTGAATACCTCCGCCGCGCGGTCGAGGCGAGCCTTCGGAGGCTGCGCGTCGATTCGATCGAGCTCTATCAATTGCATCGGGTCGATCCGGAGGTCCCCATCGAGACTAGCGTCGAAGCGCTCAAGGAAATCCAGAAAGCGGGACAAATTCGCCGAATCGGGCTTTCGAACGTGACGGTCGACGAGCTCGAAAGGGCACGTCGAGTGGCGACCATTGTCTCGGTACAGAACCGGTACAACATTCTCGAACGGAATGAGGAGCCGGTGCTGGAGTACTGCGACGCGCACTCGATCGTGTTCATCCCTTGGACCCCCGTGCTCCGCGGGAACCTCGGGCAAGCGAAGACGCTCTCGGAGATGGCGGCCCGGCGCGGGATAACTCCGTACCAGCTGGCGCTCCGCTGGCTCCTCAGGCGCTCCCCTGTTATGCTGCCTATTCCGGGCACATTGTCGCTGGCGCACCTGGAGGAGAATCTGGCCGCGGCGGACATCGAGCTAAGTGACGACGACTTTCGCCGATTGAGCCAGTAGCCGGTGCGGTCGATCATCCGGCGGTAGCTTTCCCCTGCGCGACTGCGTTACAGACCGCGACCCCGCTCCCCCCGAGACCGCTCGGGATCCGTCCAGAGGGTTCGTCTATAGGATTGCCAGTTCCCTTCCGGCCTTCTCAAACGAGGCGATCGCGAAGTCGACGTCCTCGACCGTCAGGGCCGCGTTCATGATCGTCCGGATCCGGGCCCGGTCCTTGGCCACCATCGGGAAGACTATCGGCAGCGCGAAGACTCCTAAGTCGAACAGTTTCTGGCTCAACCGCTTTGCGACGCTGCTCTCTCCGACGATGACCGGCGTGATCGGGGTCTCGCTGTGGCCGATGTCGAACCCCAGGTCGGCCATCGCTTTCTTGAATCGTCGGGTGTGCTCCCAGAGCCGCCGGACGTGCTCGGGCTCACGTTCCAGGACGTCGATCGCCGCGAGACAGGCCGCCGCGACGGCGGGTGGGTGCGACCCGGAGAGGAGCCAGGTCCGGGACTTGTTGTAGGCAAAGTTCACCAGGTCTCGGGACCCCGAGATGTGGCCCCCTACGACGCCGAAGGCCTTGGAGAACGTGCCCATCTCGACCTGGACCTGCTCCCGCGACAGGTGGAAATGGGACACGATGCCGCGTCCCCCGTCGCCGAGCACCCCCTCTCCGTGGGCGTCATCCACGTAGACCATGGCCCCGTGGGCCGTCCCGAGGGCGGCAATCTTGTCGAGCGGGGCGATGTCGCCATCCATCGAAAACACTCCGTCGGTGATGATGAGGATCCGGCGGTAGGCCGGTGAATGCCGTTCCGCCTCGACGAGGACTCGCTCCAGGTCGCCCGGGTCGGTGTGCTTGTATACGGCGCGTTCGGCGCGGGAGAGGCGCACCCCGTCGATGATGCTGCCATGGTTCAGCTCGTCGCTCACGACCAGGTCCCCCTCGCCCACGAGTTGGGGGATGAGACCGGAGTTGGTCGCAAAACCGGTCTGGTACACGAGCGATGCCTCGGCCCGCTTGAACAGGGCCAGTCGACGTTCGAGCTCGACGTGAAGGTCCATGTTCCCGGCGATCGGTCGGACCGACCCGGAGCCGGCGCCGTGCGTGCGGACCGCCTCCAGAGCCGCCTCCTTGAGCGCCGGGTGGTTGCTGAGCCCCAGGTAGTTGTTCGAACAGAACATCAGGACCTTCTTTCCATCGACGATCGACCAGGGGGTGCTGGGACCGGCGAGCAATCGCAGCCTCCAGTCGAGGTCGGCGCGGACGAGTTCGTCGTACTCCGTCCGGAGGAATGAGGTGGGGTCCCGCATGGAAGCTCACCACTTCGCACTGAGGGATACCTTCGCCGCCTCGCCCGACTGGATCAATTCCATCGCGCGACCGACCTCGGGGATCGGCACTCGGTGGGTGATGATCTGTCCCATCTTCTCGCGGAACCCGGGGTTCGTGAGGAGCCCCTTGACCGTGTACCACGTGTCGAACATCCGCCGGCCGAAGATCCCATGCACCCGGGCCGCCCGAGTGATGATGGCGTCGTCGAAGTTGAGCGAGACGGGGCCATCGAACAGGCCGAGGAGCGAGACTCGGCCGCCCGGCCGCAGGGCCTCGAAGACGAGAGGAAGGGAGCTCGGGTGCCCGGACATCTCCGTGGCCACGTCGACGCCATGTCCTTCGGTTACGTCGCGGATGCGTTGAACCAGCCCTGCGCCCTCCACTTGAGGATTGAGGACCAGGTCCGCTCCCATCTTCCGGGCGAGGTCGAACCGCACGTGGTTCACCTCGGTCGCGATGACGTTGGCCGCTCCGAAGGTCTTCGCCACGACGATGGCGAGAAGCCCGATCGGTCCGCAGCCCGTGATGAGCACGTTCTTCCCGGCCAGGTCCTCGATGTTCTCCTCGGGAAGCAGGCAGTGGACCGCATTTCCGAGGGGTTCCTGGATCGACGCCAGGGACGGGTCCAACTTGGGGTCGTTCCGCCAGGCGTTCACCTCGGGAAGCACGACGTACTCGGCGAACACCCCGTCGCGGTCGACGCCGAGCACCTGCACGTTTTCGCAAATGTGCATCTTGCCGGTCCGACACTGGTAGCAGGTCCCATCGGCGATATGAGTCTCCGCGGAGACGTGGTCGCCAACCGCCAGGCTCTTCACCCGAGCGCCGACCTTCACGACCTCCCCGCTCAATTCGTGGCCGAGGATCATCGGCAATCGTTTGATGCGGTTCTGCGCCCACTCGTTCCACTCCCAGATGTGAAGGTCCGTTCCGCAGACCGACGCCGCGCGCACCGCCACCAGCACCTCATCATCGGCCGGTGCGGGCTCAGGTACCGTCAGCAGATCGCCCCCGGGCGCCCGACGGGTCTTGACGATCGCTTGCACGCTCTCCTCCGACGCCGGAGAGGTCCCCGCGCTTAACGCTTGAGGAGGATGTGCTCGCGCCGGTCCTGCCGTCAGCCCGGGCCTCGTACTATCGGCGGTGAGAATGCCCCGTGAAGGTGTCTGGTGAGCCTCGGCCTGTCACGTCAGCGGGCCCGGCGGGAGCTCTGCGCCGGGGGTTGGTCTCCTCACGGGGGCCGATGGTGGCGGTTGGCCCGGCGGGCCGGGCGGAGGCTCGTCGGACGCACGTACCGGGAGCCGACGAAGAGCGAGCCACGCAAGCACCCCAATCATCAGGAAGAGGATCACCAGCAGGTACTCGCTGGCCGCATTCGAGACCCACTTGAGCGATACGAGCACTCGGCTTAGCCCATAGGAGACGACGAGTCCGTCGACCGCCATCACGAATCGGCGGAAGAACTCCGGAGACACGGACCGGAGCAAGAGAGTGCCAAGCGGGACACCGACAATTACCGGCAGGAACAGGAACGGCAGAAGGTTCAGCGAGGGGAGCTTCACGAGCCCCGCGCCGAGGAACTGGTCGAACGCCAGGTACGTGCCCAAGGTTAGGGTGGACTCGGCGACCCGAATCTGGGCGATCGTGCACCGAAACTCGTTTTTCGAGAGTCCTTGGTTCCTCAAGAAAAGCGCGAGAGGAGGGCCCGAGATCGTCGTCAGGGCGTAGAGGAATCCGATTCCGCCTCCGATGACCGTTCCCCCTCGCCGCTCATTTTTCAGCGGCCGGCTGAAGCCGAGGAGCTGGAGGGTGGCCAGCGGCAGCAGCGCCGCATAGACGACCAGTTTCACGTCGTTGACGGCGAGGTAGGTCAGTCCCGCAGTTCCCAGGACGATCCCAGGGAGCAGAGTCAGGATTACGGGACGGGCTCGGGGCCAGGTCAACCGGATGTTCCTCCGTTCCCGAGTCAGGAGCGCGAGATTGACCGCGACCTCGATGATGACGAGGGCCGGGTTCAGAATCTTGTTCGAGTACCAGAGGATCGCGATGGGCGTGACGATGGAGGAGAACCCGTACCCGACTGCGCCGTTGATGAGCGCAGCCCCGAGGGCGACGAGGCCGAGCCAAATCTCGTTGAGGGGGATCACGGCGACCGCCACTCCGGACCGAAGCGTTCTCGCGCCGACTCTAACGGAATCGGTGGTCGGGCGCCCATCGCACGAACGTGGAAGGGCAAGCTCATAAACGTTCGGTCGAGTCCGGAGCGTCCCATTAATCCGATACTTTATACGAACAGCCGGCCTCAGTAGGTCCGTGCGAAGAGCCGCTGACATTCAGATCTCGCGGGAGGAGCGCCGGCGGTTGCGTGGGCTCGCGCGGGAGGGGACGGCCCGTCCGAGAGTGGCGTTCCGGTCACGGATTGTGCTCCGAGCGGCCGAGGGAGCCCAGAACCGGGAGATCGCAGAGACGTTGGATACGAACCCCGGCACCGTCGCCATGTGGCGGCAGCGATTCCTGACCCAGCGGATACCGGGCCTCGAAAGAGACGCCCCCCGCCCGGGCCGACCCCCAACTATTCCGGCCTCGTCTATCCAGGCACTCGTTAGAGCGACCCTTGAGCGGAGCGCGCCGGACGGGACCCCGTGGACGGCACGGAGTCTCGCACGCGCGATGGGTGTCAGCAAGACCACCGTCCATCGCGTGTGGCAGGCTCGCGGGATTCGTCCCCGCGGCTCGGGCAGTACCCAGCCCACCCGCCGCTCCGAGTTCGTGGACCGCGTGACGGATTTCGTGGGGTTGTATCTCAACCCCCCCGAACGGGCGATGGCGTTCTGCGTGAACGAGGACGGTCGCGCTGCCGCTCTGGATTGGCGGGAGCGGGAGGCGATACGCACGCTCCGCGAGCCGGATCGGGGCGCGCAATTCCTCTCCTTCCTGCAGGCCGTGGACCGGGAAACCCCCCCGGGCCTCGACCTCCACCTGGTGCTGGACCGATTGCTCGCCCCGACGTCCCCGAAGGTGCAGCGGTGGCTAGTCCGGCATCCGAGATTCTACCTCCATTTTCTTTCTGCGAATGCGACTCGGCCCAACCCGATCGACCGATGGTTCGGTGAATTCACAAAAAAGCGCCTCCGAAGCGGGTCACTTCCGAGCGTGACGCGCCTTCATCGGTCTATCCAGGCACACCTCGGTGCGAGGAGATCGTTCACCGGACCGTTCATCTGGACCGCCACGTCTGACGAGATTCAGACCGGGGCTGAACGGCAGGTTATTCAATAGGATATTATTGGGACATCATGCTGTGCTCGGAGCGGGCAGGCCTGACGTGAGAATGCCGCTGCGGACGGGCCGCCCCATCCTGGGCCGGCCACCAAGCCCCGGCTCACCCCGTCAGCGTGACAGTGAGCTGCCGCAGAATCTGATCGAGCCACGTCCTTCCATCTTTTTGGGCGAAGAGCACTCGGCTCTCCGCGAGGGGCGGCTCGGGCCGCTCGTCCGGCGAGCGGGTCCGGAAGCACCTTGTCCACCCCTCACTCGCGCGATGTCTCCGATAAAACGGTGGCATCAGAGGTCAAGCCTGCGCGTCCGCCAGAGTCCACTTACCTGCTAACCCGCCGGAGCTGAGGGCGCTGCAGGCATCGTCGTCTCGCACTTTGCCCGCTAGTCGACCCGGAGACCGGATGCGCCGAGCGGAATCGTGCCCAGCACCGGACACGAACAGGAGGCGACCCCCGCCCTACGCGGTCGAGGGCTCGAGGCTTCGCCACAAGTAGAAGGCCGCATGCGAGCGGAACGGCGCCCACGGTCGAGCGTGTCGCTCGACCGTCCGCTCGGCCGGAAGCCCACGGTACCCCCAGGCCTTCCCCACGGCCTTCCGGATTCCCAGATCCCCGGAGGGAAAGACATCGGGACGATGCAAGGAGAAGATCAGGTACATCTGGGCGGTCCAGACGCCAATCCCCCGAACGGAGGTCAGCTCCTCGATTACCTCCGAGTCCGGCCGGCCCGCGAGGCGGCGGAGATTGAGACGTCCCTCGGCCACGTGCCCGCCGAGGTCCTGGAGGTAGCGCATTTTCTGGGGAGACACCCCCGCGGCGCGCAGCACGTCCGTAGAAACCGTTGCAAACCACTCAGGCGGCGGGAACCCAGGGCCGCCGTGTGCGGCCCGGAGGCGCCGTAGGATCGCAGCACCGGCCGCACCGGAGATCTGTTGGAACAAGATCGACTGCGCGAGCGTCGGAAAGCCCGCGCCGCGGGAGGGCAGCTCGGTCGGTCCCCCGCGGCCGATTAGCCCGGCGAGCACCGGATCGGACCGGGCGAGCTGACGTGCGATCTCCTTTGCCGATGTTTTCGGGCGGGCCGCCACGGCCTGGCCAATCCCCATCCTGAATAACCCCTGCGCAAGAGGCCGTGCGGCCACCTTGGGAGGTGGGCGGCGCATCGGAAGTCACGGTGGAGTTAATGGGGAACTTCGACTAGGGCTGCTCATGCGTGCGGCGGTCGTCACCGCGTGGGGTGCGCCGCTTGCCGTCCAGGAGATTGACGCGCCCCGACCGGGACCCGGAGAAGTGCTCGCACGGATTCGCATCTCCGGAGTGTGTCACAGCGACGTCCACCAATGGAAGGGGGACTGGCCGGGGGAGCGGGCCCTGATGGAGTCGCTGGGGATTCGCGTCCTCGGACACGAGGGCGTAGGCACTGTCGAGTCTGTCGGGCCGGGCGTCACCCGGTTCTCGCCCGGTGACCGGGTCGGCGTGCCTTGGATGAACTCCTGGTGTGGAGGCTGCGAAGTATGCCTGACCGGCTACGCCCAGTGGTGCCCCAAGGCCCAGACAACTTCCGTCACCGTCAACGGGACTTTCGCGGAGCTGGCCACGGTCTCCGAACGCGCGGCTGTCGCGGTTCCCGCCACGATCCCTGATGACGAGGCGGCGCCGCTCATGTGCGCCGGGGTGACAGCGTACGGAGCCGTGCGGCGGCTCGTGACCGAGCTTCGGATCCCGCCGGGCAAGATCGTCGCGGTCGTGGGAGCCGCCGGCGGTTTGGGTCATTACGCGGTACAGATTGCCCAAGCACTGGGCTACCGGGTCGCCGGCATCGACGTGGGGCAGGAACGGGTACGGTTCGTTCGGGAACTCGGGGCCGAATGGGCCTTCGACGCCAAGGAAGCGAAGGAAGCCGTTCGGGGCTTGGGGGGGGCCGACGCGAGCATAGTCTTCACTCCGAAACTTGCAGGCTACGAACTCGCCCTCAAACTGACCCGCCTCATCGGAGGGGTGGTGGCCGTCGGGATTCCCGACCCCAAAGAGGGTCCGCTGCCGATCACTCCGTCGGCCCTCATCATTCACGGCACCCGGATCGTCCCGGCGACCGTGGGGGTCACGCGCGTGTTCGACGAACTCGTCCGACTCTACGCCACGGGCCGGGTCAAGGGCCATGTTGCGCGCCGAGGAACGCTCGCTGCCCTGTCGACGATCCTCCAGGAGATGGCCGACGCGAAGTATCTGGCCCGGGCGGTCGTGACCATCTGAGCCCCAGAGCCTGGCTCGGATGTTCGGTCGCAGAGGGACGACCAGCCGGTAGAGCCTACCCCGACGCGAGAGCCCCCGGCGGGACGGCAACCGGCGAACCGAAAGCACTGGGCGTGTACTTCCTCCACAGATGGAGGAAGAACCAGAGGGCGGCGAGGTCGGCGATGACCGTGAAGGGGATCGGAAGTTCCGCCACGAAGCCGACGAAGGCAATGGGGAGAATCGCCCCAGCGGCGAGCGCCACGAGCTGCCGCTCGTTGTGGGTGGTTCCGATGGTCCGAACGATCTGGTACCCGAGGGCGGTCTCGTAGACCACGATCGAAAGGATCGTTAGCCACGGCGGGGCCTTCCAGTATCCTAGCAACCCTTCCAGGAGCCAGACCGCCGGGAAGATTGCGACGCCCATGAGGGCGGCCCTGAACGGCGTGACCCGAGGGAGCCCCGACCTCGTCGGCAGCAGACGGGCCGGAACGCGGTACGCGGTGAGGACGAGGAATCCGATGACCGCGAGGCTCGCGAAGAAGATCGGCCAACCCATCCAGTAGTGGTAGATCTCGTGAACGAAGACCATCAGGAGAGGAATGTCAATCGCCCAGACCAGGAACGCCCACCCGAGGCCCGATTTTCCGACGAGACTCTTCCCTCGAGTCTGCGGCAAGGCGAGCCCGAGCAGCAGAATGGGGAGGGCGATGCTGAAGACCATGTGGACCAGGAGAACGCCCGGAACCCAGACCCAGTTGACCCCGAGCCAGTGACCGTAGAACCCCAGCACCCCGACGGGGCCCGCGCGGGAATAGAACAGCGTCTCGAGCGCAATTCCTTCCTCGAGGATGCCGTAGGCGGCTCCGAGCAGGAGAACGGAGCCCCAACCTTTCTTCCACCGGACCATCGCCTCCCGAATCAGCAGGACACCGGGGAGGTACAGGCCGAGGTTGGCCCCCAGTTGCAGTGCGAAGAATGGGGGACTCACGACGATCGTGCTGAGCGCACTCGAGGATGACAGGTATTCGGGGATCCCAGGACTCAAGAGGGCGAGGCAGAGGACTGGGTGTCGGCCCAGGAACTGCTTGACCGCCGTCCATGCCGAGGGGCGAGTGTCAGGAGCGGGCCCGGGCGGGGCGGCCGCGGCCTCACGGGCGCTGTTCGGAGGTAGGGGTGGGAGCGGCGCGGTGGAGAGCGGTGCGGCCATCGGGGTCGCTGCACTATTTGCGGGTCCCGGTAGATGAAGCCGACCGCTGGGGGATGAGCTGCCCGTTCCGAATCTTACCGATTCGGGCCCCTTGACCTCCCCCTTTCCTCCCCCCGTACGGGGATTCCGGTGGTCTCCGAACGGGTCCATGCTCACCGGACCAGTATATAAGCCGTCAGACGAATGGCGGACAACTCCGTTTATCGATAGCAGCATGGGTTCCGGGGGCGCGTCAGGTTCAAATACATCCGTTTGCCTGCGAGGGTTGGTTCCGAGATGGAAGCAACCACAGGAGGAGAAGATGATCTTCGACCTTGTCGCGAAGGCCACGCTCAACGAGCGGTACGGCCCGCGGTCAAAGCCCCTGCGGCCTTTCCGGGACTACGCTGAGCTCGAGAGTCGCGGGGAGGATCCCTGCTCGCTCCGGGCCCAGGGACTCCTGAGCGTGCGGAAGACGACTCGCCGGGCCCCGATCGTGCTGGACGAGCCGGTCGCGTCCGTCGAGACGCCCGCTCGTCGAGAGTTCCCGACCGCCGTTCTGGATTGAACGGGCGTAGTACCGGCCCCTCGCAGGAGGGCCGGGAGACCGGAGGGTGTCGCGAGGACTCGGTCGCGGGACGTCCGCCCGCGGAGCTCGTCTCCGTGCCGGAAGGACCCGCGTCAGTCCGCGAGCCGACTGGCTCGCCGTCCGCTGGACTCGCTCCACCCTCGACGAAACCCTGTCCCGGCCGAAGGCAGCAATTATTAGGCCCCCGAGGGCTGAGCGCGACCTTCAGTTGTGGTCGCGGAAGCAGATCGGAGCCACTCGAGCGCGGTTCCACTCCATGGGAGGTCGTCGGTCCTTGCCTTGATCACCGCGGCGCTCGACGCGGTCGAGCGCGGTGAGGGACGAGTCATCCTAATCTCGGGCCCCGCGGGAATGGGTAAGTCGGCGGTGCTCGACGCAGCGATCCAACGGGCGAAGAGTCGCGGCTTCCGCATCGCGGAAGCGCGGGCCGTCCCGCGCGATACGCCCGTGCCGTACGACCTCGTTCGTGACCTCCTCCCTCGAGAAACCGGAGAGACGGAGAGTCCGGCTCCGGCGAATGGAACGTCGGGGCTGCCGCAATGGTTGGTCGCAGGAGACCAGGCCAGTGTAGTCTCTGGCTTCCCCACGGTAGCGGTCCTCCCGAAAGACGACACGCCGGTCGAGAAACGCATTCTCAAACTGTTCGAAGCGGAGCGCGCGCTGATCAACCTCGGCCGGCGTCTGCTCTACGCCCAACTGGAGCGGGTGCTGCTGGGGGAATCGCAGCGAACGCCGGTGATGCTGGCCGTGGACGATCTGCATCACGCGGACCGGGACTCGCTCGAATTCCTTCGAAGCGTGGCCGCCGGCGTCACCGATCGTCGGGTAATCCTCGTGGCCACGCTCGATACGGACATAACTCCGGGCGGAGCGCGCGGGGCTGTCCTCGAGGCGCTCACGAAGGGGCCCAACGTCGAGGGGGTCGCGCTGTCGGGATTGTCTCTCGACGAGACCGCGGAGGTCATTCGGGACACCCGTCCCGACCCGCGGCCTTCTCCCGAATACGTTCGGGCGGTCCATCGGGGGTCGAAGGGGGTCCCGGCCGCCATCGAACAGTTGACGCGACGCTACAAGGAGTCGGTCCCTTCGGCAGAGAAACCGGGGGAAGAGGGCGGAGGGGCGGCGGGAGTGTCCTCCCGGCCGGGAAGCATCCCCGAAGAAGCCCAACGCATCCTGGCGTATGGGGCCGTCATCGGTCGGCAGTTCGACCTTGCGGTCATGGGCCGGATTTTGCACCGTCGGTCGGGAGAGGCTCTCGAGGCGCTGCTCACTCCCCTTGTTGAGAACGGAACGCTCCGCCGCCGGGGCCGGCAGCGGTACGAATTCGCCGCCCCCGCCATGCGCCAGGACCTCTACACGAAGCTTCCCGAAGGTCGGCGGAAGCTGATGCATCGGAACGTCGCCCGGGCGCTCGAGATTGGAGCCCGGCCCGCCGGGCCGGAGCTGTTCGAGATCGCCTTCCACTATCACCTCGCCGGGGAGACGGTTCCGTCGGTTGATTACAATCGCCGAGCGGCGGACGTGGCGGCCCGGGAGTACGCCTACGAGGAGGCCCGCGTGTACCTCGAGAGGGCCTTGGACAGCCTTTGGCAGCTCCCGTCCTCTCGACCCGAGTCTGAGCGCGTGGTGCGGATCGCCCTAGGCCATGTATTGAGCCGGATCGGAAAAGTCGAGGAGGCCATCCAGGTGCTAGAGGCGTTGCGCGACCCCGCCCAGGCCGGACCGGCGGCTCCCTCTGCCTTCGAGCAGCTGTTCGTCCCCGAGGTCCGACCGGACCTCTGGGCCCACGCCGAGAGCGCGCGTACGGCGGCCGAGCGGTCGCTGCGAGCCTATCGGGCCAAGGGCGAGCTGCGGTGGCTCGC
>Ga0187808_10000063_pt1 | contig 22708 bp, 21 predicted proteins | sample NC_wetland_sal_i_5_FD_132427 | JGI IMG/M metagenome (GOLD analysis project Ga0187808, IMG submission 132427) | Wetland sediment microbial communities from Neuse River Estuary, North Carolina, USA - ASW_3 | ecosystem: Environmental > Aquatic > Freshwater > Wetlands > Sediment | place: USA: North...
CACCCGTGCTCGACCCGACTGGAATCGTAATCGTCTGGTTGGTAATGTTTCCGTAGCTGTACGTGACCGGAACTCCCGGAGTAATCGGTTGCGGCGGCGTGGTGTAGGAGTTAGTGGTTCCAGTTCCGGACAGAGCTACGCCTACGGCAGTGCTCCCACCCAAGTTAGGAATTGTCCCGTTGGAATATGCGTACCCCAGATTAACGAGCAGGGTTGCTGTGCCGGCAGTTGGGGGCGAGCCGATGGGGTCCACACGCCACACTTGGCCATTTCCGTAGAAATCCTGCGTCACAACATAGAGTCTATTGGACGCGTCAAACTGGAGGTACTGGGGGGAATAGTATTCCCCGTCGTCGTAGGGGAAGTATGCATACGTGGTGTTGAAGCCGTAATAACTTCCTTCTTCACCCTGTTGAAGCGTGAACTGGCTGACGTTTGGGGTTCCTGAGGGTGAAGCGCTTCTCGAGCTCGACACATAGATGTTGCCAAAACTGTCCAGGGCAACGCCGACGGGAAACCACAAGTTGCCATAAGGAATCAACACGCTCGTCGTGGAGGCTCCGGGCGCAGTTTGTTGAAGAACATCCGCCGCCGGAGAGCCGTCGCCCGGGTACTGATCAACGATCAGCAGTTCATCGGAGTGGTTAAACGTGGTGCCCGCGCCCTCTGTCGCGCCATTCGCATTAGGGATTATTTGGAGGGGGGAGCTGGGGTTGTCCGAGGGATCGAAGCTGATTTGCCACACCCCGTTGTCGTCTTCTGTGTTAAAGGTAAGCTGGCCTGTGGTGCTGAAGCTCGGGCCCTGCACTTCGTCCGGACCCCCCTCCGAATATTGGTAAACCGCCTGCAACGTGCCCCCGGTTGTCTGAGGAAGCCGAAAGATGTCCCAGTCATCGGGGTCCGTAATATAGATGAGGTTGTCCGGTCCTACCGCAAGACCTTCGAGATCGTAAACATAAGAGTCACCGGGGGGGCTGTAAAGCACGGACGTTACCCCGCTGCTGCCGTCCACAGCGAGGATCTGGCCTCCGGAACCGGTAGAAACATAAACCGTCGGGCCCGGCTGCTGCGCAGGAATCCGCCAGGCGAAAACGGCCGGAATCTCACTGATAGGAATCTGTCCGTTCGGGTAGTAGTAGGGGCATTCCTCGACGCAAGTCGGATCGAACAGGATGTTAGCAAAGTTGCCGAAACCTCCTGTGCGCTCACCGACGCTCGGAACGTATGCATTCGCGGCTATTCCCGGAGCAAGAGTGATGGGGTTACAGAACAGTTGGTTGTTGGCGTTTGGGAGAGGGACTCCGCTGAGTCCCGAATAACTAGCTGCAGTCATGGACCCAACCACCAACATGTCCCCGGCCTCGTCTGGAGCCGATATGTAGTAAATGCTGGTAAAGGCCACGTAGGTGCTTGGGGTGATGTTGGAATTGGGCATACACGGCGGCGACTGCGCCCGCAGTGTTTCCGGAATGCTTAAGCTGATAGACAACACGAGGATCGAAAAGAGCAAATTGCGCTTGTGCATAAAGATGACCTCCTTAGTGGATTTGGGTTTGGTAGGCCGGGCGATCTCTGCATCAGTCTCGAGGCTAAGCGTGGGCGAATCGAGGCCAACAAGACCTCGACACGTTCTTGTGCAGTTGGACTAGAGAGAACAAGGGAACCTAGGCGAGAACGCGGCACGCGTGAGCGCCAGACTGAATCGGATCTCCTAATCCCACACTCCTCCTCTGAGCCATAGAATTCCACTCTCATCGGGCCCTCCATAGGGTGCGCAAGGAAATGAGCGGCGAGGGAGAAAGGGAAAGAGGCGAGGAGCGTGGCACTTTCATATCCGCCTCACATAACGGCGAACGGAGCCGTAGAGACAGGTGGAACAGCCGCAGTCTCAAGCGGTTCGTCGTTCGAGCTTGTCGGTAACGATTAGGAGCACATCGTATTCACAATCTGAAAGAATGTCAAGTATGACAATAGTAATATCTAGTAGGTTATCGCCACCAAACATTTTGTCGGTATTATATACCTAGTACAAGACTGGCTCAGGTGTCCCTCTAGGCTCCGCATATCAATGGGCGCATACACAAAAAGCAATATATGCGCCACCCCGCCGGAGATTGTCAACGAGACCTCTTCCGTGGTGGTGGGAAATGTGGACCAAGACAGAGTGGGGTACAAGCTGTCCCTGCGTAACGCTTCCGGGCTTGCAGTGGATGCCATGGTAGTTTCGGTCTTCGACGCGGAGGGCAGATGCAAGATGCACAGCCGGAGCCTATCGCACGGGCATCTTATGCCTCCGGGGACAACGATTGAGAGTCATCTCAGTTTCCCCGTTGCTGGAGAAGACGAGGATATTGTGGGAGCGGACGGCATATCTTGTTCCGACCCGCGGGAGGGCGGCGCCGGATCGCAGCCTGCAATCAATTCGAGCGGCCCCCGGGCGCCCAAAATTGTGATTGAGGCCGTCGATTTCGAGGACGGTAGCTACGAGGGGGATGCTCGGAAGGCTGCTATGCTCGAAGGCTTTCAAAGGGACTGACATCGGACCCTTCCCTCCAGCGATGGTGGGATGTGACGAAGGGCCGTTGCGACTTCCTTGCCCCGCGGCCCTGTTCCGACTCCAACTAGAAGCCTAGCCTGTGGCTCTTTCGGCGGGAGGGTGTGAGGAACGCGATCAGGTTTGGACGATTTTGCCCAACACGACGGCGCGGCGCGCGCCGGTGACGCTGGGAAGATCTCCCGGCAAGCGATGCACAGTGCGGTCCGCGAGGATAGCGAAGGCGATGGCCTCTTTGGCGTCTACCGGCAGGCCATAACGATCGGAAAGTTCAACCTCCAGGTGGGGCAGCAATTCGGCCAGGCGTTTCAGGAGCGTATGATTGTGCGCGCCGCCACCCGAGACAATCAGGCGGTCAACCTTCGCGCCCGGGAAAACAAAACGGGTCAGCGCATCAGCGATGGTCCTGGCCGTCAACTCGAGTGAGGTTCGAAGCAAGTTTTTGAACCGGGGACTGCCCCACCCCTTACTCGCCTCCCCAACAGGGGAGGGGAATGAGGGGTGGGGAAGAAAATAGCGTTCCATGAAAGCGCGCCCAAACTGCTCGTGGCCCGCGCTCTTAGGTGGATGGCGAAGGAAGAAGGGATGGCAGAGCGCGTCTGCGAGGAGGGGTTCATTCACTTTTCCCAACGCTGCGACACGCCCGCCGGCGTCATAGGACTCTCGCTCATTGGTGAAGATGCGCACTAGAGCATCACTTACCATGTTTCCAGGGCCAGTATCGAAGCCAAAAACATCGGCGGGCTTCGCCTTCGCAGGGATCACCGTAACGTTGGCGATGCCGCCGATGTTCAGGGCCACGATCCCTTTGCGCGCGTCCCGAAGCAAGGCATAGTCCACCATGGGCACAAGCGGAGCCCCTTGGCCCCCTGCGGCTATGTCGGCCGTACGAAAGTCCGCCACCACCCGCACGCCCGTCCGTTCTGCGATCACGGCAGGCTCGGCTATCTGGAGCGTGTTCGGGCCCACCGCCTGCCCCATGCGGGGGATCAACTCAGCCATTCCCTGGTGATAGATGGTCTGGCCATGCGAGCCGATGACGGAAGCACGCTGGGGTGAAACGCGTCCCGCGCGGCACACACGCAGGGCAGCTTTGGCGAAGAGCTCACCGAGTAGAAAGTTCAGTTGGCTCACTTCCCCTGAGGTGGTCGGCTCGCCCGCGGCCACGCGCATGATCCAATGCCTGACCTCGGGAGGGTAGGGAATTGTGACAAACGCCCGCAAGCGCACCCGAGGTTGGTCTGGAGAGCCGCTCAGGCGCACTAGGGCGGCATCGACTCCATCCATCGAGGTTCCGGACATCAATCCCACGGCCAGACGAGCGTTGCGTTTGTTAGGCATAGTCAGAATCGGAAACTGAAAATCATGCCCGTCGGCTGACGGGCACCCAGAAACCATGAAAATGCCTGAAGTGACCCCCCTCTTCAACTCCCCCCCTCTTCCCTCCCCCCTGGGGAGAGGGAAGAGGGGAAGGGGTGAAAGGGTGAGGGGTATTCTCAAAGCAGTCTCGGGCGGCCTTTGAAGGTGTCCGAGAAGGCTGCAAACTCCCTGGCGAGCCGCTCAAGCGATCTCTTGGGCAGCGGGCCTAGGGGCGGCTTCAGACCTTGTTTCGCAACATGAATGCGCTTCAATGCCTGCTCGACTCGAGGGCTGGGGAGTTTCCGGGACTCACGGGCGGCGCGCAAGGCCGCTGGCACTCGCTCAGCGGCTTCCGCCTCCTCCAGGAGCAGCATGTCGCATCCCGCCCCCAGAGCCTGAACCGCCGCTTCCTCCACAGTCGGAGTTCCGCGGACGGCTTTCGTTTCGAGTCCATAGGCGATTGCAATACCGTCGTAGCTCAGCTTGACGCGGAGCAATCCTTCCACGACCTTGGAAGAGAGCGCGGCGGATTGCAGGAAATCGAAGTCGTAGGCTTTGTAGGCGGCGGTGCTCACCAAAACGAAGGGGAGCCGAGGTAAGAGCAACCGGAAAGGGACCAGATCCTCGCGCCATAACTGGGCCATGGACTTGGATACCAGGGACGGCTCGTTGGCGCTCGAGGATTGCGCGCCGGCCAGGCCCGGAAAATGCTTCCCACAAGCGCGCACCTCGTGACGCTCGAGCCCCTCGAGGAACGCTGCTCCACAGTTCGCCATCTGCTGAGGATCGGCGCTAAAGGCACGCGTCTCATTCTCGGCGGATAATCCAAGATCGAGCATGGGGGCGAGATTAGTGTTGAAACCGAGAAGTTGCAGGGCAGCGCCCACAAGTTCACCCAGGCGTCGCACAGCCTCAAGCCCTTTCTCCGCCACAGCGCGAGGCGAAGGCAGAGGAGGGAGGATGGCTCCGAGCGGATCCATGACCCCGCCTTCTTCTCGGAGAGCAAGGAATGGCACGGTTGGGACCGAGCTGGCCACCTTGGACATAAACTCGCGAACGTTTTCGGCCGTGCCGGGAAGCGGCGCGTCGATCGCCACGCCGCCGGGGCACGAACGCCGAAGGGAGCACTCGAGTGAAGAACTCCAGCGCAGTTCGCTCACTTTGAGGAAAAGGAGTTGGCCGAGATTCATGACTGAATCTGCTTTTTCAGTTCCGCCAGCAAGTTCAAGGCTTCAATCGGCTTTAAATTATCGAGGTCGGCCTTTTCGATAGCATTCACCACCTCAGCATTCAAGGGCGTGAAAATCGTAAGCTGCACAGGCCCCGTTTCCGCCTTGTCGGGCTTGGACGCCAGGCGCTCGCTCAAAGTGTGCTCGGTCTGTTCGTGGCGGGAGAGGATTTCGCGCGCGCGGGCAATAACTTTGCTGGGCAGGCCGGCCAGGCGAGCGACTTCGATCCCGTAGCTTTTGTCGGCGCTTCCTTGTTCCACCTTTCGTAAGAAGACGATGTTGGATCCGGATTCACGCACCGACACGTGATAATTTCGCACCCCGGGGAGAAGTTCGGCAAGTTCGGTGAGCTCGTGGTAGTGAGTGGCAAAGAGGGTCTTGGGCCGCGTGCGCGCCTGGAGGTGCTCGACGACGGCCCAGGCAATGGCCAGGCCGTCAAAGGTGGCCGTACCCCGCCCCACCTCGTCCAGCAAGACGAGGCTGCGTGGGGTGGCGGTGTTCAGGATGCTCGCCGCCTCCGTCATCTCTACCATAAACGTCGAGCGTCCCCGCGCCAGGTTATCTGAGGCGCCGATGCGGGTGAAAATGCGGTCAAAGATAGGAAGCTGAGCGCGAGTCGCCGGAACATAGCTCCCCATCTGGGCCATCAAGGTGATCAGGGCCGCTTGGCGGAGGTAAGTCGACTTCCCCCCCATGTTCGGTCCTGTGATGATCAGGATGAGGTCGGTGCTGCCGTTCATATAGAGATCATTGGGAACGAACTTTCCAGACTGGCCTTCTTCGCTGAGGCGTTCAATCACAGGGTGGCGTCCCCGCTGAATGACCATTTCACCATTCTGGGAAAACTCCGGGCGGTGGTAGTGGCGCTCGGCGGCGAGGTGTGCGAAGCAGGCCAGAACATCCAGTTCGGCCAGTACCGCCGCCGTCTGGCGGATGCGGCGTGCTTCGTTCGCCACTTGACGCCGGATGGTCAGAAATAGCTCGCGTTCGAGGGTCCGGCTTCTTTCCTCGGCGTCCAAAATCTTGGCTTCCAATTCTTTCAACTCCGGCGTAGTGAACCTTTCTGCATTCACCAACGTCTGCTTGCGCTCGTAATCCGCAGGAGCGAGATGGAGATTGGGTTTCGAGACTTCGATGTAATAGCCGAAAATGCTGTTAAAGCGGACCTTCAGTGAGGCAATGCCGGTGCGCTCGCGCTCGCGGGCCTCGATCAGGGCCAGCAGCCGTTTACTGTTCTGGCTCAGGTCGCGGAGTTCGTCGAGTTCGGCGTGGTAGCCCGGCCGGATCAATCCGCCTTCGTTCAGAAGCACGGGAGGGTCGGGATGAATCGCTTTCTCGATCAACTCGCGAACATCCCCAAGTTCGTCCAGACGTTCCCAAAGGTCCTTGAGGCGAGCCGCCTGAAAATGGTGGAGATAAGTACGCAGGAGCGGGAGTGCCTGGAACGACTGTTTCAAAGCCAGCAGGTCACGGGCATGAGCGGTTTCCAGCGTTACCTTACTCAGCAAGCGCTCGAGGTCTTGCACGCCGCCCATCGCCCGGCGAAGTTCTTCCCGCTCGATGGTGGATTTCAGGAACTCCTCCACCACATCCAGCCGCGCCTCGAGCTCGGCACGGTCCAGGGAAGGCCGGAGCATCCAGGCTTTTAACTTGCGCGCCCCCAGCGACGTCACACATTCGTCCAGTATTCCCAATAGCGTGGCGGCGCGCGATTCCCCGAAGGCGGGCTCGACCAACTCGAGATTGCGCAGGGTTGTGGGATCGAGAACCAGAGAGTCCTGTTGCTGGTAGAAGCGGATTCCGTCCAGATGCGAGAGCGACCCTCGCTGCGTCTCCCGCACGTAGTGAAGCGCTGCCCCGGCCGCCGCCACGGCCAGCGCATGACCCTCCAGACCGTAGCCCGCCAGCGTCGCCACACGGAAATGCTCTCGCAATAGGCGAGCGCCATATTCCTCGGCGAAGACCCAGTCCTCCAGAGGCGTTTGAGTGAGAGAAGCAAGGGGAGTGGAGCGCGGGTCCGCCGGGCTGGTCGGACGCGAGGCAACCAGAAGCTCGCTGGGCCGCATACGGTCGAGTTCCTCTTGCAGGCGGGAGGAAACCTCCGGGCCTGAAAATTCCGTGGCTCGGAAATCGCCGGTCGAGAGGTCCACGAAGGCTACGCCCACGTTGCCGTCCCTTTCCGCCATCGCGGCCAGATAATTGTTCTCGCGCGGTTCGAGCATCTGCGAGTCGATCGCCGTTCCCGGCGTCACCACCCGGGTAACTTCGCGCTTCACCAGTTTTTTGGTTAAGCGCGGGTCTTCCATCTGATCGCAGATGGCAACCCGATAGCCGCGGCGGACGAGCTTGGCGATGTATCCCTCGGCAGCATGGTAGGGAACACCACACATCGGGATCGCCACGCCCTTCTCTTTGTTGCGGGAGGTCAGTGTGATTTGCAATTCCTTTGCGGCCACCACCGCGTCTTCGAAGAAGAGTTCGTAGAAATCCCCGAGGCGAAATAGGAGCAGTGCGTTGGGATGGCGCTCCTTAATGGCGCTGTACTGTCGCATCAAGGGTGTGGAGAATTCGCTCATAGATGCGTTCAACTTCTCGGACCATTATAGCTTTGGATGTTGGGCTTCGCTATCGCGGATTCCTGGCGCGGATTCCTGGCGAAGCAATGTAGGCGTCCAGCCGGCGCGGGATGATTGCCCAGGTCGGCATCAAGGGCTGCCTACAACGCCGCTCCCTAAGTGAAAACCCTTAGGACTGTCTGGTACTTTAGTAGTCTTGAGGAATATCGAGAAAAGCGTTACCAATAAAATCCTGCACACGAGTTACTTTAGTAACTCGTGGTGGGCGAGTGGGGGTCAGGCTCATGTCGCCAGCCGGCACCACGCCGACACGCAAGAACTCTTTCGCAGGCGACAGGCGAGCCTGTTTGGGACACGTTATTTGCTCTGGAGGTGACTTTGAACTGCCTTCGTTTGGGGATCCGGTTTCCGGTCGAGTTTCCCGTCAAGGTGCAATGGAGGACCCGGCCGGGAAGAGTGCGTCAGATACATGGTAAGATCACGACTATGAGCGGCAACGGAGTGTTTATGCGGCTGCCTTCGCAGCTACGCCCGAACACCAGAATCATTTTAACGGTGAACCTACCCACCGAAATCACAAAGGTCCCGCTTAAGCTTCGTTGCCTGGCCCGTGTGGTCAGCCAGAGGGACGCCGAGACATTTCCCTTTGGCATCGGCGCGGTCATAGACGATTATCAAATCCGAACCGCCCGAAACCATGGCTGACCCTGACCCAATTCGAGACCATTACTTAGGAAATGGTTCCTGAGGCGTGCTCGCGTGCGGCCCCAACGAGGGGCAGATCGAGCTTGTGGTGGAGGGCATAGAGCACTAATTCCAAGCGGTCCGAGACCCCTACCTTGTCGAAAATAGAACGTAGGTGGTTCTTCACCGTCTGTTCCGCAATGGACAGACATTGGGAAATCTCACGATTCGGGAAACCTTGCATAAGGCAGGCGATCACACTCTTTTCTCGTCCCGTCAGTGTGTCGGCAGGCCTCACCAGAGGCCTTTGAGGATACTCTAAGGGCCTGACTAACATCGGCCCCATGGCACGAGCCGGTCCTGGGTTGCGCTTCAGCGCTCCCCTGACACATCTGACGAATCGGGACAGCGCTGCGGACCTCGGAATCACATCCACAGCTCCGGACTCCATGTAACGGGAGGCCATATCCCCCATCAGGGTCGAAGCAGTAACAATCACTTTGCTGGGAGGCGAGACGCGGCGTATCTGTTCCATGAAGTTGCCGGGAGGTTCGGCTGCGATCTCTTCCTGAACCAAGACCAAGTTTGGTCTGAACCGCTCCGCCAAACCAATGGCCTGTTCACTGGTTGCCGCTTGGGCAATCACGCGCAGGTCATCCTCCAGTGAGAAGAGTTGTCTTACCCCAAGGCGGAAAACCTCTTCCCGGTCCGCAATCAAGATCCGGATTCTCCTTGGCTTTTGCGCTTGTTTCATGGGTTGATAGCAGCGAACTAGCCGCGTGCCCGCAGGCACGGCGCCGGGAGATTAGGCTTTAGCAGCCTTCAACGGCGAAGGTCGAAGTTGGAAATCTTCTATAATCGCTGAGATTCCCTGACCCTTGCCCATGGAGCTCTTGCGAACTACCCGCCCTAGACAAGAAAGCTCAACGGGAACCTTTGTTATCTCGACGGGTAAATTGATAGTGACGTTGATGGTGGTGCCGAGAGGCAAGTGCTTGGGGATCACCACGAGTAATCCACTGGAACTTATATCTCCAATTTCACCGCGCACTCGACCTGCCTTCCTGCCCGGCGCTTTCCAGCGAACTTCCGCCGGTAGTCTTAGCGGATAACGTTTGCCTTGGCGGCGCTCATGCATACGTAAAATGCCGGTTCATATTAGCACAAGGAGAGTTGTCTGAAACTTTTATTTTTTCGGGATTTTGTTTTTCGTAACTTTTTCTCCACTCCCCCTGGGAAGGGACGAGCCAGGGTCCGGGGCCCGGCAAGGGCTGATTATCAGTTAGTGTGCGTTATACAATGAGCATTCATTCAACGAATACCTGTAGGCTCGATATTCATCACTTCGCCTTCTCTTTACCCATGTTTTCAGTCGGACGCCGATGCAGAAGCCGGAATAGCGCTCTCATGGCGCAAAGAACTCCAGGCTAGCAAAGCTAACCACGGACTGCGGGTCGATGTTCCACTGCTCGTAGCGCAGCAAACGGCCCCGCACCTTACCCACGGCTCTCAGGAAGGTGTAGAGAGTTGAATAACCGCACCAGTTCAATTCATCCCTTCCGGCTTTCACCAGCTCCAGGAATCCGCGGCTGTCGCCGGCGCACACCAACTCCAAGCGGCGTCGATCCTGCTCTACCACCTCCAACATTTGTCCTCGATTAGCCAGGGCTGTGAAGGGGTTGCCGTAGCGGCGGCCGAGGTGCGCCAAGTCGATACCCAGCACCCAGAACAAATGATTCTTGTGCTTCTCGGCCAGCTCGCCTAGTGCGCCTAAAAAACACTCCCTGTCTTGACCATACTCCGCAGCCCCTGCCGAGGTGGCGCTGTCCGTAGCGCTGATCCCGCACGCCGCCTCAGCAGTTTCAGATTGCGGGCTTTCGCCCAATGGGCCGCATAGAATCGGGACAATCTTCAGGTCCGCTCCGAGCGCGTACTGGAGGAAGACGCACTGAAACTCAATCGAGTGCTCGATGGCGAAGCAATAATCTTCTGGATTGACGGCCTTTCCCCCTTGTTGCTCCAGCCAGTCCACCAACTCGTCGTCCACCCGCAGGGTGCCGAGGGGAGTGACAAAGGGCTTGTGGGTCAAGCCAAACTTCTCCGTATCACCCCAGTGCGAGGTCCCCAGCACCATAAAGGTGCGCTCGGCAAGCGCCGGGAAGGCTGCCAGACGCCGGTAGGTCTCGGCATAGCAGTTCCGTCCGCCTTCCAGGCTTACATGTGGCGCGGCCACCCCCAGCAGGTTGTCTGACCGGCCCTCACCCACATCTATTTCGCGGAAGTACTCCTCGAAGGTTCTGCGGATTTCCGCCGCATTGGCTGGATACGCAGTGCCAGCGTGGGCCGGAGGGCGTTCGCGCAAGCCCCGGAATTCTTTGTGCCGCTGTTCTCGCAGCCTGTGAAACTCCTCAGTCTCCAGGAAACCCTGCTGGCGCAAGACGCCGACAAACTCCCAAACATCATCGCTGAAGACCAGGGTGCCGGTGGCACGCGTGAGGATCTCTTGCACATCCAGTTCGGTGTGCTCTCCATCCAGGCAGCGCAACGCCAAGGCCCAGGCCGGCGGCATGTAAAGAACGGCGTCGGTGTAACGCAAGGGGTCACGGAGGAGCAGGCCCGGCCGGTCGGCTTCGGGCGAGGGGATGATGTCAATCCCGCGACGAAGAACAGGGAGCACATTCGACATGGCAAATTAGCTTACCATGGCGGGAATAGCCGCGGCGGGGCAAAATCCGTGCCCGCGTGCAGGGCGCCCGCCTGGGTGCGAATTATCTTGACAAGCGCCGCGGGCCATAGAATACTAAACCACATGGTTAAGTATTTCGAGAACCAGCTTGACACCATCTTTGCCGCGCTCGCCGACCCTACCCGCCGCGGCATCCTGGCGCGGCTGGCGCAGGGCGAAGCTTCCGTCAGCGACTTGGCTGCCCCTTACCACATTTCTCTTCCCGGCGTGTCCAAGCACCTGCGAGTGCTCGAACGGGCAAAGCTTATCACCAGGCGCAAAGAGGGAAGAGTCAATCGCTGCCGGCTCGTTGCCGAGCCGATGAAGAACGCGGTCGAATGGATCGAGCATTACCGGCAATCCTGGGAAGAGCAATTCGATGCCCTTGCACGTTTTCTCGAAGAATCTCCAGGACAAAGGGACAAGCCATGCCCTCTCCACAACAGGGATCCGAAATGCACCTCCAAGTTCGGCGCGTCTTCGCGGCGCCACGGGAGAAGGTTTACCGGGCGTGGCTCGAGCGCGCGGGATTAGAACAATGGATGTGCCGCGATAGTCCCCAAAGCGCGACCCGGTACCGGGACTTCGATATTCGCGAGGGAGTGCGGAAAGGTTGGAATGGGTGTTTCGACATGTTGGAGCGGTATGTGTAGAGTATCGGGTGATCGGGAGATCGGATGATCGGGAGAATAAAGAGCAATCGGGAGATCGGGTGAACGGGATACACCACAAGTTCAATCTCTGTTCACCCGCTCTCCCGATTAAGGTAGGGAGGAGAAAATGCGAAAAGGAATTTATCTGCTCGTAATGGGCGTCATTGCTATCGGATGGTTTGCCGGGCGCGCCGGGTCGCAAGGGGAGCCTGCGTCCGGATTCGATCGCTTGAAGACCCTCGTAGGCACATGGGAAGCTATCGGGCCGCAAGGCCGACCGCTGACGAACACGATTCGCCTGGTTTCGAATGGCACGGCGCTGGAAGAGACATTTCAGAGCGCGGAGGCCGACCAGATGGTGACCCTGTATACGCCGAATGGAAACCGGCTGGCGATGACTCATTACTGCGCGGCGGGTAATCAGCCGCACATGGAATCACCTGTCGTCACCGGCGACCAGAAGGAGTTCGATTTCTCCCTCACAGGAATTACCAATCTGGCGAACCCCAACGCCGGCCATATGCGGCACTTGCTGATCCAGATTGCCGATCAGGATCACTTCACGGAAAAGTGGACGTGGCGCGAGAATGGCAAGGACGAGGCCCACACGATTCATTTCAAACGAACTAAATCGTAGCCTGGATCGGATGATCGGGAGATCGGGAGAACGAAGATTGAGCTTGTGGTGTTTTTCGCTCACCCGATCCCCCGTCTCCGGCTTGTTTTTGTTCACCTGATCCCGCGATCATTCAATCTCTCGATTACTTCTCTGTTCACCCGATCTCCCGATCACCCGATCATCCGATTAAACGCAGGCGATGTGGCGAAGGCATCGCACATCGGGGAGGCGGCGAAATTGTTGGTTGTAATCCAAGCCGTAGCCAACCACGAATACATCGGGAATCGGAAAGCCTACATAATCGGCCTTGACAGGAACGACGCGCCGCCCCGTCTTATCAAGCAAGGTGACCAGCTTCAGGCTCTTGGGTTGGTGGGCGGAGAGCACACCTTGGAGGTAATGATAGGTTCGCCCCGTGTCGAGTATATCTTCGACCACCAGCACGTCGCGCCCCGCGATGCTCACATCAAGGTCTTTGGTGATTTTGACTTCGCCGGATGACGTGGTGCCGGAGACATAACTCTGGATTCCCAGGAAATCGACGGTCACCTCCATCGAGAGATTGCGGATGAGGTCGGCCATGAATATCCAGGCGCCCTTGAGCACACCCACCAAGTGTGGAGTGCAGCCGTGATAGTCGTTGGAAATCTCCTCGCCGAGCTCGCGCAGGCGCGCGGCAACCTGGCTCGCGCTTAGGAGCACTTCGAGGCTCGATTCAGGGGAAGTATTACCCATAGGCGTTCTCCTTTAGGTCTCCGCCTGCAACCCACAGCCCCTTCAGGCCTGAGAGATTATAGGCAATGACCAACCCACATTTAGGACACCATCCACGGTTGACGCTCGTTGGCAGCGTCTGTTAAATTGTGTATTGTATATTGTTCAAAAGGAGATTCTGTGGCAAGTCACAAATCCGCATTAAAGCGCATCAAGCAAACTCAAAAGCGTACCGAACTGAATCGGGCGCATCTGACCAAGTTGCGGCATCAGATGCGGAAACTCCGCGCCGCACTGAAAGCCAAGGACAAGGCCACAGCGGAGGCGCTCCTGAAGTCCACGTTGGCCCTCATCGATCACTCGATCCACAAGGGCGTCCTGCACGGCAACACCGCGGCGGCCTACAAGTCGCGGCTGACCATCGCCTTTAACGCTCTCGCGTAGTTCACCCTTCGGTAGTCGGTGCGGGCAGTTCTTCGCCAATCGTGGGAATGCCAGAACTTTGTTTGCCTATCACCACCTGCCAAACCAGAAACTCCAAGAGAATTTTCGAATCCTTCCACGACGATTTGATCCCCAGGTCGGTGCGGCGGACAGCCCGAAGCGCCTGTTGCAATTCTTCGCGCGGATAATTCCGCTGCACCAGCGGGACGATTTCCCAAGTGGAATAGGGATTGGCGGGGCGCGACCAGGCTCCCCGACCCCCGCCGTATGGCGCCCCTCCGCCCCTGAGCGTCTGGCGAAAGAGGTCGCCGATACACCAGACGATCAATGTCTCGGCGACCTTGCTGGCCAAGAGTTCACGGAGGAATCCCAGCGCCGCGCCGCACTTCCGCTCGGCGATGGCGCGCAGGAGTTTTCCGATCTCTCGTTCTTCGCGAAAGGCTACGATCAATTCCAGGTCAGCCGCTTCCAGGCACTTCTTGCCGGGCTTGGCCGTAAGGAGTTTCTCGATTTCGGTGCGCATCCAGAGCAGGTTGACGCCGGAAGGCTTCGCCTCAGCTCGCGAATCGTTGCTGACCTCAAACTTGCTTGCAATTTCTTCGGCCAGTCCGGCCTCAATCTCCACTCCTGCCTGGCGCAGGAAGTCGCTGGCCCACAGCGCGGCCTGGCGGCGACTGAGCGCCCGCATCTCCACCAGTTCAGCCTTCTTCTCCAGCAACTGGACGAACTTGCGCCGCCGGTCCGGCTCCGCCGCGGTAAAAACTACGGTGGAGAAGGGAGAGGGGCGCTCCAGGTATTCGCGCAATGCCTCCGTGTCTTCCTCAACCGCATGTTTGAAATCCTCGGGGTCGGAAAAAAGTAGAAAGTTGTGCCCGCCCAGCATGGGCATCTGCTGGGCTGCTTCCAGGTCTTGTCTGAGCCGCTCCGGCTGAAACTCAATCTCCGCCAAGCACCATTGCCGCGCTTCTTCGGGAATCGAGTTCACCACCGCCTTCCGGCATTCTTCCTGGAGAAAGCGGTCAGGACCGCGCAGGAAATAAGCCCTACCGGCTTGGCCTGTTTGGAACGCGGCGAAAAAATCCGAAGGTTGCATGCAGCCATGCTACCACACAATCCGCAGATTACGCAGATTACACAGATTTATAAAAGCACAAAAAAAATGGAACAGTGGGATCTTGCTCGGTGGGCGTGGCTTTTTCTGAGCGCGCAGACAGTAGACGGCAATCAATGCGCGGACGGCAACAATGAGTTGGCGATATGGCAGTGTTCTCTACTATCTGAAGGCCTCCAGGCATGAGATCGGTTTGCTGCTGAACTTCGGTGGCCCCTCGCTGGAATACAAACGCTTCATATGGAGCCCGAATGCTAAAGAGGCTGCACACATGGAAACGGGGCAACGGGCGGGATAGGGCAAGAGCGCCAATGTGGCCGTGGCCCCCGGCGTCGTCATGGGTGCAAGGCCTCTTTGGTTGTGGCTGCACCGCTGGTTTTTCTTTGTGTGTTTAGCTTGCCTAATCCGTGAGATCTGCGTAATCTGCGGATGATGGTTGTTTGACGATCGTCCGCCGGAATTGCTATATTAGAACAAGACCGTGAACAGATTCGGAAGTAAGTGAGGAATGGCAAACGTTCTAATTGAATTCCCTGACAAGACAGCGAAGGAATTCCCGCAAGGGATCACGGCGCTGGAGGTGGCCAAGTCGATTGGGCCACGGTTGGCGGCGGAGGCACTGGCCGCCAAGCTGGACGGGCGCCTGGCGGATCTTTCGACTCCCATCGAACAAAGCGGGCCGATCCAGTTCATCACTCCATCCTCGCCCGAGGGTCTGGAGATCTATCGCCATTCGACGGCCCACGTCCTGGCCGCGGCGGTAACAGAACTATTCCCGGACGCGCATCCGGGAGTCGGCCCTGCCACGGAGACCGGCTTCTATTACGACTTTTATCGCGAAAAGGCTTTCACGGAAGATGATCTCAAAAAGATTGAAGACAGGATGCGCGAGATCATCAAGGCGGACTACCCGAACGAACGGGTACACTTTCCAAAGGAAGAAGGAAAGAAACTCTTTGCGGAGATGGGCGAGTTTTTGAAGTGCGAGCTCATAGAAGAAAAGGCCGACCCCGTATTTACGGCCTATCGCACGGGCAAGTTTCTGGACTTTTGCCGCGGGCCGCACATCCCCTCCACAGGGCGGATCAAGGCCATCAAACTGTTGAGCGTGGCCGGCGCGCACTGGAAAGGCGACGAGCACTCGCATCCCATGCAGCGCATATATGGCACTGCCTTCTTCAGCCAGAAGGAACTCGAAGCTTTCCTGGCACAACTGGAAGAAGCGAAGAAGCGCGACCACCGGCGGCTGGGAAAAGAACTCGATCTCTTCAGCATCCAGGACGAGGCCGGTCCGGGACTCGTTTTCTGGCATCCCAAGGGCGCCATTATTCGCAAGGAAATCGAAGACTTCATGCGGGCGGAACTTCTCCGGCAAGGGTACGACCTGGTATATACGCCGCACGTAGCGCGGTTGGATTTGTGGAAGACCAGCGGACATTGGGGTTACTACCGTGAGAACATGTTCACGCCCATCCCGCTGGACGATGCGCAATACCAGTTGAAGCCGATGAACTGTCCAGGTCACATCCTGATTTACAAAGACCAGCGGCGAAGCTACCGCGAATTGCCGATGCGCTTGGCGGAGTTTGGGACGGTTTACCGCTACGAGCGTTCCGGGGTGATGCACGGTCTGATGCGGGTCCGGGGTTTCACACAGGACGATGCTCATATCTTCGCTACGCCCGAGACGGTGGAATCGGAAGCAGGCGCCTGCGTGGACTTCGCAATGATGCTGATGAAAACCTTCGGATTCGACAAGTACGAGGTGGACCTTTCCACCTGGGATCCGGCGGACCGCGAGAAATACTCCGGTGAGCCCGCGCAATGGGAACTGGCCGAGAAGTCGCTCGAGTCGGCGCTGCGCAAGCGCGACATGCCCTTCCGCCGGATGCCGGGCGAAGCGGCATTTTACGGGCCGAAAATCGACATCAAACTCCTCGATGCGCTGAATCGGCCCTGGCAGCTCACTACCGTGCAGTTCGATTTCTTCCTGCCCCAGCGCTTCGGCCTCGAGTATACGGGAGCTGACGGGCGCACTCACCAGCCTCTGATGGTGCACCGGGCCCTCCTTGGCTCCATCGAGCGGTTCTTTGGAGTGCTGATCGAGCACTTTGCGGGAGCTTTTCCTGTCTGGCTAGCCCCGGTGCAGGCCGTCGTGCTCCCCGTGAGCGACAAGCACTTAGCTTACGCTCGCGAGGTTCACGGGGAATTGCGCCGGGCCAACCTGCGCGCCAGCCTGGACGACCGCAATGAGAAACTGAACGCGCGCATCCGGGACGCGCAGCTTCAGAAGGTGCCTTTCATGCTGGTGGTCGGCGACCGCGAAGCCCAGAGCCGCGGCGTCGCTGTCAGGCGCAGGGACACCGGGGATGTCGGCTTTCGGCCGCTGGCGGACTTTGTTGGTTGGATTCGACAGCTTATCGACATCAGGGCCACGACATGGTAAGCTGGGTCCTCGTCCAAGGAGATGTAGGGGCGCACGGTCATGCCCCTACGTGACCAACCCGGAAGAATTAGGGAGTGTGGTGCATGGCCATGCGCCCCTACCAGGATGAAATAGGGAGTGCGGGCGGCCCCAAGGGGCCAGGAGGGAATGCCTATCGCCGACCGATTTGTTCGAATAAATGAGAGGATTCGAGCCCGGGAAATCCGGGTGATCAATGAAGAGGGCGGACAGCTCGGAATCATGCCACCCTACGAAGCTCTGAAGATTGCGCGAGGTCAGGGTCTCGACCTCGTGGAAGTTGCCCCCACGGCGAACCCGCCGGTCTGTCGCATCATCAATTATGGCAAGTACCTTTACCAGCTTAGCAAGCGGCAGCACGAGGCTCGCAAGCATCAGAAGTCCATCGAGCTCAAGGAAGTGAAGATGCGGCCCAGGACTTCTACGCATGATTTTGAAACCAAGCGGAACAAGGTCATCGAATTCCTGCGCGAGGGGGCCAAAGTGAAGGTCACCATTATGTTCCGTGGCCGGGAAATGGCCCACCGGGATTTGGGATTCAAAATGATGGAAAAGCTAGCCGCAGAGGTAAGCGAGGTGGGCATGGTGGAAACTCGGCCGAAGATTGAGGGGCCGAATCTCTCAACCATCATTGCCGCCCGTAAAGCGCCGGGCAAGGGTTCTCCGCCCCAGGCATCACGGACGGCGGCGGGAGCGTCGCCGGCGACACCCAGGAACCTTCAGCCTAAGCCGGCTCCGGTACCTGTGGCTGCCGCACCCGCCGCACCGACTCCCGAACCATCAAGGGGAGAATCTGGAGGATAGCGTTGCCAAAGCCCAAGAAGATCAAGCTGAAGTTGAAGACCCACAAGGGCGCCCAGAAGCGCTTCAAAATGACGGCCACCGGCAAGTTGGAGCGGCGGCATGCCTTTGCGCGCCACATCCTAACTTCCAAGGCCAGCAAGCGCAAGCGGAGACTGGGTCAATCGGTCGTCGTTTCCCCTGCCGATGCTCCCGCTATTCGTGCCATGTTGCCTTATTCGTAGGGAACAGGGAACAGACGACAGGGAACAGGAAACAGGGAGCGAGTGGCGGGGGAACAGAGAACGGAAGGAATGGCTTTTTTTTCTGTTCCCTGTCACCTGTTCCCTGTTCCCTGCTGTTGACAGGTGCGGGAAGGCCAGTGGCTGGGTGCCTTCATCTCGTGTAGCGGGACTAAGCCGCCCTGAATTCACCCCACCGCTTATTTACCTCCCCAGACGGGGAGGGCAATAAGGCGTGGAAGAAACGAAAGGAGCAAACCCCATGCCTCGAGTCAAACGCGGCACGGTGCGCCGCGCGAACCGGAAGAAACTCGCCAAGCTCACCAAGGGTTATTTTCTCAACAAGAGCAAACTCTACAGGTTCATGAAGGAAGCTGCCGATAAGGCGGGTCGCTATGCCTATCGGGGGCGGCGGCAGCGGAAGCGAGATTTCCGTCGGCTTTGGATCATCCGCATCGGCGCTGCCGCGCGCACCCATGGCCTTACCTACAGCCAGTTCATCCACGGATTGAAAGAGCTAAGTGTTGAGTTGGATCGCAAGATGCTGGCGGAATTGGCCGTGAACGATCAAGCGGGTTTTGCTGAGCTAGCGAGTCGAGTAAAGCAGTCGGTTACGGCCCGTCAACCCTCAACAGTCAGTTCGTAGTCAAGCGGGTCTGAAAAGTTCCCCCTCTGGTTTGATACGAACAACTTTTCCATGACTATTTACGACAAAATCGAAAAGACCCTTCAACAACTAGGCGTCTCTGACGCGCGGGCTGTGGAATCGCTTTTCGGTGAATTACGGGAGGCGGCTGAACAGGAACGAGCGGAATTAGTCGCCCGCAGCGCTCCCAACCCGACTCAACGTGAGAGGCTTTGCAAGGCGCTCCGCGACAAGTGGCTGGCGCGCAAGGGTGGGATTCTTGCGCGGGTGGATGAGAACTGGTTAAAGCCGGCGGGCAAGGAATTGAAGCCGGTGGTGGGAAGGCAATTCAACGATCTGCGGCGAGCGACAGCCAGCATGGAATTCGAGAAGCTGTTCGAGGCAATGCCTCTGCGAGAAGAACCCGTCAAGCAGATGGAATTGCCCCTCACCTCCGGTGCTGGCCGTGCTGTGCCGCGCGATCTCACGCTTCCCGGCCTTCGCCGCCCACTCGGGTCCATCCACCCTGTAACCCGCATGCAGCGCGAAATTGAGGATATCTTTCTACGCTTGGGCTTCTGGATTGAGAATGGGCCGGAGATTGAGAGTACCTACTATAACTTCGACGCTCTTAACATCCCAGAGAGTCATCCGTCGCGGGACGACTGGGACACATTCTATATTGACGCGAAAACCGTTTTGAGGACTCATACCTCGCCGGTGCAAATTCGCGCCATGGAGAAATATGGGGCACCGCTTTACATCATTATTCCCGGCAAGTGCTACCGGCACGATAACCCCGATCCCACCCACTACCCCATGTTTCACCAGATCGAAGGGCTGGCCATTGACGAGCACATTACCTTCGCGGACCTGAAGGGCACGCTCGATTTCTTCGCCAAGATGCTCTTCGGCGAGAAGGTCCGCACCCGCTTCCAGCCGAGTTTCTTCCCCTTCACCGAGCCCAGCGGCGAGGTAGCTGTTAGTTGCTTCGTTTGCGACGGCCGAGGCTGCCGGGTGTGCAAAGAGAGTGGATGGATCGAGCTGATGGGCTGCGGCATGGTCCACCCGCAGGTTCTGCGCAACGGAGGCATCGACCCGGACAAGTATTCCGGCTGGGCCTTTGGCCTCGGCGTGGATCGGTTCGCCATGGTGAGGCACGACATCAATGACATTCAGCTTTTTTTTCAGGGGGACGTGCGATTTCTCGAGCAGTTCTGAAAAACTGAGGTAGCGCGGACCCCCGGTTTTGGGGTCCGCGGCTTTTTCTCCGGCCAGGGGACAAGCCGCGGACCCCAAAACCGGGGGTCCGCGCTACCCGCTGTCGACTGTGAACTGTGACTGTTAACTCACTCCAATGAAGGTTTCATACAATTGGCTTAACGACTTCGTGGAGATTCCCACCGAACCGGGCCAGCTCAAGGCTGATATGACGATGGTCGGTCTGAACGTGGAGTCCGTGGCGGCGAAGAATGGCGACTGGGTGCTGGATGTAGAAATCACAACCAACCGGCCGGACTGTCTCAGCCACTATGGAATGGCGCGGGAAGCGGCGACCGTTTACCGAAAGACGTTGAAGCGGCTTGAGGTTTTCGTCAAAGAAGGAGGGGGTCGAACTTCCGAGGAAGTATCCATCCAGATCGCCGATCCCGAGCTGTGCGGGCGATACTGCGGGCGGGTGATTCAGAATGTGCAGGTGAAGCCCTCGCCGGCATGGTTGGTCAAGCGACTGGAAGGGGTGGGCCTGCGCTCCATTAACAATGTGGCAGACATCACCAATTACGTGCTCATGGAACTCGGACATCCCTTACATGCCTTTGATTTAGCACGGCTCAAAGAGCGGAAAATCGTCGTGCGCAGGGCGCTTCCCGGAGAACTGCTTCGGACCTTGGAAGGTACGGACCGCGTGCTCACCTCTGAGAATTTGGTCATCGCCGATGCCCTGCGTCCTGTGGCACTGGCTGGCGTCATGGGTGGTGAAGATTCACAGATTTTTTCCACCACGCGTTCCGTGCTGCTTGAGAGCGCCTGGTTTGACCCCGTGTCGATCCGGCGTACTGCCAAGGCGTACGGAATGCACACGGAGGCTTCGCACCGCTTCGAGCGCGGCGCAGACATTGAAATGGCTCCTTTGGCCATCGACCGTGCTGCGGGGCTGATCGCGGAACTTGCCGGCGGCGAAATTCTTCGTGGCATGGTGGACGTTTATCCGAAGCCGCGGCTGCGCGAAGACTTGGTGCTGCGGCGGAGTGAAATCCGGCGCATTCTGGGGGCGGAGATTCCCTGGGAAGAAGTCGAACGAACCCTGCGCTCGCTGGGGTTCATGACCGAGCGGCGAGGAACGGAAGGCTGGCGGGTGACTCCGCCTTCCTTCCGCTTGGATGTCACACGGGAGGTCGATCTGATCGAAGAGGTGGCGCGCCATTTCGGCTACGACCGCCTCCCGGCCCGGCTGATTCCTGCCCCTCCGCGGCTGGAGCGGGACGCGACGCGGGATAGGGAACTGGCGGTTTCGAACCTTCTTTGCGGCCTTGGGTACTACGAGACGATCCAGTCTTCACTCGTTGACCCGGATGAGAATGCCCGCTTCGCTGACCAGCCTCCGGTGCTTCTCGCGAATCCGCTTAGCCAGGATGCCTCTGCCTTGCGTTCCTCAGTGGCTCCCAGCATGGTTCACGCCCTGTGTTGGAATCTCGATCGGGACCAAAACGACGTGCGTTTGTTCGAGCTGGGGAAGACGTATGCGTCGGCGGCGAGCGGAGCACCTCAGGAGCGCCGTGTTCTGAGTTTGGGTCTTACCGGGCGCCGGCGTCCAGCCTCCGTCCACGATAACGAAAGGGCCCTCGACTTCTTCGACCTTAAAGGCGATCTGGAAGCCGTGTTGGGACTTTTTGAGATTCCGGGAATCGAGTTTGCCACGGCGGCATGCCGCTACTACGAACCCAGCCAGAGCGGCCGATTCACATCGCAGGGCGAGACGCTCATGATCTTCGGACGGCTCAGCCGCGAAATCGAACGCGATTACAAATTGCGTCAGCCCCTCTGGCTCGCCGAAGTGGACTTCGAACGCCTGCTGACCTTTCCCCTGCGCTCCCGGATCTTCCGTCCGTTTTCGAAGTTCCCCGCGGTGGAACGTGATTTCTCGTTGGTGGCACCTGAAGAGGTGACGTTTGCGCGCCTCCAAGCCGCTCTCCGAGACCTGGCATTGGAGGAAATCCAGAGCCTCCGTCCCGTAGACCTTTTTCAGGGTGGTTCCATACCGGCTGGTCATTACAGCCTTCTTCTGAGGGTAACTTTCCAAAGCCGGGTCCGCACGCTGACGAGTGATGAGATTTCAGCAGCGAGTCAAAGGGTTGTGGCGGCGCTCACGCCGCTGGGCGTTTCTTTGCGAGGCTGAGAATGATGTAGGGGTAATGATCGCCCTACCCTGTTGATGAGTGAAGGGCAAAAATGGAGGGGACGGCAAGCCGTCCCTCTAAACGAGGAAAATGCTTGAGCGACACTGACGATCCACTGCGAAAACTCGAAGAGAGAGTTGTGAAGACCTTTGAGCTTATCAAGCAGACCCAGGCAGAGAAGCTTGCTTTGCAACAGGATCTCGAAAAGCTCAGGGCAGAGTCCAGGGAACGGGCCAAGGTGATTGACGCACACGAGCGCGAACTTGTCGCACTGCGTCGCGAACGGGAAGAGGTGCGAGTCCGCATCGAGAAGCTTCTCCAACGGATCGATGCGTTGACATCCCCGGAACCCAGCGGATGAGCGCTCACTTCCCCGTGGCCCCTCCTCAAAGAACGTTTGGAATAATTAACGGGCGTTGTCATTCCGAGCGCACATGGGCTCGCGGCCCACGCATAGAAATGAAAGTCATAGCCGTCGTCACCCCCGCGAAAGCGGGGGTCCATCTCGGCAAAATGGATTCCCGCTTTCGC
>Ga0187808_10000064_pt1 | contig 22681 bp, 11 predicted proteins | sample NC_wetland_sal_i_5_FD_132427 | JGI IMG/M metagenome (GOLD analysis project Ga0187808, IMG submission 132427) | Wetland sediment microbial communities from Neuse River Estuary, North Carolina, USA - ASW_3 | ecosystem: Environmental > Aquatic > Freshwater > Wetlands > Sediment | place: USA: North...
ATCGCGCCCGCGGGATGAAGATGGGCGTGGTCGACGACTCGTCAGGCGACGGACTCGTGGGTGAGGCGGTAGTCGGCGGGGCGGCATCGGGCGGTGGCGAGCCGGGCGAAGCCGTGGTCGGCGGCGCCGTGGTCGGCGGTGGCGTGCTAGACGACGGTGCCTGCGCGGCCGTGTCCGGCGGCGCGGACGAAGGAGGAGCCGTGGTCGGCGGGGCGGTGGTAGGCGGCGGCGGCGTGGGCGGCAGAGATGCCGGCGGGACCACAGAACCCGACACGTTCAGCGCGGCCTGCGACTGGAATGCCACGTAGCGGCCATTCGCCGAGATCGCGGGCCGCGCGTTCGACGCCGTGGCGGCCGCGCCGCCGGTGCCGACGGAGGTGAGCATGGTCCTCGTCGCCGCGGGGGCCGAAGGGCCGGCGAAGACCCCGCCGGCGGCCGCCCCCGCCGCCAATCCGGTCGCCGCGACAACCGCGCAGGCGGCCAGCGCGTACACCCCGCGCCCGAGGACACCCCGCTGGCCATGGTTTGCTGCCATATCGCCAAGTGCATCCGATCCCGGCGGGTGCGGCACCACCGGCCGGGCCAGTCATTCGCGCAATGATGCTTGCGCGAAGACGCAGGGAATCACGGCAGGACCGGACCCGGCGAGGCGGCCTAGCATGGCCGGATGGGACAGCCTGCCGCGAAGATGGGTGACAGCGTCACCGCCACCGACACTCACATCATCATGATCCCGTCGCCCGGCGGGCCGGTGCCCACGCCTACCCCGATGCCGTTCGCCGGCAAGATCGCCAGCCAGTGCAGCGAGACGGTTCTTATCAGCGGCCAGCCCGCCGCGGTGATGGGCAGCATGGCGATGAACGAGCCGCCGCATATTCCGGCCGGGGGACCGTTTCAGGTTCCGCCTACCAACCAGGCGACGATCATCTCCGGCAGCCCGACCGTCATGATCGACGGCCAGCCCGCCGCCAGGAACGGTGACACCGCGACGACCTGCAACGACCCGGCTCCGTTGCCGGTGGGCACCGTCGTCGCGGTCAGCACCGTCCTTATTGGCTAACGCTCTGCATGGTCCCGGAGAAGGACAGGCCGTCCGAGCACGTCGTGCTGCCCGTGTTCTGACATTCGACGGCGAGCACCAGCGGCGCCGAATGGCTGAAGACGAGCGGCTGGACGAAGTGGTAGTCGATGCTGCGGAAGTTGGCCAGCCCGAACACGAAGAGCGTCGTGCCGCCCTGCCTGATCTGCAGCAGCCCGGTGTCGCCCAGCGGGTTCTCGAGCACGATGTCGCTGACGGAGAGCGTCTTCTTGGCGGGGACCGCGAACGTCACGGTGCTGAATGTCTTCGACGGCGCGGCGTTCGACTGGAGCAAGTCCGACACCGGGACGGGCGCCGTAGCGGTCGCGGCGGACTTCTTGGTTCCGGACTTCTTGGTCGAGGTCGGCTTGCTGCTGGTCTTGGTGCCGCCCGTGTTCGTTTTCGAGGTGGTGCCCGTGGTCGAACCGGCGGCCTGCTGAGCGGCCTTACTCGCCTGCTGAGCGGCTACGCTCGCCGTCTGGGCCGCGTCGCTCGCCTTCTTCGCGCTGCTGGTCAGCTGCTGCGTCGCCTGGTTCACCGCCTGGGTGGCCATCGTGTGCACCTCGGGCTTCAGCACGGTGAACCACAGCACCGCCAGTGCCGCCACCACGACGGCGGCGGTGGCGACGGCCGGCAGCAGCCAGGTGGGCAGGATCTGCTCCTGCACCATGACGCCGTTGACGGTCGCCGGGGCCGTGTCATCGGCCTGGAGCAGCGCCTGGAACGGCAGCGGGCGGTCCTGCCCCTTGAGGAACCGCTTTTTGGGCATCGTCCGCAACCGCACGTACGTCGCCGTGCCGGGCTCCGCCACCAGGGTTGTTGGCTTGACCTTGAAGTCAAGCAGCAGATCGGGATCGGAGACGGACACGGCCGCGTGCGACGGCGCGTTGCCCTCGTTCGCGACGATGAGCCGGTACTTGGCCGCCCTACGGCCCCGCGCGCTGCCCGGTGCGAGTACGGCGCGCAGATCGGAGAACCGGCCGACCTCGACGGCGCCTTCCTCGATGGTCGAGCCGGCCGGGTCCTCTGAGGACATCGCCCGGACAGCGAACGGCACGATCCCGGCCGCCACCGCCGAGGACCGGGGCGGACGGAACCTGATCTGCGCGAGCGCGTCGCTTCCAGGCAGCATGTTGAGCTGTGCAGGCTCCACTGTGGTCCACGGCTTCGCGTCGCCGAGGATGTCAAGCAGCACCTGATCGACGACCATCCCGGTGTTGCGCACCCGGACGGTGCACGATGTTTCGGCACCAGGCTCTGCTGTCACGGACGTGCTGTCGATCGATGCTATGACTCCCATGCTTTAAAGGCTGGCGGTCACCGGCCTGGCGCGTAATCGCGTAGGCGAACCCTGCCGCGCAGCACGCATGACGCGTTCGCGCACCGCGGCCTGCGCGATCGAGCAGCCACCTGCTTGCCCTGGGGGGACGGGGCAAAGCAACAGCGTGCCCGGACCGTGGTCGGGGCGCACCCGGGCGGCGGAAGCACCAGTACTGGCTAGGTAAGCAGCCAGGCGGCGGCTTCGGCAACCGAGCCAAATGCCACCGGTCCTGGATCGCCCGCACTCGCCGATCCGGGCGCGATGCGCACGCTCCTGATCCCTTGTTCGCGGACCACCACGAGCACGGCCGCGGCTGGCTGCTGTGCGCCGTTCGCCGCCGGGTTGAAGCCGTCAGCGTAGACCGCCTCCGCGAGCTCGGTGAGGGCGTACCACTGCCGCCCGGGCGGCATCACCCGGAAGTAGTGCACGCCCGCCGCTGACACGACATGGCTCATCTCGACATCGTTCACGCGAGCGCCGTAAAGGTACACGGTGAGCCCAGCCGGGACCCAGTTGCCGTCGCTGTCGACGAGCATGAACATCGCGCGCGGCCCGCCACCTAGCCTCTTCAGCACCTCCGCCGCCTCGGCCACCGCGGTCCCGCCGGGCGTGGCGAGATCGCGGACCGCCAGGGAGCGGCGACCGCGCAGGACCGCCTGCGCCACGTCCGCCGCGCTGGTCAGGTCGACGGTGGGCAACGGCGTGCGCCACGCACCGTTCGCCTCGAGCGCCAGGGCCGCGGCTTCGTCGTCGGTGAGCGTCAGCGTGTAGGCATTCGTCATCAGATGATCTCCGCGAGCGTGCTGACCAGTTGACCGGGCAGCTCCTTGAACGTGGGGACGTAATCGTTGCGGAAGTTGCTGGCGTTGAAGGGGTTCGGGATCCCTTCTTTCCAGTCGACCTGCTGAGCGAGCTCGTAATCCTTCTTGATCAGCGCGACGTCAAAGCCGGCCAGGAAGAGGGCGGGGTTATCCGAGTTCATCAGGGCGGTGGAGCCGGCGTCGACGGCGCTGCCCGCCGCGCTGCCGTAGTGGTGACGAGCCACGTCGTTGACGGACTCCGCGCCGTCGACGAGCGTGGTCACCTGGCCGAGGCGCTTCCCGGCCGTGTCCAGCGTGCCTAGCACGGCGGCGGAGTGCGTGCCGTCCAGGATCTCGGCCGCGCGCTGCACGTGCACGTTGTCATGTAGCGAGTTAATGAGCGGCGACTCTTTGTACTTGAGGAACGGGCCGTCGTGGTCGAGCCTCATCAGCCGCGTCCACGTCTTGTCGTAGTCCTCGGAGATGATGCGACCGTCGCGGATCTCGGGGACGTCGTCCGGCCCGGCGACTTCCCTGATCTTGTCCAGGGGCGTCTGCACGAGTCCCTCCCACCCGGCGCCCGTCTGCAGTCCCGCCCAGCCTCGGCCGATTCCAGCGAAAAGAGCGGTGAGCGCCGCGCCGGAGAGGATTCCGCCGACTGCGCCCGCGCAGTCGGCGGTGCTGGCCGCGCTCGCCCAGGCCTGCTGGTCGATGTTCGCGACGAGGCGAGTGTGCATGTCAGCGAGCGCCTCCGCGGCGCTGCTGAGCGAAGCGTGATGCTGCGCGGTCCACTGATACTGGAACGTGGCCGCGGCCGGGCCGCGCCAGCAATGACCAAGCTCCTGCGCGAGGCCGCTGAGCGCGACCGTGATGGCGGCCAGCGCCTGCGCGTTCGCGCCGAGCTGCCTGGCCAGCTGCTGCGCCTGGTCGACGTCCATGCCCTCGAACGGCATCGTCATCTCTCCCGTCCCGCGCGGTTGCCGGGTCCCCGCCGGGACCCGGCAACCGCCGTCAGGTTCAGTAGGTGTTAGACGCGGTCTCCTGCTGCTGCAGGTTGGCCCACGTGTGCTGGCACATCTCCTCCAGGCTGTGCAGCGCGCTCTGCAGCTGACTCTGGTAGGTAGGCCACTGCGACGCGAACATCTGCGCGTCCCGGCCCCGCCAGGCACCCTCGAGCTGGTTAACCAGGTTCGGCATCGTCGTGACGATCCCCTGCAACTGCTGGCTCAGGCCAGACATCTGCTGGTGGATGTTGGTGACCTGCTCGACATCCATGCCTTCAAATGCCATTTGCGTTTTCTCCTTTGTAGTGATCTTTTCCGGTAATGCCTTGTGGTGGTATTCGGTGGTCACTCTGGCAGTGCCAGCTGAGTCAGCCGGACGTGGCCGTTTTCCACGAGCAGCCCGCGGCCGGGGGGAAACTCACTGCGCCGCGACTTCGGGAACTCCGTCCGGTACACCAGCGGCCCGTCGCTCTGTTCTGGCTGGAGCGCCAGTCCGCTGCGCGCGCTCTTGGCCGCGTTGAGCAACGGCCAGGACTGGCTGAGCGCGGACGTCTCGGCTTCGGCGACAACCAGGTGCCCATGCCGGGGAAGCGTCTTGATCAACGAGGCGAGCGGCATGTCGGCGGGCCCGCTGAGGAAGTCGGTCAGACTCTCGATGACCACCGCGAAGCGACGGCCGGGTTCGCCATCGCGGCTGACGACCTGTTCCAGCTTGGCCGCGGCCTCGGCAACCTCCCCTGGTTCGGTGCAGATCTGCTGCCAGATGCCCAGCCCGATGAGCGGTGAGCGTTTGCCGCCGAAGAAGACCCGCACGGCTCCGGGGTCGGCGCGGCCGATCGCGAGGGCCACAGTGCCGACCGCGGTGGTGCGCCCGCTGCCGGGCGGGCCGGAGACAAGGAAAACGCCTTCTGGCCGCAAGCCCACCGGGCCGAGGTTGTCATCGGCTATCCCGATGGCCGGGCGTCCGTCGGCGAGGACGGGAAGCGCGCTCAGCAGCACGAGCTCTGGCAGTTGCCGCACGGGCGGCGCCGCCGCGATCTGCTGTCGTCGCATCGTGGCAGCGAGTCGGCCGATGGCCAGGGCCTGTGCCGCGGCGTCGGGCGAAGCGCCGAAGACGGCGACCTGAAGTTCCGCGCGGCCCATGACCGCCCGCCCGGGCGGCGAGTCAGGAGTGAGGATGCCTTGCTCGGCCCCGGCCGCCAGGTATTCGCTGTCGTCGGCGAGCCGCAGCACGAGGCGCCGCTGGATCCGCGAGCTCAGCCGCGGCGGCAGCGCCGCGGGCCGGTCCGCGCTGAGGATGACGTGGACGCCGAGCTGCCGGCCATCGGCGAGGGCGGTAAACGCGTCGAACCACTTGCCGCCGTCGAGCGCTTCGCACGTCTGGCGGAACGCGGAAAAGCCGTCGAGCAGGATCAGGATGCGCGGCTCGTGCGGTGCTCCGGCGATCCGCCGGTACTCGGTGATGGTCCCCGCGCGGACGGCGGAGTAGCGGCGAGCCCGGTCATCCACGGTGGCCATCAGGGTGCGCAGCAGCCGTCGCACCCGGTCGTGCTCGTCGCCGGGGATGACGTCGCCCACATGCGGCAGCTCCGCCAGCATCTCCAGCCCGCGCGAGCTGAAGTCCAGGCCATACACCTGGCAGGGACCGCCGCGCACCGTGAACGCGGCGGCGATGGCGAACGACCGCAAGGCGGTGCTCTTGCCCGCGCCCCCGGTGCCGTAAACGGCGAGGTTGCCATCCCGGTCCGGATAGAAGGCGGCCGTGCTCTGCCGCTGGTACTCAGGCTCGTCGACCACGCCGAAGACAAGCTCGTCGTCTCGCCGATTGGTGGGCAGCCTGGCCAGGTCATAGGCGGCCGCGAGCTCGTCGAGCCAGGGGCGGCGGGGCGGTGCCAGCTGGGCCAGTTCGGCGGCGCGCCCGATGCTTTCCGTGATCCGGACGATGTCGGTTGGACCATGCTCGACGGGTACCCGCGGTGCGTCGTTGTCAGGGACGCGCCAGATCCGGCCCGTCCCGACGACGAGTTCCTCGATCGACACGTCCGGCGCCCGCTGGCCGGAGGTCGTCCAGCCGCCGACATAGGCGGCCTGGAATGGCACCAGCCGTCCCGGCCCGGTCTTCGACACCGCGCGGCCCGGCAGTGCCGGATCGAAGTTCGCCGCCTCGGGCGACCCAAGAACGTCCTGGCTGTCCGCCTCATCGGCCATCCGCAGCGCCAGCCGCAGATTCGTGTTCGCCCGCAGGTTGTCCTTGATCACCCCGGTCGGCCGCTGGGTGGCGAGCACGAGGTGCAGGCCCAAGGACCGGCCTCGCTGCGCCACGTTGACGACACCGTCGACGAATTCGGGAACCTCCTTGACAAGGGCGGCGAACTCATCCACGACGATCACCAGGCTCGGCGGCGTCTGAGGATCTCCCATCGTCTCCAGTTCGGTCAGGTCCTTGACGTTCTTGGCGCGGAACAGCTGCTCGCGGAACGTGAGCTCGGCGCCGAGGGAGACGAGCGCGCGCCGGACCAGGTGGGGGCTCAGATCGGTGACGAGACCGACGGTGTGCGGCAGGTTGACGCAATCCCTGAACGCCGAGCCGCCCTTGTAGTCGACGAGCAGGAACGTGACGCGCTGCGGGCTGTGCGCCGCGGCCATCGCGAGTATCCAGGTTTGGAGCAGCTCGCTCTTGCCGGCGCCCGTGGTGCCGCCAAGGAGCGCGTGCGGGCCATGAACTCGCAGGTCGAGGGCGTGCGGACCGCCCGCCGCCTCGCCGACGATGGCGCGCAGCGCGCCCGGACGGCGCGGCCCCGGCGGCGGCGCCGCCGGCCCGGTGAGGATGGAACAGCTCTCCTGCCAGCGCTCGATGACGACCGCGGGGTCGTCGGCCATCCGCGGATCGGTCAGCTCCAGCCAGGAGACGGTGCGCGGCAGGTCGCTGTCGTCGTCGATCACCGCGCCCGCGTCGACGAGCGGCGACATGATCCGGCTGAACGACCCGGCGGTGGCCGTGTCGACGCCGTCGACACTGACCTGCTGGGTGGCGGTGCCGGCCACGCTGTCGCCGATGCTCGCGGACCTGTCGGCCCTGCAGTCGACGTAGGCCGTGCAGACGGCAGGCAAGTGCTCGGCGCGCTGGGCGAGCCAGATGCAGTGGATCCCGACCGCGGGCCCGGTCTTGCTGAGCTCGACCAGCCGCGCGTTGTGCGCGGCGGCGCGGCCGTCGATCAGGACCAGGATGGTGACGCCAGGCTGGCGGCCGCCATCTTGACCGCCGACGTGCTCGCCGGCGAGGTCTTCAAGCTGCGCCAGCAGCCCGGCCGACTCCGGGCCTGCGACCAGGTGCGGGCCAGTCAGCGGACTGTGCGCGGACGAGGTGTGCGGCAGCCATTTCAGCCAATCCCAGTCGGCCCAGGTCCGCGCGCCGCAAAACGCGGTCAGCGACACCTCGGCCGGTGAGTGCAGCGCGGTTAGCTGGCACACGAGCGCGCGGGTGAGATCGAGTGCGGTCACCGGGTCGCCGGCGATGCCGATAGATCCGTGTGTCGTCAGCGACAAGGTGCATGGCACGTCGCCGATGAACCGGTACCGGTTGAGTAGCTCGTCAAGCCCGGCCTGGGCGGCCGGGGCGGTGCGGCGGCCGCGCTGGACGTCGAAACGCAGCCGCGAGTCGAGTGTGGCGGCACCGACCCGGACGTCGAGGAACCTCGGCGCGCCCGGCCGACGGCTCCACAGCAGCGGGCTGCGCTGTGCCGCCGCGGCCAGGCATTGCGCCGTAGCCGGATGTTCGGCGTTACGGGCATTCCATTCGGCGGTGTGCGCCGTACCGGCGGCGGCGTCGAGCGCGGCGAGTTCACGGCGCAGGTCCGCCATCGAACCCTTGCTGCCGCGGGCCGCGGCCCACCGGCCTTCGAACAGGTTCGCCAGCATCATCATGGGGCTCAGCGCCACGAACGCCAGCGACGCGATGCTCCGCGTGATCGCGAACAGGACGCCCCCCATCACGACCGGGGCGAACATCGGCAGGATCGGGAAACGCTGGCGGTGCTCGGCTTCAGGAAGTTCCGGGCACTCGAGCGTCTGGCCGGCGAAGCTGGCGGTGATGACAGGCGACCGGTTGAACGCGGCCGTTGCCGCTTGTGCCGCGCCGGCCGCCCCCTGGCGGTCGGCCGTGCCGGCCTGCGCGGCGAACTCGATCCCCAGGACGGTATCGCCAAGCCGCAACTGGTCCCCTGGCAGCCAGGCGCCGCGGGTGACCGGCTCGTCGTTCAGGGTTATGCCGTTGGCGGAACCAAGGTCCACGATCTCGGCCGAGCCCGGGGCGAGGAAGACCCGGACGTGACGGCGGGATACCTGGGTGTCGGACAGCCGCAGGTCGCACGCGCCGCCGCGGCCGATGGTCTGGTTCCCGGCCGGCAGCGGCACGCGCCGCCCGCGGTCCGGGCCGTGCAGGACCGTGATCGCCGCGACGGGCCGGGCGGCCCGGTCGGCGTACTGGTCGCCCGCCGGGCCGACGGCGATGCGGGCACCGGACCGCACGCCGCTGTCGATCAGCGGCAAGCCAGGGTCGAGCGTCACGCGCCCGCTCTCGATTACAGTGACCGTGCTGTCCGCGCCCGCCGACGCGGCGCGCTCCGGGTCCCGCGTGGCAATGGCATGCGCGACGTCGCCGACCGTCGCGTCCGCGTCCGCCGTAAGCACCAGGTCCGTATCGCCCGCCGGGCGCTCGAGGGTGACCTTGATCTTCATCCGCGCTCCCCTCTCACTTTCTGTCGAGAGCCACGCGGGAGGCCCAGAGACTAGCTGGATTCACGGCGATCCAGGCGCGCCGCCCACGTGGCAGGGCGGCCGTGGCGCGGCGCCTAACCTGGTCAGCCAGGTCCCAGACGTGGGCGGCCGCCGCGCTGTCAGGCTCCTGGGCGCCGAAGATCACCGCGTCAGCCGCTACCGCGACGTCCGTGGCCCGGAGCAGGCCGCCCTGTTCGGCGTGCGTGGCCTGCTCACGCCGGGTCGCGTGAACGGCGGGATCGATGCCCAGGTCGCGGCCAAGGTCGAGCAGCTCGCGCCAGGCGCCGTCGACCCGGGCCGCGGGCGGGCCTGCGCCGCGGCGGCGACGACGGCGCAGCGCCTTGGCGCCGACGAGCGCGGCGCCAAGCCAGGCCGCGCCGAGCAGCGGGACGCCCACGTCCGTGAGCAGCGTCACCACGATGGCGGGGACGGCGGCGCCGTGCGTGGCCTGTCCAGGAGTGCTGCGCGACACGGCGCTGCTCTGGTCGGCCGCGCCGAACGGCGCCACGGGGTTCCGCTGGGGCGGGACGACCTTGACGGGCTGGGCGGGCGGCGTGACCGTGCGCTGCTGCAGCGTGGGCCGCTGGGTGCCGGTGAACTGGCTGGCGACCAGGGTTACCCAGCCGTACTGGGCCAGGTCGAGTTCGACGTCGGCGCGAACGTCCTGGCCGGACACGTCGCCGTCCGCCCCGACGGTCCCGTCGAGGCTGACCCGGGCGGGCACCCCCACCGCGTTCGCGAGCAGTGCCATCGTCGCCGCGTATTGCTCGTCGTCGCCGACGATCTGCCTGGACTCGAGGAACGACGTGAGCCGGCCCGCGCTGGCGCCCGCCAGGACCTCGCTCTGGGCGCCGCCGCCGTTGCTGTAGCGACCGTTGGCCTTCAGGTAGGCGGCGAGCGCGAGGACCTTGGCCACCGGGGAGTTCGCGGCCGCCGAGTGCGCGGCGGCGAAGGCCTGCACGGACGACGGGATCACGATCGACGGGTCGGGCGCGCCATAGGGCGTCGCGCCGGCGAGCTGCTCCGCGGTGGGCTCGGGGGGGTCGGCGGCGGTGACGGTGTAGCGCAATCCGGCGGGCACCCCGCCGGGAATGATCCCGGTACTAGTCGCGACATTGAAGCGGAACGCGCCCTGCGCGGCGGCCCCGACACCGGCCGGGCCGGTGAAGGCGAACCCGGTCGTGCCGGGCAGGTCGGGTAGCCACGGCAGGGTGTAGGCGGGGTCGATCATGATCGTCGCCGTGCGCGCCCGGCCGGGGACGGCGCCGGGCAGCACCGCGCCGACACGCTGGAAGCCCGCGAACGTAGACGCGCTTGCCTCCGCGTTGGCGACCCCCCAGGCGAGGCCGTCGTAGGTGTCCATGGCGGCGAGGCGCACCAGGCTCCCGGCGGGCAGCCCCGTTGTGGACAGCAGCACCTTGCCGTACACGCTGACGCCAGGCGGCGAGTCCTGGGTGTAATCGCGAAACCCCGCGAGCGGGCTTGGGTAGACCGAGACGTCGAACGGCGGCGCGACGTACAGCACAACGCGATGGTGGGCGTTCGCGCCGGGAAGCCGGGGCCCGATAACGGTGGCGCCCGCGGCCGCCACGGCGAGCACGGCGACCGCGGCGCCGAGCCGTTGCCAGGGGTGCTGCCTGCCGACCGCGGAAGCGTTGAGCCTGCTGGTGCCGCGCTGCTGCCGCGTCGCGGCCCAGGCCAGCGCCAAGCCCGCGAATCCGGCGCCCTGCAGCACGGCCGCGACCGGCTCGGCGGCGCCGAACAGGATGCTCAGCGCGACCACCATCGCGGGCGCGGTCACTGGGAACAGCACGCTGGACGTGCGGCGGGCGAGCGCGTGCCCGGCCACGCCGCTGAACAAGCCGAGCAAGTAGGGCAGTACAAGCAAGCCGTCGGACCTGCCTACCGGACGGGCGGTGGTCAGCAGCTGCTGCCAGCCGGTGACAGCCGCGGCGGCGACTGCCCGCAAGGTGGCCGGCGTCGGCAGGGCAACAGTGCCCGGCTGGCTGACGATGCCGCCAAGGAGCAGGAACGTGAAGATGGCCGCCGCTACGACGGCGAGCAATGGGAGCCGAAGCCGCTGGCCCACGTGACTGAGCGCTACGCCCGCGACGGCGCCCGCGGCCCCGGCCACGAGGTAGGCGTGACCGCCGTAGGCGGCGCGGAACCCGACGATGCCGATGACGGTGAGCGCGAACAGCGCGAGGGCGTCGAGCGCCTCGTCGCGGCCGGGCACGAGCGCGGCGCCAGGCCGCCGGGCCGCCTGGCGTGTCTGCCCCGGCGGGCCGGTCTGCGCCGGGATCGTCACGCTCGTCATGCGTTCCCCGCGTTCAGCAGCATCGGCAGGTCGGCGAGAGTGCGCATCGCCAGGACCGTCAGGTCACCGGAGCGGCTGATCCCCGGGGGCGCGTCCTGCTCGGCGCGCAGCGCGAATACCCTGACGTCAGGGCCGAAGTAGACGGCGGCCGCCTGGAGTGCGAGGAACGGGATAACGCTGCCGGTCAGCAGCATCAGGACGGTCGCGTCGGTGGCGAGCCGGCACGCGCGGCCGGCCAGGGTCGCCAGATCTTGCCCGTGGTCGCTAAGCCCGCCGCGGGAGAGTGTGTCGAGGATGCGGTAGCGGCTCGAGCTGGTCGTCGCATGGCTGGCGGCCACCAGGCAGACGTCCTGCTGGTCCTGCACCGCACGCACGCAGACCGACCCCGCCGCGCTCATCGCGAGCTCGAACTCCTCCTCGGTGCGATAGCTGGCGGTGTCCCCGTCGACGACGACGGCGAGCTGGCGGCGCCGGGTGTCCTGGAACTGGCGGACGAGCAGCTTGCCCGCCTTCGCGGTGGACCGCCAGTGCACGTGGCGGCGGTCGTCGCCCGTAACGTAGTCGCGCAGGGTGTGGAAAGCGAGGTCGCTGGTGGACAGGTCGCGGGTCGCCTGGCCCTCCAGGTCGCGCTGCAGGCCCGGGCTGAGCGCGTCCAGGCCGATGATCTTCGGGTGCACGAAGAGCTCCACGATCGCCGGGTCGACGGCGTCCCTGCGCAGCAGCCCGAGCGGGTCGGTGCGCACCGCGCTCGCCGGGCCGATCTGGATGACCGCGCGGCGGCTGGTGGGCACGACGAACAGCTCGTCGTGAGAGGCGCCCGCGGCCAGCGACGGTAGCTCGAAGACCGGGCGGCTCGCCCCGACAGGAACCTCGACGCTGAGCCGGCGCAGCCGCGCCCTGGAGCGGTTGGCGGCGACGAGCCGGCCCGTCGCGGAGGCGCCGGCGCGGACCCGCGCCGGATCCAGCTCGATCGTGATGTCCAGGCTGGGCCGTCCGGCGACGAAGCCGATCGCGAGCAGCAGCGCGATCGCACAGCACGCCGAGACCAGGAACAGCTCCTGCCAGCCGAGGCGCAGGCCGAGCAGCCACGCGCCCATCGCCACGGCCAGGGCGCCGCGCCCGGCCGGCGTGGTCGCCTGCCAGGCCGGCTGGACGGCGCGCGACACCGCGCCCAGGCGGCCGGTCAGCTGACCGGCCGCGCTCCGCAGGCGGGGAGAGATCTTTAGATTTATCCGGAACGGACCGTGGCGTCTCCTCATCACTGCGCGCCTCGCGCGGTCGGCGGCCGGACCTGGGAGAGGAGCTGGGCGATCACATCCGGCACGGTGACGCCGGAAAACTCGGCCTCGGCGTCGAGCAGCAGCCGGTGGCTGAGCACCGGGAGGGCGAGCTCTTTGATGTCGTCGGGAACGACGTAACCGCGACCGTCCGCGATTGCCCACGTCTTGGCCGTGCGAACAAAGGCGAGGCAGCCGCGGACGCTGAGGCCGAGCCTGACATGGCGGAGTTCACGGGACTCGTGGGCGAGCTGGCTGACGTAGCTGAGGATGGCCGGGTCCACATGGACCGCGTCCGCCAACTGGGACATCTGGGAGATCGCGTTCGTCGTGATCACGTTCGCCACCGCGGCGGCGCGGTCGCGAATCGAGGCGTTGGCCAGCAGCGCGACGGTCGAGGCGTGGTCGGGGTAGCCGAGACTGGTCTTCATCAGGAACCGGTCGAGCTGCGCCTCCGGCAGCCGGTAGGTGCCGGCCTGTTCTATCGGGTTCTGGGTAGCGATGACCATGAACGGCCGGCCGACCTGATGCGCGATCCCGTCGACCGTGACGCGGCCCTCCTCCATGACCTCCAGGAGCGCCGACTGGGTCTTCGGCGAGGCCCTGTTGATCTCATCGGCGAGCACGATCGTGGCGAAGACGGGGCCGTCGTGGAACTTGAAGTCCCCGGTGCGCTGGTTGTAGATCGTCACGCCGGTGACGTCGCTCGGCAGCAGGTCGGGGGTGAACTGAATCCGGCTGTGCGTGCCCTGTACCGAGTTCGCGATCGCCTTCGCCAGGGACGTCTTGCCGGTGCCCGGGTTGTCCTCGAGCAGCAAGTGCCCCTCAGAGACCAGGCAGGTCAGCGCCAGCCGCACGACGTGACGCTTGCCGAGTACGGCCTGCTCCACGTTGTTCGCCAACGCCCCGAAGGCCTGCGCGAACCAGTTAACCTGCTCGGACGTCACCACCGGCGCGGCCGCGGTTGCTGTGGTCATGGTTTCTTTCAATCCTTCGCGCTAGGTCTGGTAGCTGCCTGAGGCACTGGTCGAGCCGACAGTGACGTTGATGGTTACGGTGCTGCCGTCCGGGGCGTGCACGCACTGGGTGTAGAAGGATGTGGCACCGCTTCCGCTGGTGGTGATGACGCCGCCGCTCCAGTTCTGGTCGATGGTGCCGGAGGGTGGCCAGAACTGACCGCCGTCCGAACACGCGTAGTACACGTGGGTACTGGCGGAGAAATTGGTGACCGTGACGAGGAAGTCGTAGCAATCGCTGAGGCTGGCGCAGGTGCCGACCGTCGCGTGCTCGATGTTCCCCTTGGCGACGGACACGCTCGCGGGCGGGGGCGGTGGCGGCTCCGTCGTGGCGGAGGCGCTGACCGTTCCTGTCAGCGGTGCCCGCTGCCCCGCGCTGTCGGTGACATAAGCGGTGATGGTGCCGGTCTGGCTGTAGCCGTAGCTAGCCGTGGTGGAACCGGTATAGGTAGGGGCCGTCGCGGAGTAGGGGATGGTATAGGGCGTACAGGCGCCGTTGACGCAGACGGTGAGCGTTTCTGTCAGCCCGTCGGCCTGTTCGCTCCAGGTGTAGGCGATCGACGTGCCGTTAGCGTTCGCGGTCACGACCGGGGTGGCCAGCGGCCCGTACGGAATGACCGAGGCGGACGGAGTGGCATCCCACGAACACCATCCGGCGTCGTTGCACTCGCCGATGTAGATCGAGACCGGCGTGCCGTCATGGATCGCCGAACTCATCGCGCTGGTGATATAGCCCGAATTCGGCGTTCCCGCGGTCAACGGGCCGGCGGGCTGGAGCGTGCCGCTCTCGGTGTTCGGCTGCACCCCGTACTCGATGGAGTAGATCCGCGCCGCGTTCGCCGCTTCCGGGGTGAACGTGACTTTGACCGTGCCGTCCGCCCCGGTCGCTACGGCCGACACGTTCACCGGCGGGTCAGGGTAGGACGCGGCCTGCAGCGCCGGGGCCGACAGCGGGGACTGCGTCGACGCGCCCGCCAGGTTCGTCGCGGTCACCGTGTACTCGAACCAGGAACTGTCGTTAGGCACCGTGAACGTCGTGGTGTCCCCGAGGTCGGCGTCCACCGTCCTGGAGTCGAAGGGCGCCCCCCAGGGGCCGCCGCTCGACCCCGACTTGTACTCGTACACGGTGTAGGAGGTGACCTGCCTGCCATTGGCCGCGGGCTCCTGGACTGCCTTCCACGAGACCTGGATGGCACGGGTGGCCGACGGGTCGGCCACCGGCGCGCCCACCGTGCCAGGCGCGGCCATTGTCATCGGCTTACCGAAGGGGCTGTCGTGTGCCCAAACGCTCCACGGGCCTACGCCAGGAACGCCGCTTCTCAGCTCGTTGATCGCGCGCACGCGGAAGCTGTACGTCGTGCCGTTGGCTAGCCCGGTGAACTTGGTGGCGGTTACCCGGCCGAGCGTGGTGAGCGGCGTGCTTCCTGGCCCGGAGCTCGTCTCCACCTGATAGCTGGAGGGCGGCGTGCCGGTGGAACCAGCCGGCTGCCAGCTCAGCGCGATCTCGCCATCTCCCGGAGCGGTCTGTAGCCCTGTCACTTGGTCCGGCACCGCGTTGGGCTCAGCCGTGACGGTCTGGCTGTGGTAGCTGGTGCCCGCGCTGTTGGTGGCGGTGACGTAGACGGTGTAGTTCGTGCCGTTGGCAAGGCCCGTGATCTTGCAGGAGGTGTCCGGGCACTGGTGCGGCGCGTTGTTGGTGTAGACGGTGTAGTACTCGACGGGCGTGCCGTTTGGCGCGGCGGTGCCAAACGACACGAGCAGGGTGCCGCTCGACGGAGTCGCTGTCGGCGGGCCCGGCACGCCGGGGTGGCCGATGACGGTGACCGTAATCGACACGCCGATCTGCCGGTCCGCCCGGCCCGGCACGTCGGTCACGGTCGCGACAAGGCTGAGGGTGCCGTGGGTGTCCGCGTCCGGCGTGATCGTCACCGTCGAGCCGCTGCTAGTGACGGTCGCGCCGGCCGGCCTGGTCACGCCCGTCACCAGGATGTCCGGCCGGGCCAGCGGGCTCGTGACGTACTGGCTGAGGTCGACGGCGACGCTGCGGCTGGCCTTGACCGTGACGCTGACCGCGCTGGCAGACGGCGGCGGCGCCTTGACGACGGCGACCTTGAGCTCGCCCCCGACGGTCGCGCCTGCCGGGGTGATCCGCAGCACCCCAGTGGTGCCGGGGGTGGCGCTGCTCGCGCCGCTGAGCTGAAGGCCGCTGCCACCGGGGACGCTGGCGCTGACCCCGGCCGCCGGAGCGGCCCAGGCGACGCTGTAGCGGGGCGCGGGCTCGGCGATCGTGGTGTCCACCCACACGTGGCAAAGCTGGCCGATGTCGTAGGCCTGCGCCGCGCCGCCCTCCACGACAGGAAGCACGGTTGACGGGCACCGCAGCACCGGCACGTCCGGACCGACCTGAACCGGAATCGTCACCGTGGCGGTGTGTCCGCGCGGATCCTGGAGCGTGGTGCCGTCGTAGACCTGCACCGAGACCGCGCCCGGCCCGGTGTAGTTGTCAAGCGCGCGAACGCCGAACGCGGTGGGCTGGTTCGCGTTCACCGCGATGTCGCCGTCCGGGGAGGCGGTGAGCTGGTCGAGCGTGGTGATCTTGAGCTGCCGCCCGGCGGTGTCCATGAGGACCTGCGACAGCGGCACGGTCACCGACCCGTTCTTCGTGAGGGTGATCCGCGCGCCCGGCTTCAGCCTGATGGCGGAGGTGCTGGTGCCAGGAACATAGACAACAGCGGTCGCGGAAAGCCCGTCTGGCGCCGTGACCTGGTAGGCCACCTCTCGGGGCTGCGCCGCCAGCCGGATCGTCAGCGACGGACCGTGCACGGTCACGCCCCCGGGCACCCAGCTGATCCGCAGGTCGCTCGGCGACCCCACTGGGTCGTCGTCGTTCTTCAGCACGTTCACCGTCACGGAGGCGGCCCCCGCCACGGGCGGCGGCGCGACGGCGTCGTTGGCGATCGGTGGCACCTTAGCGCCGTCAACGGCGTGCACGGTGACCTGCGCGAGCGACGGCGTCGACCCGTCGGTGATCCCGTAGCCGAACTCCACCGGAGGGTCGGACGGCGACGCGGGCACCCGAAGGTAGGCGTAGTCGCCGGTCAGCCGCACCCCGGCGGGCACCTCCTTGTTGGTTCTGGCCAGCGGCAGCACGGTGGCCGCGTCGCCAGGGGCGACGTAGTCGTTCGCGAGCAGGTTCAGGTGCAGCGGCACACCGGGCGGAGCGTTGATCACGTCGTTGACCGCGACCGGCGGCTGTGGCGGCCCTGGCGGCAGGATGCCGATCCGCACCTGGGCGGTGCCGGTGAGGCCGTACGGGTCGGTGACCTGGTAGGTGAACGTGTCGGTGCCAGCGGAGCCCGGGTAGGACTGGTAGGAGATCGTGTCGGGACCGATCGCCACGATGCGGCCGAGAGACGGCGGCACCGTCACCCCGGTCACGGTCACCGAGTCGCCGTCCGGGTCAATGCCGTAGACCGGGATCTGGGTGACCGCGACATCCCCTGCCGTCTCCCTGGTGTCGACCTCCTCAGGGACGGGCGCCTGGTCCGGGTGGGCCTTGGAGGGCGGCGGCTCGATCGTGACATCGATGTAACCGGCCGCCGTAGCGCCGCTCGGATCTGTCGCGACGTAGCTGACGGTGGTCTCCTCCTCGCTCTTGACCCCGGCCGGCGCCACGACGCGGATGTCGTCGCCCTGGACGCTGGCGAGCAGGCCGGGTATCGCGGGCGAGTCGGTCGGCGGTATCCCGGCGAGCGAAAGCGGCAGCCCGATGGAGCTGGTGTCGCCAGTGAGCACGGGGACCGCGGCGCTGTCCCCGGCCCTGACGGTGATCGACGCGGCGCCGGTGGCGATCTGGTCGGCGGACAGGTCCGCGGGCACCGCGGAAACGGCCACGGTCCCGGTAGCGCTGGCCCGGCCGTCGCTGACCGTGTACGTCACGGTGGCGGTCATCCCTGGCCGCGGGTTGGCGGCGCTGACCCGCAGCCACTCCTGGTCGACGACGGCGACCTGGACCTGCGGGTCGCTGGAGGTGGCGGCGGTGACGCCGAGGATCCAGCCTTGCGGGTCATAGCAGTCCGCGAGCACGTCGACGACGGCCGGCTCCTGGCCGTGCAGGACAGCGACGTCGGGGGTGGTGACCGGCGGCATGGGCGCGCTGGTCGCCGGGATGACGTGGACGCGGATCGTCCCGGTCTGGACCGGGGCGGCGCCGAAGGCGACCTGGTAGGTCAGGAAGTAATCACCGGTCCGCTGCGCGGTGAACGTCACGGCGCCGGTGTTCATGTCGGTGACGACCGCGGCACCCGAGACCTGGGCGACCGGCGCGGCGAGCGCGAGCGTGGCGGCCGGGTCGGTGGGATCGACTCCGGGCAGGTCGCTCGCCAGCGGGTGCAGCGTCAGCGGCGCGCCCGCCACGGCTTGCGCGGCGACGGGCCCCGCGGACGGCGGCACGAACTTGGTGCTCGAGGAGCCGAGCACGGTCACCTTGAGCGTGGCCTGGGTGGGCCTTGCGACCCGGCCGTCGCTGACCCCGTACTGGATCGTCACGGTCTGCCCGGCCGCCGTCTGCGGGGCGGTAAGCGAGATCCCTCCGCCGCTGCTGACGACGGCTGATCCGGCGCTGGACTTGACCGATTCGCTGTCCACGTACAGCGGGTCGCCGTCGAAATCACGCCAGTAGCCGATGACCGGGATGACCAGCGTTCCCCCGGAGGCCACCGCCAGGCTCGGCTGCACGTAGCCGGGACGCAGGTAGGGCGGGGAGTTCTGGTCGCTGGCCCGCGGCACCAGCGTCACCTCGGAAGAGGCGATGTGCCCGCGTCCGTCGTCGATTGTGTACTGGAAGTGCGCGTCGGCGGTCAGCGTGCCGACCGTGGCGAGCAGCGTCTGCCCGTCCGGCGCGATCGCGACGCTGACCCCTGGCTGGTCGGGCCGGCCGACCGCCGTCACCTCGTAGGTGACACCGGGAGGCCCCTTGTCCACGTCCAGAACGTGCACCTCGGTGGTCCGGCCGGGCCTGACGCCCTGCGTGTAGGGCTTCGCGATCAGCGGTGTCTTCTGCCGCTGCTCGTAGATCTGAGCCGTGGAGCTGGACTTCCCCGCTTGCGGCTGCTTTTGCCACTTCGGCGTCACGTTGGTGATGGTCGTGTCGACGAGGAAGACGCCGCCGTCGGCGGTGTCGTTGAGCACGACCTCGTCGTTGTTGACCCGGAACACCAGCGACGGGTTCGCCGAGTCGAGCGTGAACGCCTGCGCGGCACTGGTGGCGGGCGGCGGGCTGCCGCACGTGCGGACGTAGCTGCCGCTATCGCCGTTGTTCCAGGCCGCGTGCACGCAGCCGGCGACCTGGACCGGTGCGGCGACGTCGCCGCTATGGCCGGTGCTGAGCGTTGTCAGCTGCCCGGTCCCCAGGTTCACGCTGTACAGCGCCTCCCCGGTGGCGGCGGCAACCACGTCGCTCGACGCGGACGGCTGCTGCAGCTCGAAGGCGCCCGACGAGTCCGCGGACGGCAACTGGACCGTGCGGCCGCTGTCTGGCAAGTAGAGCGTCCTGGTCGTGACGTCGGCGACGACCGGGACGTTACCGACGGCGGTGACCTGCATGGGGTCGGAGGCCGACAGCGGCAGCCCGGAGACCGAGGGCCTCGCGGCGCCTTCGGCGTAACCGCGCAGCTGCCCGCCGCCGGCCACCCAGACCGTATCGTCGGCGCCGACCGCGACGGCGGCGTTCGCCGGCAGGTGCGCGGCGTCCGGCCTGGCCGTGCTGCCCAGGCCGGACAGGCTGCCGCCGACGGCCAGGGTCGTAGTGCGCAGCGTGTGGTCCGTGCCGAGCACCGCGAGCGTGGTGTCGCCAAGCGCGATCCCGCCGGGGACGGGACTGACGGCCGTCCCCGCGTCAGAGAACTCGGCCTGGTACGGGTCGATGGCGTACAGCTTCCCGGCGCTGGCGTCGTAGGCGGCGACCACCGGGCCGTTCTGCCACACATCCAGCTGCGGGTTCGCGCTCTGCGGGACTATCTGGCCAGCTAGCTGCGCGATCGGCTTGTCAAAGCGGCCGACCGCGCCCGCACCGGGCTGGTTGTCAGTGACCCAGATGCCGCCGTCGTTGAGGCTTACGTGCTGGACAGGCAGGCCGTGGGACGTCGCGGCGAGAGCCGCGAGGGTAACGACGGCGACCGACAGCACCGCCGACGTGCCGAGCCGACGCGGTCCCATTGCAAAGCGACGCAAGACTTCCCCCTACGCGACCACTCAGGGGCGCAGATCCCCTCTTCGCGCCGACCGCCCCATACCGGTCCGCGCCAACCGCTAGCGACGCATATTAGAGATTTCTGTGCGCCATGCAATACATCACAACCTAATTGTTGCAATCAGACATGAATAGACGTGTCTAAATATTACGAGGTCGCGGCGCTACCCCCGGACAGGTCCGGACAGAATCGGAATCCGGCATTCGCGGGAATCCGTCGCACCGGCGTCATATGCGCCGTGTCCGGAAATTCGAGAGCCTGCCGCTTGCGCGCTAGCAGAGCCGGAATGCCGGGTTATGCGTGCGCGTAACGACCCGTGCCCCCGGCGGTGGGGGCGGCACCGCGAAGACGCGCCAGGCGCCTGCCTTGGGCTGATGACAGACGGCTCAGGGGTGGGGAGTCACCCCGGTCCGTTCCGGATAATGTGTTTGAAATTAATGCTGCGACCAGCAGCCAGTTGCTGATTGAGATGCCTGGCCCGTCGCCCGGACGACCTGGATGCTGACGCAGACGGTCTCGCCGCGGGACGTGGCGACCACGAGCTCCGGCTTAGCCGTGATACCGCTTGAGGGTCCACTGCCCCCGGTGACACGCTTCCAGCGGAAGATGTCCTCTCCGCGCTGCGGATTGGCGTACGTCCAGGTGAAGCGCACGTCGCCGGTGCTCGTCCGAGTCACGGATATGCTGGGCGTCCCTGGCGCCGAGACGGCCGGGCCGAGGGCGCTCTGGTCGCCCGCGGCGGACTGAGCGGACCGCGTGCCGGGCTGCCCGCCAGAGTGCGGATGGAACACGAGCACGGCGGTGGCGGCCGCGACGACAAGGGCGCACGCCCCGATGACGATCGTGCGGCGCTGCGGGGACCTGGGCGGGGCCGCTTCGCTTACGGCTTCGTCCTGCGCGGCGGCCGGCTGGCCGCGGCCAGGGCCGAGGGCGACCGGACGGGCCACCGTGGCCGGGTCGGGGACGTCGGGCGGGAAGAAGCGCTCGCGCGGCGGCGCGGACGGCCATGGGTCTATATGACGCGGAGCCCTCCTGTGGGTCGCCTCACCGTCACCGCCGGCCGACGGCTCCGGGCCAACGCGGCGCGGGCGCACCAGCGTTGACGCGCCGTCGCCGTCGCCACCCGCGGGCAGGTGGGGCGCGGCCCCGCCAGGACCGCGGACGCCGCCAGGACCGTCGCCGGGCGGGAACGAGAGGGTCGTCCCGCGCGGAGCCAGCGCCGCGGAAGACAGCCCGTCGCCGGGCAGTGCTGGCTGGGTTACCGGCAGCCGCAGCTCCTGCTCGACTGCCTGCAGGGCGCGGATGAAATCGAGGGCCGTTTGCGGGCGCGCGGCCGGGTCCTTCGCCATGGCCTGACGGAGCAGACGCTCGAGGCTTTCCGGGACGTCGCCGCGCTGGCTACGCGGTACCGGGTCGGCCTTGATCCGGCGCATGAGCGCGAACGTGGTGTTGTCGCCGCCCTGCTGCTCAAACGGTGAGCGGCCGACGAGCAAGTGCCACAGGGTGGCCCCGAGCGAGTAGACATCGGACCGCTCGTCTCCGGAAGCCCCCGAGAGGACCTCTGGCGGTGACCAGGGCACGGACATGCCCTCCGGGCCGTCGGATCCGTTTGTGGCGGCGATCCCGAAGTCGGTGAGCGCTGGCGCGCCGAACTGGCCGGTGAGAATGTTCTGCGGCTTGATGTCGCGGTGCACGATGTTGCTACGGTGGCTGGTCTCAACCGCGCCGCCGATCTGGATGCCCGTCCTCAGCACCTCGGCGACCGAGAAGCGCTCGCGCCGGGCCCGGACGCTGAGGTTGGCCTGGGGGTAGTACTCCATGGCCAGGTACGGGCGGCCGTCGGGTGTCACGTCCGCCTCAAACACCTGGACGATATGCGGATGGTTGCCCAGGCCCGCCGCCACCTTGGCCTCGTCGATCAGCCGACGGCTCGCCACGTCCGTCAGGGCGGATTCGTTCAGTACCTTGACCGCGACGTTGCGCGCCAGCAACTGGTGCTCGTAGAGGTACACCTGAGCGCTGCCGCCCGAGCCGATATGCTGCAGGAAGCGGTAGCCAGGCAGGTCTGGAGGGTTGTGCGCGGGAGCGGACGACGGTCTCATTCGGCTGCCTCATAACGAAAATCGATGCCGTCGGCCAGGGTCACGACGGTGCCTGGCTGGATGAGAGCCGCCTCGCCCGGGCGCAGTTGCTCGGCGTCACGGCCAGGCATGGCGACCAGGGTCCCGTTCGTGGAATTGAGATCGGTGACGAGGACATGCCATCCGTCCAGGCTGACCCGCAGGTGATGGCGGGAGATGTCACCTTCGCCGCTGGGCAGCTTGACGATGTGCGGTCGCTCCGCACCGTCCTGGCCGGCGAAGTCGGCCCGCGGCGAGCGTCCCATGATCACCCCGCGGTCCAGGGTGACGACATCGCCGGTGGACAGCCGGAGGACACCGAGCACGGGCCGGGGGATGGTCACCGGGTCCTGCTGCGGCAGCGGTGTGCCGCAGCGCCGGCAGACCGGACTGTTCGGCGGGTTCACATGCGCATCCAGGCACAGCACGGCCTGAACGGTCGGGCCGATGCGGTCGGGCGCGACCGCCGTGGCGGCGAGCTTCAGCAGGTCACTTCGCATGACGGTAGATCCGTCGTCGGCATCAGCGGGCGCCGGCTCCCATGGCATCGCGTCGATAAGCCCGGCGGGCGATAGCAGGCCGACCGGCGGTGCGGCCTGAACCCGAAGCAGCGGCTCCGGAGGGGCGGCCACCGGACGGGTGGCCAGCGAAGGGGCGGGCATTGGAGGGGCGGTTGGAGGGGGTGCCACAGGAGGGGCTTCGTCAGGGGGACGGACCGCCG
>Ga0187808_10000065_pt1 | contig 22584 bp, 21 predicted proteins | sample NC_wetland_sal_i_5_FD_132427 | JGI IMG/M metagenome (GOLD analysis project Ga0187808, IMG submission 132427) | Wetland sediment microbial communities from Neuse River Estuary, North Carolina, USA - ASW_3 | ecosystem: Environmental > Aquatic > Freshwater > Wetlands > Sediment | place: USA: North...
GGACGGCGGCGGCGCAGCAGTTCCTCGGTCGCCCGCAGCTCCCGGGCCACCGCCCGCGACGCCACCGCGTGCCAGCTCGCCAGCGAGGTCAGCAGATCCCCGTCCGTCATCAGCGCCGGATCACCGCTGGCGTCAAGGACCGCGCCTACCAGGTCCGGCACACCCCCCTCGGGTTGCGGAGCCGGAGCCGGAGCCGGGATGACGGAAGCAGCCTGCATCTCATCGGCCCACGCGGTCAGCTCCTCCGGCGTGAGCTCGTCATCCTCCCAGTACTCGGGCTCATCCTCCGGCGGCTCCTCGTCTTCCAGATCCGCCAACCAGGCTTCCTCGGCGTCCATTGGCTACCTCCTCCCGGGTGTCAGCGCTTTAAGAACAGGATAGCATGTATTACTCTTCAGATCAAATCATGAGGAATTCCAGTTCGATAAGGAGTGCGCGGTAGCGGCCGTCTCGGCGTCAGAAGGTTCAGGTCCTGATCTTGAGGTTGTAGACGTGAGAAGCGTTGCCGGCGAGGACCAGGGCGGCGGTGGTCTCGTCTGGGCAGAGGGCGGCTACCGCGCGGGCGTTCGCGGCGATGCCGGGGACGCCCGGCCAGTCGGTCGCGAAGATCATCCGGCGGGTGAGCCTGGCCCAGTTGTGGCGGGCGTAGTACTCGCGCAGCCGGGACGGGGGCAGGCCGGACAGTTCGATCCAGACCCGCTCGCTCGACAGCGCGAGAAACGCCGCGGCGTCGTACCACCAGCCGCGGCCGCCGTGCGCGAGCACCACGGTGAGCCGGCGGAAATCCCGCAGCACGTCGTCCAGGATGACCGGATCCGCGAACTTGTTAGACGACCCGGGGAACGTGGACGTCCCGCAATGCACGATGAGCGGGATCCTCGTCGCCTGACAGACCTCGTAGGCCGGGTACATCTCGCGGTCGTTGGCGGCGAAACCCGCGTGCACCGGGTGGATCTTGAGCGCGACCGCGCCGAGGTCTAGCTGGCGGCGCACCTCGTCCTCGACCGGGTAATGCAGGTGCGGGTTGACGTTGGCGACGATCTTGATCCGGTCGGGGTCGTAGTCCCTGATCGGGAGGAGGTCCTCGATCGCTTGCATGCCGGTGACCTTCGGGCTGTACTCGGCGAGCAGCAGCGCCACGTCTACGCCTTCCGCCGCAAGATAGGCGTCGAACGCCTCCGGCACAATCGTGCCGGACTGTTCGTCGTAGACCTGCGCCATCGCGGCTGGGTTGCCGAAGCCTTGTGCCCACACCTTCCAGGCCGGCTTCAGCGTCGCAAGCCGGGCGGTGTGCAGGTGGGCGTCGACAAGCGGGAGACCGTCGAGCATCAGAGTGATTCCGGTCGCAGCACCGACGCGGCCATCTCGCGCAGCTCCACGCGGCGCACCTTCCCCGTGGCGGTCGTCGGGAAACTGTCGGTGAACACGACCGCGCGCGGTCGCTTGAACGACGGCAGCCCGTCTCGGCAGAACTCGATCAGCTCGGCCTCGGTGACCTGCTGGTTTCTTGACAGGACCACGTACGCGACGGGCTTCTCCAGGTCGTCCGCGTCGCGCGCGCCGACGACCACCGCCTGGGCGATCGCGGGATGCTGGAGCAGTCGGGCCTCCACCTCCATCGGGGACACCCAGACACCGCTGGCCTTGATCATGTCACCGGTGCGGCCCAGGCAGGCGTAGTAGCCGTCGGCGGTCCGCACGTAGGTGTCGCCGGTGCGCAGCCACTGGCCCTGGAACACCAGGCGGGAAGCCTCGTACCTGGACCAGTAACCGGTCGCCGCCGACTCGCCGCGCACGAACAGCGTGGCGGGTCGGCCCGGCTCGGTCACCTCGGCGCCGGTGTCCTCGTCGATCAGCTTGAGGTCGTAGCCGGGCACCGCGACGCCGGTAGTGCCGGCCCGGACCGCGCCGGGCCGGTTGGACAAGAAGATGTGCAGCATCTCGGTCATGCCGATGCCGTCGAGGATGTCGACCCCGAAGTGCCCGGTCCATCGCTGGTACAGCTGGGCGGGCAGTGCCTCCCCCGCCGAGGCCGCCAGCCGCACCCCGGCCAGGGCGTCCGCGGGCATCCCGGCGCGCAGCATCGCCGCGAAGAACGACGGGCCGGCGAAGAACAGCGTCGCGCCGTACTTGGCGGCGGCCTCCGCGATCAGGTCCGGCCTTGTTGGCGGAGGATTCAGGATGGCGGTGGCCCCCACCGAGAGAGGGAACAGCAGCGAGTTCCCGAGCCCGTAGGCGAAGAACGCCTTGGCGGCCGACAGGCAGCGGTCGTCTCGCGTGATGCCGAGCACCCGGGCGCCGTAGGTGTCACACACCACCTCGACCGCCCCATGACGGTGCATCGCCGCCTTCGGGGTGCCCGTGGTGCCGGAGGTGTACAGCCAGAACGCGGGCGAGTCCGCCGACGTGTCATAGATCGACTCGTCTGGGCTAACCGAGGCAAGCTCGTCAAGCTGGGCTTCCGTCAGAATTCCCGCGAGCTCGGGCGCCGCCGCGGCGGCCGACTCGGCAGCGGCGGCGAACTCGTGGCTGACCGCCAGGTACCGCGCGCGCGAGTCCCGGAGGAGTTCGCCGATGCCGTCCGCGTGCAGCATCGTCGAAACCGGAACCGGGATCGCGCCCACCCGCATCGCCGCGAGGTAGACAACCACGAATTGCGGAGAGTCGGCCATCACCATCAGCATCCGCTGCTCGGGCTTGAGCCCCATCGCACGCAGGCCGGCCGCGGTCCGGCACACGCGATCGTGCAGGTCGGCGTAGCTGACTTCACCGGCCGGGCCGGCGAGCGCGATCCGCTGCCCGTCGCCGGCGGACAGGCGCCGGTCGAGCAAGTACTCGCATGCGTTGAACAGCTGCGCCATCGGGGCCGCCTTTGCTGATGTGACTACAGGTGGTGGAGGGATGGTAGGTACTAGGTCACACGAGGTGCACGTAGTCGTAGTCGAACGGCTTGCCGTTGATGCCGTTGCGGGGCGGGGCCAGCCAGGCGGCGATCTTGCCGCGCTCGTGGACCGGGCGCATCAGCGAGCGGACGAACGTCTTGTCGGTGTCGGTTGGCAGCCATTGTCCCTTGCGGGCCGCCCATTCCGCCGCGGAAAGCCGCTCGCCCACCGGCGAGGCCTCGATGCCGGCGAACGCGCCGACCTTGCGGTTGAACGCGACGTGCGGCAGCGCGAGCCGGTGCGGCAAACCGGCCTCGGACAGTATCCGGTTCCACCGCTTGACGCCGCTCTCGCAGTCGGCGATGTACTCACGGCGCAGGTCGGTGTTGAGGCCGGTGAGGGCGGACACCTCGACCTGGCCTATCTCACCCTCGAGGAGGGCGTCCACCATGATCGAGTCGTCGGCGAGCGTGTGGTCGTCCTTGCGGCGCTCTTCCAGCCAGCGGCCCTTCAGGCCGGCGGTGTAGTAGTTCGCGACGTTGGTGGAGGTCTCGCCGCCGAACAGGTCCAGGGACACCGAGTAGTGGAAGTTGAGGTACTTCTGGATGACCGCCAGCGGGATCGCGCCGAGCGCGGCGACGTCGTCGGTGTCGCTTTCCACCATGACCCGCGCGGTGCGTTCCACCACCCGGTCCACCCCGGTGGTGCCGACCATCATGTGGTGCGCCTCTTCTTTCAGCATGAACTCGCACGTCCGGCTGAGCGGGTCGAACCCGGACTCCTTCAGCGTGCCGAGCTGGTATTTGCCGTCCCGGTCGGTGAAGTAGGTGAACATGAAGAACGACAGCCAGTCCGGTGTCTCCTCGTTGAACGCGCCCAGGATGCGGGGGGCGTCGGCGCTGCCGGAGTTGCGGTGCAGCAGTTCCTCGGCCTCCTCCCGGCCCTCCCGGCCGAAGTAGGCGTGCAGCAGGTAGACCATCGCCCACAGGTGACGGCCTTCCTCCACGTTGACCTGGAACAGGTTGCGCATGTCATACAGGGACGGGGCTATGGCGGCAAGGTTGCGCTGCTGTTCGACGGAGGCGGGCTCGGTGTCGCCCTGGATGACGATCAGCCGCTGCAGCTCGGCACGGTACTCCCCGGGCACCTTCTGCCAGGTCGGCTCGCCCTTGTGCGCGCCGAACGCGATCCGCCGGTCCGGGCTGCGTTCGGCCAGGAAGATCCCCCACCGGTAGTCCCGCATCGGCACGTGGCCGAAGTGCGCCCAGCCCTCTCGGCCGACGTTGACCGCGGTGCGCAGGTACACGTCCCGGGTGGGCAGCGTCGGGCCCATCGACTCCCACCACGACAGGAAGTTGGGCTGCCAGGACTCCAGCGCCCGCTGCAGCCGCCTATCGTCATTGAGGCTGACGTTGTTCGGGATCTTCTCCGCGTAGTCCGGGGTGGTCATCGCGGTCACACTCTCTTCCGGTCGAAACGGGCCCGCTTGCCGGTCCCGTAGGCGCGCAGCGCGCCATCGGGACCCGATGCGTTGGGCCGGTAGAAAATCCAGTTCTGCCACGCGGTCAGCCGCCCGAAGATCTTCGTCTCCATGGTCTCTGGCCCGGCGAACCGGTAGTTCGCCTCCAGGCCGGTCAGCGCGTCGGGGCTGAACGAGGCCCGCTCTTCCACCGCGATGCGGACCTCATCATCCCAGTCGATGTCATCGGGGGCGAAGGTGATAAGGCCGAGCCGCTCGGCGTCCTCGGCCTCCAGCGGCTTCCCCGCGCTCTTCTCGACGGCCTCAAGCGCTTCCGGATCGCCGAGGAACCTGGTCTGCGCGCGGGTCAGCCCGTTGCCCATCGGGAGCGGTCCGGTGTTCATCGCGCCCACGGTGATCGTCGCGGCGGGATCGAGGAGCATATAGGAGCGGTCGCAAGCCAGCGCGAGCTCGAGCAGCGACCCGGCGAAGCAGGAGCCCGGCTCGATCAAGGCGATCAGCGACCGGCTCGTCACGTCGAGGCGCTTCAGGGTGCGCTTGAGGTAGAGCACGATCTCGTTCGCCAGCCAGTCGGTGGCGTCGGTGGCCTCGGTGGCGTCCGTGGCGTCGTTGGCCAGCAGCAGGTCGTCGCAGGCGAGGACGTCGGCCGCGGCCCCGTGCGTGCGAAGCACCCAGGTACCGAGCTCCGGCTCGTTGGTGCGCAGGTCGAGGATCAGGTCATCGAGCTCCCTGGTAACCGCCAGCGTCCAAAACTTGTCACCGAGTTGGTGTACATCGTCGATGGTGGTGGGGTGGGTGGCGGCGGGACCCCGCACCGTGATCTCCGCGACTGCGCGGTCGTGGTCCAGGCTCGCCGAGACGTGCGGGTAGGTCACCGAGGTGTCGGTGCGGGTTTTTTCGAGGGGAGTCAGCTCGATGCCCGCTCCGCCGCCCGCCAGGCGAGGCGACGACTGGGCAGCGGCCCGAGACCGTTCAGATACCTGTTCTTGCCATTGAGCGCGAGGGACAGCTTCGTCTACAAGCTTCCATTGCACGGCCTTTTTTCCCGCCACCCCCTCGGCCTTGGTGGCGAAGTAGTCGGCGAGGTCGCGGCGGACGCGGCGCTTGTCGGTGATCCGCGTGAGGCCGCCGGTGCCGGGCAGCACGCCGAGCAGCGGAAGTTCGGGCAGCGACACCGCCGATGAGCGGTCGTCGACGAGCATGATGTGGTCGCAGGCGAGCGCGAGCTCGTAGCCGCCGCCGGAGGCGGTTCCGTTGAGCGCGGCGATGTAGGTCTGGCCGGAGTTCTGGCTGGCGTCCTCGATGCCGTTGCGCGTCTCGTTGGTGAACTTGCAGAAGTTAACCTTGGAGGAATGGTCCGCGGCGGCGAGCATGCGGATGTTGGCGCCGGCGCAGAAGACCTTGTCCTTGCCGCTGGTGATGACGACGGCTTTTACTTGCGGGTACTCGAACCGCAGCCGCTGCACCGCGTCGTACAGCTCGATGTCCACGCCGAGATCGTAGGAGTTCAGCTTGAGCTCGTAGCCTGGGACCAGGCCGCCCTGCTCGTCGACGTCCATGGTGAGCGTGGCGACCGGGCCGTCCACGGCGAGCCGCCAGTGCCGGTACCGCGCGGGGCTAGTACGGAAGTCCACCATTGTCTAATGTTCTACGAAGTAACGCAGTCACGTCAATGGTTCGTAGCATTTTCGACATTGAGGCGCTTCCATTCGGTACGCGAGCCATCCAGCCACCGTTCGTGCCGGTCGGCGAACAGCCGCGCGGCCATCTCCCCTGTCCACCCGGCGGGCAGCAGATCGCGCGGCAGCGCCGGGTCGAGCGACGGGAAGCGCCGCCAGGCGTGCACGAGCTCGAGCTGGCGGGCGAGCAGGTCTTGTGGATGCGGATCCGCGAACTCGGCGGCGAACCGCTCGTACTGCGCCTCGATCGCGGGCAGGTCCCAGGCCTGGGACACCATGGCCCTGGTGTCGGTCATGCCGGTCCGCGTCGCGATGAACACGTGCGCCGCGTCGGCGACACCGGCGTCCCGCAGTACTTTTTCCGCTTCGTTCTTGCGGGAGTGCGGGCTAATCCACAGGCTGGCGCCCAGTGAGCCGAACCCCGCCCAGGTGAGCCTGGTGCGGACGACGTGCCTGGCGCGCCGGTCGGACTCGGGGATGCGGACCTGGACGAGCACCCACTGGCCGTCCCAGTCGGGGGCCGGGCCGAAGGAGTAGATGCGTTCGGCGCCGTCGGTCAGCAGCTTTTCCGCTGACCGGGTCAGCCGCCAGCGCGTGCGGCGGCCGACCTTCTCTGGCTCGAGCCAGCCCGCGTTGCTTGTTCGCATCAGCGCCTGGCGCGTCGCTTTCTCGGCGACGCCCAGCCGGCCGAACGCGGCGAGCACGGCGCTGGTCCATGCCGTTCCGTCGGCCGGGAGCACGAACTCGCCCAGTAGGGTAAGGAGCATGCCGCGCGCGCTCGGCGCGCCGGCCTCATGACGCCGGGACAGCGTCGGTGACGCTGGCTCCACTAATACGCTCCGGTCTGACATAAGCATGTAGCATAACGGCTGTGCGAGTTCCGCGTCGAGCAAGGTTGCCGCGGCTTGGCGGGCGGCGACGGCGGCCGACGGGTCGCGGTCCATCCGGGCGGACAGGCTCGCGCCGTCGTACAGCAAGTGGAGCCGACGCCCGAGGCTTTCCGCGTCCGTCACGCCGCAATCCCTGGCGAGGTTGGTGAGGAGAGAGCGCACCCACCGCCTGTAGTCGTCGCGGCCTCCGCGACCAGGTCGGTTGGCGACTCCGACCTCGCGCTGACGAAGGCGCAGCCGCGAAAGCCGGGCTCGGCGAACAGCTCGTTCGCGGCGGCGAGCAGCCCATGCCGTCTCCTACTTGAGTAGACCGTTCTGTCTAGATCACTAGAGACAGAACGGTCTACTCAAGTCAATGCCTGCTTGGATCAGTGGCTGATCGTGCCGAAGGTGACCGTGTCGCCCGCCCAGGCGAATGACTGCCACTGGACGCCCTCACCGTAGGTCGTGGCGGCCACCATGTCGTCACCGCCCTCGTAGATGCCTACGTGGTACACGTAGCTGTTTGGGTCACTATCTTCGTGGAAAAACACCAGGTCACCGCGCCAGGCCCGGGCCTTGCTGATGCGCCGGAACTGCAGGAACTGGTCTTCGGCCGTGCGCTGGATGCTCTTGCCGAAGTGGCGGTAGACGTACTGGGTCAGGCCGGAGCAGTCGAAACCGGCCGGTGTGGTTCCCCCCCAGGCGTACGGTGCGCCCTCGAGGCGCTTCACGTACGACGCCGCGTTCTCGTTGAAGCTCACGCGACGTGCGGACTGGTGATGCTGCATCGTCTTGCGGATGGGGCCGACGGTGGTCAGTTGCTGGCCGTGCATCGGGGCCGCCTGCGCGACTCCGCCGGCCACTGGAACACCCAGCGCGATCGCCGTGAGCGCGGCGGGGGCCAGCCAGTTACGCCGCATCCGTAGGCGCCTCCGGCTCGCTCGTATGGACCCGGACATAGGTACAGGGCTCCTTTACGGGCATCCGAGTTGCTATCATTCGGCCCTTCTCTCTCGCGTTTGGCGTCTTTCGGTGTTTTTCGAACACGCGGCTTTGTCAGTGCGCCGCGCGGTACTTGAGTACCACCCGGGGAGTTCGTTTGTCTCGCTACTAGCCATTCTTTGTTCCGCAATTAGTTGCACATTACGTACTGATAACTGTGCCTTAGGAGATCGGGAATAGCTATTGATCGGATAACGTTTCGCCTGGTCAGAGGCCTAGTCAACGTTGTCGGGAAGCGCAGGCGAGTACCCTGATCGCGGGGTGGCTATGTGTGGGGAATGTCACACGGCCCAGAGGGCGGGACGGCCGGCCGGTTTAGCCCGATACGCCTCAGCCGAGACGTTATCGTCCTGTGATTGGCGCTTATAGGCGGGCCAGACCAAGCCTCCTGGTGCGCGTGGGACCAGCGCCCGACGATGACAGGACGTCGCGTGCCGATCGCTTAGCGTCCGGATAAGTGTCACAGCGCATACGCGCTAAAACAATTCGTAACCGCTCGCTGTTGTCAATCACAATAATTTGAGAAGCAAATGATTCGGCAAACGCCATTCGGCGAATGCGCTTCACGGGGGTTCGGCGGCGGCTTCGCCGGCCGGTTCGCGACCAGACGGTGCGTCTGGGGAGGGAGTGACGGCCTGAGCAGGCTACCCACCGCCCGACCGTGCGCTCCAGCCAGATGAATGTCCCGTCCATCTGCCTATGACCAGCTGAATGAGACATTCATCTGGTGCGGCACATTTCGCCCCCCGGCTTCGCCGGCCGGTTCGCGCCGTGAGGTAGAGGTACAGCAGGTACACTCCCCCTCTTGTGAGTGGTTCCGAAGGAGTCTTGGTAACCGGCGGCGCCGGTTTCGTGGGTGCGACGCTGGTGCGTCGTCTGGTGGCGAGCGGGTACCGGGTGCGCGTGCTTGACAACCTCAGCACCGGGGACCCGGCGCACCTGGACGGCGTGGACGCCGAACTGGTCAAGGGCGACATCCGTGACGCGGCCGCGCTCGATGACGCGCTGGACGGCGTGCGGGCGATCGTCCATCTCGCCGCCGCGGGCTCGGTGATCGGTTCTGTCCAGGACCCCGAGACCAACTTCGACGTCAACGTGCTCGGCACGTTCCGGGTGCTGGACGCCGCGCGGCGGGCGGGCGTGGCCCGGGTCGTGCAGGCGTCGACCGGCGGCGCGCTGATCGGCGACGCGACGCCACCGGTCGACGAGCGGTCACTGCCCAAGCCGATCTCCCCCTACGGCGCCAGCAAGCTGGCCGGGGAGGGTTACGCGCACGCGTTCGCCAAGACGTACGGGCTGCGGACCGTGGCGATCAGGTTCGGCAACGTGTACGGGCCATGGAGCGACCGCAAGCGCGGCGTGTTCAACGTCTTCTTCGAGTCGATCCGCAACGGCGTGCCGATGGTCATCTACGGCGACGGGTCGGCGTCCCGCGATTACGTGCACGTGGACGACATCTCGAACGCCCTGCGGCTCGCGCTGGAGAAGGACGTCCCTGGCGGCACGGTGCTGCACGCCGCGTCGGGTGTCGAGACGACCGTCACCGAGCTGGCTGACCTGTGCCGCCGGGCGGCGGGCGTTCCCGACCACCCGATCGAGTACCGGCCGAAGCGGGCCGGGGAGGTCGGCCGCAACTTCGCTTCCTACGACCTGGCCAGGAAACTCATTGGCTACGCGCCGAGCGTCACCCGTGAGGTTGGCATCCCCAGGACCTGGCAGTGGTTCCAGGAAGCGGTCTTCACGGACTGACGGCCTGCGCGTCTGTCTGGCCGGCTTAGCGTCGCCTTAGCGTCCCCAGAAGTTCCGCAGGTGCTCGGCGAGGTCATCGGGGCGCTCGAACGGGAAGAACGTCTTCGCCCCCTCGACCTCGATGACGTCGCGTACCCCAGGGATCGTGTCCCGGAGCTGGTAGGCCCACTTCAGGCCGAACGCCTCGTCATTGGTCCCCCAGATGAGCAGCGTCGGCACCTCAAGCGTGCGCAGCGCCCCGCTGACCCCCGACAGGTCGGCCGGGTCGAGGGCGGCGATCACCCGCTCGAACGCCCGGGCGCGGTCATGGCCACGCAGCGGGTCGTCTCCGCGAGCTTGTCGATGACGTTCTGCCACAGCACGCCGCTCGTGGCGAGGCCGTGCACGAACAGGGCGGCGGGTCCCGTGCCGATATCGGTGTAGGCGATCTCGCCGCCAGGGGTGGACAGCGTGGAGAACCGCATCGCGGTCCGGCTCAGCGCGGTCGTCGCGGGCGCCAAGGATCCGGTCGACGCCCTGACAGCCGCCTCGCTGGCGTGGGTCGGTCTCGCCGGCGACCCGGTGATCCAGCGGGTCGTCCTGATCGACGCGCCGTCAGTCCTGGGCTGGGACCGCTGGCGGGCCGCCGGCGGCGAGCAGTCGGCTCAGGAGGCCGTGCGCGAGTTGCTGCAGGCGATCGCGGATTCCGGGCGCCTCACGCCTGGACTCGTCGGCCCGTTCGCTCCCATGATCCTCGCGGCGCTTGACGAGATCGCCCTGGTCATCGCCCGCGCCGAGGACCCCGAGACCGCCCTGGCGGAAGGACTCGAGGCCGTGCGCGAACTGCTGCGCCGCGTCCTGGTGCCCTAAGCCGGAAGGGCCAGCTCTATGGCGAGAAGGTGCGCCCGATCCGCGATGACATCGATCCCGGAGATCTTGTCCCCGGCATAGGCGAAGGCCAGCACGGTGGTGACCGTGCCGCGCGGCGCGTACACGATCCCGGGCACCCCGTCGACCAGGGCCACGAAGGACTGGCGAGACAGCGCGGCGGCGGACCGGGCGCCGCGCCCGACCGCGTCGGCGCCCCGCAGCTCCCGGGTGAAGCCCGGGCGGACGGCCGCCTCGTCGGCGACCAGCACCACGTCCGGGTCGAGGACCGCGAGCAGCGCGGCCAGGTCGCCCGAGCGGGAAGCGCTGAGGAACGCCTCCGCGACCGCACGCTGCCTGCTCAGCCGCTCGGCCGCACCCGGATCGCCGGCCGGCCCGGACTCCTCTCCCCGCACCCGCCGCCTGGCCCGGCTAGCGAGCTGCCGCGCCGCGTCCGCGGACCGTCCGGTGATCCCGGCGATCTCCCCGAACGGCACGCCGAACATGTCGTGCAGCACGAAAGCCACCCGTTCGGCCGGCGCCAGCCTGTCGAGCACGACGAGCAGCGCGAGTCCCACCGAGTCCGCGAGCACCGCCTCCTGCTCGGGGCCGCCCGCCTCGGCGGCGCCCGCCACGGACGACACGTCCTCGCCGGCCGGCTCCTCGCGCCGCGACTTCCTTGACCGCAGCATGTCCAGGCACACCCGCGCGACGATCGTGGTGAACCACCCGTCGAGGTTCGCCACGTCGTCGGCGTCTGCCCCGGCGACGTGGATCCAGGCCTCCTGGATCGCGTCCTCGGCGTCGCTCGGCGAGCCGAGCATTCGGTAGGCCATCGCGCGCAGCCGGGCACGGTTGCCCTCGAACCGGCCGGCCAGCCACTCGTCGTCCATCAGATCACCCTCGGTTCCCGTCTTACCAGTCGCTGGTATGACGGATCGCGTCCGCCCGATGTGACGCGAATACTTGGGTGCGCTGGCGGAAGTATGTACGGGTATGCGACGCGTCCTGGCGATGTCAGCCGTGCTGGCCGTTGTTTTGGCTGGATGCACCATCAAGCTGGTCGCTCCTAAAGAGACCGCACACCACCCCGCCGCCCAGCCGGTGAAGAATTCCGGCGCGCTCAGCGTCCTCGTCGAGCCGTCGGCCGGCATCGCGCGGATCTACCAGCTCATCAACCGGGCCAGGTCCTCGATCGAGCTCACCATGTACGAGTTGCGCGACGCCACCGCCGAGCGCGACCTGGCGGCGGCGGCCGGACGCCGCGTGGATGTTCGCGTGATCCTCGACGCGCACCTGGAGAAGTCGCGGAACGCGGCCGCCTACGCCTACCTGTCCGCCCGCCGCGTGCACGTGACATGGGCGCCGGCGGGCACGACGTACCACCAGAAGACGCTCACCGTGGACGGCAAGACGTCCGTGATCATGACGCTCAACCTGGTGAGCAGCGACTACGCGGGCACTCGCGACTTCGCCGTCATCGACACCGGCAAGCCGGACATCGACGCCATCGTCACGACCTTCAACGCGGACTTCGCCCACAAGGCGATCACGCCGCCCGACGGCACCGACCTGGTCTGGTCCCCGACCAACTCCGAGCGCTCCATTCTGGCCGTCATCAACGCGGCGACCCGCACGCTCGCGGTGGAAAACGAGGAGATGGCCAGTTCCGTGATCATCTCGGCGCTGGAGAAGGCGGCACGGCGCGGAGTCGACGTCAAGGTCGTGATGACCGCCGAGAGCGAGTGGGACAGCGCCTTCCGCGTGCTCGTCCGCGCCGGCGTGCACGTCCGCGTGTTCGCCGACAGCGACAACGTGCTGTACATCCACGCGAAGGCGGTGGTCGCCGACGCCGGCCGTAAGGACCAGCAGGTTTTCGTCGGCTCTGAGAACTTCTCCACCGCCAGCCTGGACTACAACCGCGAACTCGGCGTCCGTTCGAACAACCCGGCGGTGATCTCCGTGATCAGCGCGACGCTGGCCGGTGACTACAACGCGGCCAAGTCATTCGGCTAAATGGCATTCGGGCGGAAATGTCCGTCGTTGCGAGGCGCCCAGTGTTGGGAATAGTTCTGACATGAAGAGGCTGACCGGGATCACCGCGCTCGCGGCACTGGGAATCGCGCTGGCCGCATGCACCAGCGGCGGAACGACGGCGGCGAGGTCCGCGGGCGATACCGCGGCAGCCGCGGCGCAGGCCGGCGGCAAGGCCTCGGCGACCGCGCCGGCGAAACCGCCGGGACCGGTCGTGACGATAACGCCCGCCAGCGGCGCGAACGCCGATCCGTCCAAGGGCATCACGGTCACGACGAACGGCACGCTGAAAAACGTCAGCGTGCACACCTCGGGCGACCCGGTGACCGGCAGCTACTCGAGCGGGAACACCGCCTGGCACAGCACGTGGACCCTTGACGTGTCGCAGTCGTACACGGTGACCGCGACCGCCACCGGGGCCACCGGGACCACGACGCAGACCAGCACGTTCCGCACGCTGACGCCGTCGTCGACGTTCACCACGGAGATCGTCGAGGGGCAAGGCCAGTCCTACGGCGTCGGCATGCCGATCATCTTGTACTTCGACCACAGCATCACGAACAAGGCCGCTGTCGAGAAAGCGCTGCAGCTCAAGACGTCCAAGCCGGTGATCGGCGCGTGGTACTGGGATCAGCCCTGCGGCATGGCCGCCGACTGCCTCTACTTCAGGCCGCGGGACTACTGGCCGACAGGCACCACGGTGAGCTTCACCGGGCACCTGGACGGCGTGGAAGCCGCGCCGGGCGTTTACGGGTTCCACACGCTGACCCAGACCTTCAACATCGGCCAGTCGCTGATCGCGGTCGGGAACACGCAGACGCACCACACGCAGATCTACGTGAACGACAAGCTGACGTACGACTGGCCGATCAGTTCCGGGCGGCCGGGTGACGACACGCCGGACGGCAGCTACCTGACGATCGAGAAGGAAAACCCCGTGCTGATGACCGGCCCGGGCTACAGCCTCGAGGTCCCGTATTCGGTGCGGTTCACGTTCAGCGGCGACTACTACCACGACGCCTACTGGTCGGTCGGCGAGCAGGGCTTCGAGAACGTCAGCCACGGCTGCGTGAACCTGTCGCCCGAGGACGCGCAGATCTACTACAACATGGCCGTGCCGGGCGACCCGATCACGATCATGGGCAGCCCGAAGGCCGGCACCTGGGACAACGGCTATACCGAGTGGTTCCTGAGCTGGTCGCAGTACCTGAAGGGCAGCGCGCTGCACGAGGCCGTGGAGGCGGGGCCGAACGGCAGCACGTTCGTCAACCCGTCGAGCTTGCCGAAGGACACGGCGAAGGCCCCGCTGCAGACCGCGGCGGCCGGGAACGCGGACGTTTAGGAACGAGCGCGGACAGCGGACAGGAAGGCCGCGTAGGACCACGAGAGGTTCCGCACGCTCTTCTCGAAGCCGGTCACCGCGTCGAACTGCTCGCTGAGCTCGAAGTGGTCGCTGTGGAAGACGATCGCCTGGAGCATCTTGTCCCCCGCGGCGCGCAGCGCCGCCGCCACCTCGAGCGGCGACCCGCCCACGTCGGCGCCGACCTGGGTGAAGAAGGGTGCGGACAGGGAGTCGGCGGGGACCGTTCGGGATGAATAGATTTTTCCGGCCAGCCGGTAGTAGAGCTCAGCGAAGTTCGCCGTGGTCAGCGCCCACGGGTGGTCGCCCTCCTGGGCGTCGGTGTCGCCGTCGTAGACGTCGCCTGGATAGCGGCCGAGCAGCGGGCCGATGCCGCGCTGGGCGTCGTCGCCGTTGATCGGGTAGCAGTACTCGCCGGGCTCGGCCCACTGCGCGCGCAGCAGGGCGGCGTGGGCGAGCAGCCGGGTGTCGGTGACCGACTCGGCGCCGTAGACGGCCGCCATGACCACATCGATGTTCGGATCGTAGGTTTTACCAGGGGGAACAGGCAGCACCGACTGGTAATAGGAGCCGTTCCAGTGCTGGTCGAGCGCGTTCGTCAGCCACGACACGGCGCCGGGCAGCCAGTCGGGGACGGCGATGCCGATCTTGTTCGACGCGATCGCCTGGAAGCACTTGAGCTGCACCGACCTGGCGAAGAACGAGGCGCCGTACACCTCCTCCCACACGTTGTACGTCTGTCCGGTGTACGCGGTCGCCAGGAAGTTCAGGTTCGCGTCGATCAGCGCCAGCGCGACCTGACGCGAGGGCGGGTCCAGCTGGGCGTACATGGCAAGCAGCGCGAGCGTCTGCAGCGCCGGGCCATCGGTCTGATCGGTCCACGGGCGCTGCGTGCCGTTGATGTAGTAGGACGCGCGGTCGAAGTCGCCGGGAGCGGCCTGGCAGACCTGGGAGAACCGCACGTACTCGATCAGCGGCTGATTGTCGGGCAGCATTCCCGCGGCGTACGCCGCCGACAGTTCGAAGGCGACGATCGCCGCGTCGCGCGTCCAGTGGTAGACGTAATCCTGGGCGATTTGCGTCGCGGTGTTCTCCCACGACGGCGAGGCGAGCACGCACCCGGGCTGGGAGAGGAGACCCGTGTTCACCGGGTCATCGAAGACCAGGCCGTCGGAGGCGATGTTCCTGAACATCAGCCAGAACATGAAGGGGGCTGTTGTTGATGGGTCGGCCTGCCCGACCGCCGACCGCACCAGACTGTATCGCAGCATTACCCCAGTTTGCCCGAGGCCAGCTGCTTCCCGGCGGCGTTGTACGCGGTCCACCGGCGCACCATCGCCTCGCCCTTGCTCAGGTAGAAGGCGAAGTACCGCTGGTTGCCCACCTCCACCGGAGTGACCCGCAACGCGGCGCCGTCGGTCAGCGTGATCGTGAGGTAGCGCACATCGGCCGCGGCCGATCCCACCACCACACCCGCCGAGTCGCCAGGGAGAGACAGCATCTGCGTGCCCATCGGCGTGCTGTCATCCACGCACGCCCACGTCGTCTGCCCGGCGGCCAGGCCGGTATCGACGAAGCACGCCCCCCACGGACCGATGTGCGCTTCAACGGCCCAGGCCTTGCCGTCTGCCGACCCGGCGGCGATGCGTCTCATCACCTGTGCCTGGACGCGCTGTCCGGGCGATTGCCACTGGCCGAAGACGGGAATCCCGTCCGGCAAGTTGAACGGCACCGAGGTCAGGTACTGACCGTCGCTGAGGTAGGCGGTGGCACTGGCGACGGGAAGGGCGGGCGGGGAAGCGAACGCGACGTAGCGCGTGCCGTAGGCCTTGACCGGAATCAGCTTGAGCGTAACGTCATCGGACAGCCTGACCAGGACATACGACACACCGGCGCCGACCTGGCCCGTGCTGGCCTGGGCATCGCCTGGGACCGCGAGCGACTCCCAACCGACTGGGTTCGCGGCGCCAACCGGCGGCGGCTGATAACACACCGGCTGGAGTCCGGACCCGCCGAAGGCCGGGCCGGACGCGCCGACGCACACCTGTCCCGGCGTGCCGTTCGTCTTGGGGTTGTCCGTGGTGACCTGCCAGGCCTTGCCGTCGATGATGCCGGTCGCGATCGTGCCCGCGGGCGCGTGCGGCCCCGGCGGCACATCGGTGACGCGGACGTGTTTGTGCGAGGGCGTGACCGGCCCTGGCGCGGCCTGCCGGTGGGTCAGCGCCGGGTAGCCGGCACCCGCGAGCACCGCGACCGCCGCCACCGCGGCCGTCACGCCGATCCGGCGCCGCGTCCTGATGGCCTTGCCGCGGCGGATCGCCTCCTCGACGGGAGGATCGCCGGGGTTGACGGCGCGCAGCGCCTCGTTCAGGTTTTCCCGCAGGTCACTCACCGGAGTTCCCCTTCCACGATCTTGCCTCGCAAGGTGGCGAGCGCGCGCGACGCCTGGCTCTTGACCGTGCCCACCGAGCAGTTCAGCGCGGCGGCCGTCTCGGCCTCGGACATGTCCATCCAGTACCGCAGCACCACCACGGCGCGTTGCCTGGGTCCAAGCGACCGCAGCGCGTCGAGCAGCGCGGCCCGGTCTTCCGGTCCCGCCTGCACGGTGCCGCTGTCCGGCAGCGTCCCGGGCAGCGCCTCGGCGACCCGCTGCTTGCGGAACCGCCGCCGGTTCTCGTTGATGACGATCCGGCGGACGTACGCGTCCGGGTCACCGGTCCGCTGCACTCGCCCCCACGACGCGTACGCCCGGGCGAACGCGGCCTGCGCGACGTCCTCCGCGTGCCCGCGGTCCCCGGTCAGCCCGTAGGCGAGCCGCAGCATCGCCGGCCAGCGGCCGCGCATGAACTGACGGAACTCCTCGTCCGATTCGCCGCTCACGGCCCACCTCCTCGGACTCACAGAGCACTTCTCGCGGGTGGAGGGTTGCATCAAATCAATTTTCCGGAACGAAGGGTGGCGCCCGCGAGGAGGAAAGGTTTTCGCTCGTGGCCCGTTACCCGGGGAACGGAAGTTTCGCGGGCTCCGCGTCGTCGCCGAAGAAGCTCACCGTCGTCAGGTGACTTTCGTGGTCAGGTGCGTGCCCTGGACGTCGCTGGTCCGACAACGCGGAAGATTACCCGCTCCCCAGAGCGGGTTTTCTTCCGCTTTAATGGGCATGCCGGTGCGCCGAGCTTTGTGGGGGGCCGGTCGGGAGGGTGTCTAGCCAGGTGGCTACGCGGGTGGCTTCGCGGGTCATGAGGGCGGGGTCGCGGAACGTGCTGGACAGGAGCGCGGCGCCCTGGTAGCGCGCGATGACCTCGATCGCGAGGGCGTCGGCGTCGGGGCAGCCCAGGGCGGCGAACTGACGCTGGGCCCAGTCGACCGGCTCGCGCATGAGCCGCGCGGCCAGGTCCGGGGCGTCGGCGCGCTTGTCCAGTTCCAGGCAGAGCGTGCCGTGCGGGCAGCCGTAGCGCGCGATCTGGTCGGCCTGTTGCGTCAGCGCGCCGAACAGCGCCTTCAGCCGGTCGCGCGGGCTGTCGTACGCGTCGTCCAGCGCGGCGAGCATCTGCCTGGCCTCGACTAGGTGTGACCCTACGACGGCCTCGACGATGTCCTGCTTGGTCTTGAAGTAGTAGTAGACGTTGCCGAGCGGGACGCCGGCCGCGGTCGCGATGTCGGCGAGCGTGGTCTTCTCGATCCCTTGCCGGTAGATCGTCTCGCGTGCCGCGGCGATCAGCCGGTCGCGCTTGCCCGGCGCGGGCTGCCCTGGTGACAGTGAGTCAGTCATCTCACTGAGGAGTATAGACGTCTCGGCGACACACGAGTAAGTTAGTTGACTGACTGATTACATGATTACAGATCGACCGGAGGTTCTCCCTTATGACGGCACCGCCGTTCGCAACGTCATCTGTTCTCGCTACCGGCCGGGGCAAGCTCGTCCTCGCCTTCCTGTGCGCGGTCGCGTTCCTCGACTTCCTCGACACGTCGATCGTCAACGTCGCCCTTCCGTCCATCGCGCGCGACCTGCACTTTTCCGTGCAGAACCTGCAATGGGTGCTCAGCGGCTACGTGATCACCTACGGCGGCTTCCTGCTGCTCGGCGGGCGGTGCGCCGACCTGCTCGGGCGGCGGCGGATGCTGGTGGCGGGGACCGCGCTGTTCGGCGCCGCGTCGCTGGTCGGCGGGGTATCGGTGAATTCCGGCATGCTCGTCGGCGCCCGGCTCGCCCAGGGACTCGGTGCCGCGTTCATGTCGCCGGCCGCGCTGTCCATCCTCACCACGACCTTCAGCTACGGCACCGACCGGGTCAAGGCGCTCGGCGCGTGGGGCGCCATGGCCGGCATGGCGTCGGTCGCCGGGGTCTTCCTCGGCGGGGTGCTGTCCGCCGGGCCCGGCTGGCGGTGGGTGCTGTTCGTGAACCTGCCGGTCTGCGCGCTGGTGCTGGTCGCCTCGTTCCGGCTGCTCGAGCCCTCCGTGAAGCCTCCCGGCCAGGGCCAGCCCCAATCGCTGCGAGCGAAATTCTCTTTCTTCGACACCCCGGGCGCGCTGCTTGGCACCGGCGGGATGCTGGTGCTCATCTTCGCCCTGGTGCGGGCGCCGGATGACGGCTGGGGCTCGGCCCGCACGATCGGCGAGCTCGCGACCGCGGCGGCGGCGCTGATCGCGTTCGCCCTGAACGAGGCGCGGCGGCGCGACCCGCTGGTGCCGCTGTCGATCTTCCGGATCAAGGGGCTGGCGGCCGCCGACGTGACGATGGTGCTCGCGATCGCCGGGTTCTACTCGGTGTTCTTCTTCGTCACGTTGTACATGCAAGACGTGCTCGGATTCTCCGCCCTGCGCTCGGGTGCGGCGTACGTGCCTGTCGCCGCGATGGTCGCGGTCTCCGCGGGGATCGGGACCGGGCTGATTCCCCGCATCGGGACCAGGCCGCTGATCGTGGCGGGTGCGCTGATCGCCGCGGGCGGCGTGTTCTGGCTGTCCCGCATCCCGGTGCACGGGTTCTACTGGACCGACCTGTTCCCGGGTCTGATGATCATGGCGTTGGGGCTCGGCGGCGTGTTCGTGGGCGTGCAGACCGCGGCCAACGCCGGAGTGCCGCCCGCGATCGCGGGCCTGGCGGGCGCGCTGATCAACGCGTCCACTCAGGTGGGGGCGGCGCTCGGGCTGGCGATCCTGTCCGCGCTCGCGACGGCGCGGACCAGTTCGCTGCTCGATTCCCACGCGACACGGGCGGTCGCGCTCTCGTCCGGATTCGGTCGCGCGCTGCTGACCGGCAGCATCTTCGTGCTCGGCGCGGCGCTGATCGCGCTGCGCGCCGCCAACACCCGCGGCGAGCCGACGAGCGAGATCACCGAGGTCGCGACCGCCCCGGCCGCCAAGCGCGCCACGTTGTGACTGCTTGACATCCTGGTGAACAAATGGTTCAAGCGGCTGCTGGCGGTGGTGAAGCGGCCAGCGGCCGTGCCAGGATGCAGCGTTGGGTACGTTCTGTCCGGGGCTGACGTTATTGAGCGGGATTTGATGAGAGCTACTCCTCGCGTTCTCGGCGCGGTGATCTTGGCTATGGCGCTCGGGGCCACGGCCACGGCTTGTTCGGCATCCGCGTCGAACACGGCAGGAACCAGCCCGTCGGCCGGCGCCCACCGGGCGCCCCCGGCGGGAACGGTGACGGTCAAGGACGGCAACAAGGTCGTCTGCGTGATGACGATCAAGGCCGGCCAGGGGACATGCAAGGTGAGCACCAAGAATTACGCCCCAGGCACCCTCCGGTTCGACGCCTCGTACAGCGGCGGTTCCGGGTACAAGCCGTCGCACGGTTCGGCCACTGTCACGCTCGTGGGGCCGAAGGCGTCGGCGAACGGGTAACGCCACCGCGGCCATGACGTGCCCGCCGCGTGAGAAGATCGCGAGGTGGACCGGGGCAGGCTGGAAGCCTTTAGCGACGGCGTGTTCGCCGTCGCTATCACGCTGCTCGCGCTCGGCCTTACGGTGCAGGGGCCCGGTCATGGGTCGTCGCTGGCGCATCAGCTCGCGCACGCCTGGCCGACCTTCGTCGCCTACGTAGTCAGCTTCTTCACCATCGGCATCATCTGGGTCAACCACCACGCCCTGGTGTCCAACATCGTCGCGGTCGACCGGACGCTGCTGTTCCTGAACCTGGTACTGCTGCTGTTCGTCGTGATGGTTCCGTTCGCGACCGGCACGGTGGCCGACTACCTCTCGATCAGCGGTTTTGACGCGAAGGTCGCGGTAGCTGTGTACGGCGGGATACTGCTCGGGATGTCGCTCGGGTTCGCCTCGATGTTCGAGTGGTCGCTACACAGGCGTCGCACCAGGACGCAGCTTCCGCGGGACCAGTGGTGGGCGGCCCGTCGGCGGTTCGTCTTTGGCGGGCTGGTCTACCTGGCGATCATCGGGCTCGCGTTCGCCAGCGCTCCCGCGGCATTCGCGCTGTCCGGGGCGGTCGCGGTGTACTACGTGTTCGAGCAGACTCCGGCCAGTCGGGCCGCCGATAGCGGCGAGCAGCCCGGCCCGGAGTGAGAAGATCGCGGCGTGGATCTTGAACTAGAGGGCAAGCGGGCGATCGTGACCGGCGGGAGCCGGGGCATCGGGCTGGCGATAGGCCGGGCGCTGGCCGCCGAGGGGTGTGACGTCGCGCTCGTCGCGCGTGAGGCTCGCGCCCTGGAGGCTGCCCGCGCGGCGGTCGCCGCGGAATCGGGCCGGCCCGTGATCGGCGTCAGCGCGGACACCGGGGACGAGGAGTCCGTGCGCGCCATGGTGCGCGCGGTGGTCGCCGGGTTGGGCGGCGTCGACATCCTGGTCAACGCCGCGGCGCGGCCCAACACGGGCGCGGTGGTCGGGATCGACGCGTTCGACGAACCGGAATTCAGCGAGCAGGTCAACGTGAAGGTGCTCGGGTACCTTCGGTGCATCCGCGAGGTGGTTCCGCTCATGCGCGCGAGCGGGTGGGGGCGGATCGTCAACGTCAGCGGGCTGGCCGCGCGGTCCAGCGGGTCGATCACCGGGACCGTGCGCAACGCGGCCGTCTCGGCGCTGACGAAGAACCTCGCCGATGAGCTCGGCCGCGACGGCATCAACGTCACCGTGGTCCACCCCGGTGTGACGGTCACGGAGAAGACGCCGGGGATCCTGGCCGGGCGGGCCGAACGGGCCGGCGTCTCGGTGGCGGAGGTGGAGCGGCGGCTTGGCGCCTCGGTCAGCATCGGCAGGCTCGTCACCGCCTCGGAGGTGGCCAGCGTCGTGGCGTTCCTGGCCTCACCCAAGAGCGTCGCGATCAACGGTGACGCGATCGTCGTCAGCGGCGGGGCGGTAGGGCCGATCTACTACTGACAGCGCCGCGCACAGCCGGGTCAGGAAGGCGGCGATCGTGGCGGCGGCGACCTTGCGCAGCACCAGCCGGTCGAGGCCGACGCCGAGGGCGCCGAGCGGCGGGCGGTACGTGCCGGTCAGGTCCACCTGGGTGCGCTCGCCGTCGGCGCTGAGGCTGATGTCGGCGTCCAGCGCGGGGAACAAGGCCCCCGTCACCCCGACGGCCTCCCACCGCAGCCCGATGCGCATCTCGTTGTCCCGGTACGCCGGGTCGGTGAACTGGACGCGCACCAGCCGGGAGGTACCCGGCTTCGCACCGAGCGGGCCGACCCGCAGCAGGTCGTCGGCGCTGCTCCGGTACGCGTCGTCGGAGGCCTGGCTGAGCCAGCCGCCGTAGAGCAGGTGCGCCAGCCGGGCCTGCGCGGCGGCCATCGGCACGTCGATCACCTGCTGGCCTGAAGCGAACATGACAGCCAGTCAATGCCCGCCGCTGCCGCTCTCCTAGGGACCTTGGTCTTCAGTTTTGCCCGGGAGGAGCGCGGTGAACGTCGGGCTGGCAGTATGCCAAATGCGCGATCGACCCACTCTTTCCAGGCCAAATGCGCAATCGGCATACAGCCCCTCCTCGGATTACGGGACTAGCGGGCCGACCTGCTCGGCGATGAAGCGGACGAAGGCGGCCGGGTCGGGGTCGTCGCCCGGGGGGTGCAGGACCACGGTATCGGCGCCGGCGTCCGTCCACGAGCCGATCGCGGCGGCGATGGCAGCCGCGTCACCGGCGACGACGGCGCTGTCCGGCTGGACGCTTCCCTCGCTGATCTCCTTGGCCAGCCGGTCCCGCCCGGCCGTACCCGTCATGGCGCGCAGGTAGACGATCAGCGGGTGCGGGTCGGTCCGGCCAGCGGCGGCGCGGCCCTCGTCGACCAGCCGGCGGGCCTGGCGCAGCCCGTCGAAGGTGATGCTCGAGTCCAGGACGGTGCCGTCGGCGAACTCGCCGCTCAGCCGCAGTGTGCGCGGGCCGGCCGCGGCCGCGACGATGGCCGGGGCCGTGGTTGGCGGCCAGCCGAGCGCCACGTTGTCCAGCTGAACGTAGCGGCCGTCCGTGGTCACCTGCTGGCCGCCCAGCAGGGCGCGCAGCGCGACGAGGTACTCGCGCAGCAGCGTAAGCGGGGACTCGACGCGCGCGCCGACCTGGCCCATCCAGTCCTGCACACCGTGCCCGACGCCAACCGTCACCCGGCCGGGGAACAGGCGGTGCAGCATGGCGGTCTCCATCGCGGTCAGCGCGACGTTCCGCAGCGGAGCCGGGATCACGCCGACGGCCAGCCGCAGATCGGACGTCCAGGCGAGCGCCGCCGCCATGGCCGAA
>Ga0187808_10000066_pt1 | contig 22478 bp, 16 predicted proteins | sample NC_wetland_sal_i_5_FD_132427 | JGI IMG/M metagenome (GOLD analysis project Ga0187808, IMG submission 132427) | Wetland sediment microbial communities from Neuse River Estuary, North Carolina, USA - ASW_3 | ecosystem: Environmental > Aquatic > Freshwater > Wetlands > Sediment | place: USA: North...
GGCGCGGCTGGCCTGCTCGGCCCGCAGTTCGTCATAGCGGAAAAGCGATCGCGCCTCGGCCGTCGCGGCCTCGTAGTTCCCCGAGTCGTAGGTCAGCCCGGAGATCGTGGTGAACGGGAACTCCTCGTGCTTGATCCAGTTCCGCTCGCGCAGTTCCAGCGGATCGACCCCGAGCTCAGCGGCCAGGTCGTCCACGATGTGCTCGATGGCGTACGTCGCCTCGGGTCGGCCGGCGCCGCGGTAGGCGTCGGTGGGCGTCTTGGTCGTGAACACCCCGGTGCAGTTGAACCGGTACGCGTCCATCTTGTAGATCGCGTTGAACATGAACGCCCCGAGCAGCGGAACACCCGGGGTTACCAGCATCAGGTACGCCCCCATGTCCGCGAGGAGGTCCACGGACAGCCCGCGGATCTTCCCGTCGGCGTCGGCGGCCAGCCGGATCCGCTGGATCTGGTCGCGGCCGTGGTGTACGGCCACGTTCCCCTCAGAACGGGACTCGGTCCACTTCACTGGCCGGCCGAGTCGCCTGGCGATCAGCAGCGAGAGCACCTCTTCGGCGGTGACCTGGAGCTTGGATCCGAAGCCGCCGCCGACGTCCGGCGCGATCACCCGGATGTTCTGCTCGGGGATGCCGGTGACGAGGGCGAGCATCACCCGCAGGACGTGCGGGATCTGCGTGGCCGACCACATCGTGTACTCGTCGCCGACCGGCGCGCAGACCACGGCGCGCGGTTCCATCGCCGACGGGATCAGCCGCTGCTGCCGGTACGTGCGCTCCAGCACGATGGGCGCGTCCCGGAAGGCCGCCTCGAGGTCACCGTTCTCGAACGTCCAGGTGAACGACTTGTTACCCGCCTCGTGTACCTTCGGCGAATCCGGCCGCAGCGCGGCCTCCATGTCGAGCACCGGCTCGAGCGGCTCGTAGTTCACGTCGATGAGCTCGAGCGCGTCCACCGCGGAGTACCTGTCCCTGGCCACCACCGCGGCGACGATTTCCCCGCCGTAGCGGACGGTGTCGACGGCCATCGCCGGATGGTCTGGCATCACGATGTCCGGGGTGACCGGCCATGCGCAGGGCAAGCTGCCCTGCTCACCGGCCACGTCGGCACCGGAGAACGCGGCGATCACGCCGGGGGAGCGCCGCGCTGCCTGCACGTCGATGCTCGTGATCCTGGCATGCGCGTTCGGGCTGCGCAGGAAGGCGATATACCCCAGGCCGGGCAGCGTGATGTTGTCGGTCCAGTTGGTCTGGCCGGTTATCAGGCGGGCGTCTTCCTTGCGGGCGCGGGCCTTGCCGACCTCGGTCGCGGCGGTCTCCGTTGTCATGCCGTCACCCCCGCGCTCCCGGCGGCCTTCAGGACTGCCCTGACGATGTTCTGGTACCCGGTGCAGCGGCACAGGTTCCCCTCGAGCCCGTGCCTGACCTCTTCCTCGCTGGGGTTCGGGTTGTCCCGCAGCAGGTCGACAGCCGCCAGAATCATGCCGGGCGTGCAGTAGCCGCACTGCAGCGCGTGCTCTTCGTGGAACGCTCGCTGCAGCGGGTGCAGCTCTCCGTTCGCCAGCCCCTGAATGGTTGTTATCTCCGCCCCGTCGGCCTGCACGGCGAGCACCGCGCAGCTCTTCACGGAAACCCCGTTCATCAGCACGGTGCAAGCGCCGCAGTTGGAGCTGTCGCAGCCGATCGGCGTGCCGGTCCGCCCGGCTTGTTCTCTCAGGTAATGCACCAGCAGCAGGCGCGGTTCGACGTCGTCGTCGTAACGTACGCCGTCGACAGTAACGCTCATCTTCATACGCGGCCTCCTCGCCGTCGCAGATGCGCTAGAGGACCACCGTAAGACCGCCGAAGTATCTTTCACCAGCCCCGCGGGCCACAGGCTCGATGTCGCACTGGGCATACGCTGCTCGCTGCTTTCGCGCCGCGTCAGCCAATGTTTGCGGATATACCGAACGGTTCCGGATTTCTCGCCGCAGCTACGGCGATTGTGGTACCGATATGGACGAAGATGCGATCTGACCGCGGGTTACCACTGTCCGTTCCGGATAATTCGCTCTTCCGTGATTACCGCGGTGACCAGCTCGGCTGGGGTGATGTCGAAAGCATAGTTGATGGCCTTGGTGCCCGCGGGCGCCGCGGGGACGGTGATCTCCTCGGGATCACGTTCCTCCAGCGGGATGGCCCAGCCACCGGGGGTGGTCGCGTCGATCGTCGTCTCGGGCGCCGCGACGATGAACGGGATGCCCTTGCTCTTCGCGGCGAGCGCGAGGGAGTACGTGCCGATCTTGTTCGCGACGTCCCCGTTGGCGGCGATCCTGTCGGCGCCCACCACGACCGCATCCGACAGGCCCTGGCTGATCAGGAACGGCCCGGCGCCGTCACAGGCCAGGTAGTGCTCGATGCCGAGCTGGTCGAGTTCCCAGCACGTCAGCCGGGCACCTTGGAGCAGCGGGCGGGTCTCGTCCACGATCACGTGCCGGACCGCACCCTCGGCGTGCAACGCGCGGATGACGCCGAGCGCCGTGCCCCAGCCCAGGCAGGCGAGCGCGCCGGTGTTGCAGTGCGTGTGCACGCGCAACCGGCCCGGCCCGCATTGTTCGCTGAGGAAGGCGGCGCCCCGCTTGCTCACGCTGACCGTTTCTGCCTCGGTCGAGGCCAGTTTCGCCAGCGCGGCGGCCTCCACGGCAGCGAATCCGCGGGGGATCTCGGCGGAGATGGCGTCGACCTCCCGGCGCAGGTTGACCGCGGTCGGTCTGGCGTCGGCCAGTCGTTTCAGCTCGGCGGCGAGCCTCGCGGAGTCCCACCCCTCGCGCTCGGCCTGCCTGGCCGCGAGCGCGACCCCGAGCGCGCCGGCCGCGCCGAGCAGCGGGGCCCCCCGGATGGCGAGCCGGGTGATCGCATCGACGAGCTCGCTCACCGTCGTAAGCCGTAGCATGCGCAGGTCATGCGGCAGGGCGGTCTGGTCGATGGCGATGATCTGCCCGTCCAGCCAGGCGAGCACTGGTTCCATGACCCGAATGTACCCGGGTACGGCACGATGGAGACACGCGCGTCTGGAGGAAGAGCGAAGACAAGGGAGAGGAGAGCCGCATGGCGGAGGGCACTGGCCTCGACGTGCCGATCACGGCTGTGACCGTCTTCAGAGATGGCGCCCGAGTCCAGCGCCGCGGCACGGTGAGCGTGGAGGCCGGTCTGCGGACCGTAGTGATCGGCGATCTGCCGGCGACCGTGGATCCGGCGTCGGTCCGCATCGCGGCCCGCGGCAGGGAACTGGGCCTGCTGAACGTCGAGGTGCACCACCGGTACACCACCGATCCCCTGCGCGAGGAGACGACGCGGCTGCGTTCTGACGTCGAAAGGTGCCGGGACGCCGTTCAGGAGCTTGACGACGAGGACACCGCGGAACGGGCGCGGCTGGACTTTCTTGGCAGCCTGTCCCAGGCGGCCGCCACGGCACTCGCGCGGGCGGTGAGCTTCGGCCGCGCCGCTCACGACGACCTCGCCATGATGGCCGGCCACCTGTCGACCGACACCCTGGACGCGCTGGGTCGCCGGCGCGAGATCAGCGCCCGCAGGCGCACCGCCCAGCGAGAACTCGAAGCCGCGGAGCAGCGCCTGGCGGCGGCGCAGAAGCGGACCGGCCGTTCCGTCGCGTTCGCCGAAGTGTCCGCGACCCTTGAGGTCGGCACCGCCACCAGCGCCGAGGTGGAGCTTTCTTACCACGTGCCAGGGGCGTCCTGGCGGCCGCTGTATGACCTGGCACTGGACGGCGAGCGGCTGACCGTCAGCTACCTGGCCGAGGTCACGCAGCAGACCGGGGAGGACTGGCCCCCCGTTGAGCTGGCCTTGTCCACGACGCGACGCGGGCTGTACCAGACCCTGCCCGAGCTTGATCCCTGGTACGTAGGTCGCGCCGAGGCCATATACCGGGCGCCGGCCAGGGCCAGGGCGATGATGGCGGCGGGGGCGGCCATGGAGAGTGACAGGGCTGTCCCGCTGATCGGCGGGGAGGAGATGGGCCATGTCGGATCTGGTGCGGGCCTGCCAGCGGCGACGCCGCTGACAGCGGAGCTCGGCGAGTCGGGCGCCGGGCTGGTATACCGGGTCCCGCGCCCGCTCGCCGTGCCGGGCGACGGGGACCCGCACAAGACGATGATCGCCCGATTCGATCTCGACGCGAAGCTCGACTATCTCGCGGTCCCCGTTCTCGCGCCAGAGGCGTACCTGCGCGCGACCGTCACGAACGGCTCATCGCTGCTGCTGCTCCCGGGTCCGGCCCGGGTGTTCCACGATGCCCAGTTCGTCGGGGAGACATCCCTGGACACCGTGGCGGGGGGCGAGGAGTTCGAGCTCCAGCTGGGGGTGGACGACCAGATCAGGGTCGAACGCGAGCTGCGCCGCCGGAACACGAGCAAGGCCGTGCTCGTCGGCACGCGCACGATCGACATCGGCTACGAGATCAAGGTGGAAAATCACCGCTCGAGCGAGGCCCGGGTGAGCGTCCACGACCATATCCCCGTGTCTACGGACGGCGATATCAAGGTACGGCTGCGCGAAGCCAACCCTGACCCGGCCAAACAGGACGACCTGGGCGAGCTCACCTGGAAGCTGTCGCTCGACGGCGGACAGTCAGAGACGATCCGCTACAGGTTCACGGTCGAGCACCCGGCCCCGGTGACGGTTGAGGGGCTCTGACCGGCCTAGATCTGGCCGATCAGCCGAAGCGGCCGTGCACGTAGTCGGCGGTGCGCGGGTCGCTGGGGTTCTCGAAGACCTGCCGGGTCTCACCGCTTTCGACGATGTGGCCGGGGGTGTTCTCGGCGGCGAGGAAGAAGGCGCAGTGGTCAGAGACCCGTTGTGCTTGCTGCATGTTGTGAGTGACGATCACCACGGTGACCTGGCCGCGTAGTTCGCCGATGGTTTCCTCGACCCGGCGGGTGGAGGTGGGGTCGAGCGCCGAGCACGGCTCGTCCATGAGCAGCACGTCCGGAGCCACGGCGAGGGACCTGGCGATGCACAGCCGCTGCTGCTGGCCGCCGGACAGGGCGCCGCCCGGGGTGCGGAGCCTGCGCCGCATCTCGTCCCACAATCCGGCCCGGCGCAGGCTGAGCTCGACGAGCTCGTCCTTGTTGCGCACCTTGATCCCGGCCAGCTTGAGCCCGCTGGCCACGTTGTCGTAGACGGACATGGCCGGGAACGGGTTCGGTTTCTGGAAGACCATGCCGATGCGTCTGCGGACCTCCTGCGCTCGCTGGGACGGGTGGTAGATGTCCTCCCCGCCGAGCAGCACCTCGCCGGCGAGCTCGGCCCCGCGCACCATCTCGTGCATCCGGTTGAGGATGCGCAGGAATGTCGACTTGCCGCAGCCGGAAGGGCCGATCAGCGCGGTCACCTCGCCCGCCCCCATGGTCAGGTCGACCCGTTCCAGGACCTTGTGCGTGCCGAACCACGCCGAGACGCCGCGAGCCTCCAGGCCCATAAGCGGCCCACGTTCGGCGACCCGCGCGTAGGCGGGGTCCCTGGTGTTGATGTACACGGTCTGGTCCGTGGCGAGGATGTCACCGCCGCCTTCGCCGTCGGTGAGGTCCCGCTCCAGCGGCGCGGTGTGCTCAGCCCTGTTGTTACCCAGGCCGCTCATCGATTCGCTTTCTCCCGTTCGGTGCATGGTCAGTACAGGTTGGGCAGCAGGCAAGCCAGGTTCTCGTACACACACCAGGTCAGGGCGATCACCACAGGCGCCATGCACAGGTAGGTCGGCCAGCGCGACCAGCGGTTCGCGGCAACGGTCGCGATCGTGACCGCGATCAGCAGCGCCTGCGACCACAGTGTGAGCGGGACCAGGCTGTCCGCCGAGTCCGAGGACATGTCGGCTTCCTGCGCCGTGATCGGCGGCCAGTCGCCAGGGTTCGGCCGCGGCGCGGACACGAGGTCCGCGCTGACCTGAACGGCATAGGTCGGCGCGAACGACGACGCCGCCGTCTCCAGGATCAGCCGGTTCGCCGAGTCGGCGGGAGCGGGGTCGCTGCTGGTGCCAAAGGACTCGACCTCGTAGGTGGAGGTGCCCTGCCCGGTGGTCACGGTGAACCGGTCGCCCCGGTTCAGCCCCATCAGGTGGGCGAACGGAGCGCCGAACGTGGCCACCTTGCCGTAGATGACGCTGACGCCGGTCTGGCCTGGCAGCACGGAGGCGCGCACGTGCCCCGGACCAAGAGCCAGGTCACGAGAGGTCGTGCCGTTCACGACCACGACGTCACGCAGCCCAATCTGCGGGATGTTGAGCACCGCGACCGGCGCCCCCTCGGCGACCGGGACCTGAACGCCCGCCGCGTTCGCAGCGGTCGGCCCGACCGGTGCCGTAGCCTGCGACAGCTGACCGACGAAGTTCTTGAACATCGTGGTCTGGGCGCGGGATTCGGAGAGGCTGGAAAGGCCGTAAAGGTATACGAAGAACCCGGCCGCCAACAGGATGGCGAGCAGCAGGACCGTGACCGCCGCCCGCAGCGTGTGTTCCCCGGCGCGCCGCGGACCCTGCTCCTGCGCGGCCCGCGTGGCCTGGACGGCTTCCCGGGCGGGAGCGAGAGCCTGGGGTCCGGCATCCTTGGTTCCGCTGGCCTGGGGTTGCGCGTCCGAGGTCCCGGCGTCGACCGTTGTCACCTCAGCGTTGACCTTCGCCCAGGCGCGGTCCGCCCCCGTCGCGTCTTCGGCGCTGCAGCCAGGTCCCGAGCAAGACCGGCACCACGACCACAGCGGTCAGCTCGAGCGCGGTCAGCACCCCGAACACCCACTGCGCCGCGGGTTGACCGGCCAGCGCGACCGGTTGGGCGTATACGTCGGGATTGGCCGAACTCGTAAGGCCGGTTGGCTGGCCGGTATTCGGATTGACGCTGCTGCCCGTCGAGGCTCCGTTTCCATTCCCGTTCCCGTTTCCGTTCCCATTTCCGTTGCTCGCGCCGTTTGCCTTGGCTCGGCTGTTTCCCTTGCCCCGGCTCTTTCCGTTGCCCGTGCCGTTGCCCGTCGTCCCGCCGTTGCCTGCCGCGTTGGGATTGCAGTTCAGTGGCGATCCGACCTTCTGGCACTTGTTCGGATACGGCGCGTCCGTGAGGATCGTGTCGACCCCATCATGGTAGGCAGGGTTGTCGCAGCTGTTGTAGTCATTCCCTTCGGGGGGCGGCAGGTGTCCCGGGATGTAGTTGTACTGGGTGAAACCGCCCACAACCATGGGTTTGGGAAGCGGTGAGTAGCCGAGAGCCTGGGCGGACTGCTGCGCCCCGCACAGGATGTAACCGACGTACTCGGATAGTGTCGCGCCCTTGCCGTCGCTAAAGGGCTGGGGAGAGTACGTGGTACCGCCGACGGTCCGCGAGGTGCGCGGCACGATCAGGTAGCTGTAGCTGGACAGCGGGTACGTGCGCGGGTCAGTGTCCAAGTAGACGGGCGTCAGGTTCTGCATGAGGAAATCGACGGAATTCGGGTCCTGGTTGATGATTGCCGCGTGCAGTGAGACCGCGACGTTGGCCGCTGTGGGCTGCTGGTAGTAGCCGGCCGCGTTCTCCACGCTCACCACCGGGATATTGTCCGGGATCGCATAGGCGTACTCGGCGTAGCCGATTGCCCCGTTGTTGACCGGGGAGTCGATGTAGGCCGTCACGTCGGCCGACCCGTTGAGCCGCTTGAATGTGGAAAGCGCCGGGTAGAGCTCGGTCGGGTTGGACGCGCACAGCGACCCGCCGCCCTGGGACTCACAGTAGGACACCCACATCGACCGGCCTTGTGACCCGAGGCCATTGAGCATCCAGTTGGTCAGGAAATAGCTTTCGCCCGCGCCGTCGGAGCGGGTGACGACGGTGATGGGGATGCTGGGGAGCGGCGCGCCGTATTCGGCGGTGATTTCCGGGTTGTTCCAGTTGGTGATCTGCCCGGTGAAGATCTTCTCGAGCGTCAGGCCGGACAGCCGCAGGTTCCTGATCTGGTGCCCGGCGACCTGCAGGTTGTACAGGAAGCTGAGGCCGCCGGCCACGTCGGGGATATAGGAGTACGCGAAGTTGATGTGGTTTATGTCCACTCCGCTGAAGGGGTCGGCATCGCCCGCGGTCAGGAACGCGATGTCGGAACCGGCGAAGTCAACGGTGTTGTCGATGTAAGCCTGACGGCCCGCCGCCGACCCGTTCGGGGTGTAGCTGATGCTCAGGCCCTGGCTCTCCAGGTTGGTGGCCCACTGGTTGAGTGCGGGATACGCGTACGTGGACCCCGCTCCCACGATCGCTGTGTACGTAGTCGCCTGAGCCTGCCGAGCCGGGCCGGACGTGAGCAGGCCGAGCATGGCTACGACGGCGAGGACGGCGGCGGCGCGCAGGCCCCCGAGCCTTACAGCTCGCATCATGGTTCTCTCCCCGTGGTTCGTCAAATCCGTGCGTCCCGCGCGATGCGGCGTCGCTGCCGCCGGGTAAGTTCTCCGGGCGCCTTCCCGCCCAGCATCCGGGCGGCGGTGAACAGGATCAGCACCATGAGCAGCAGCACCAGGCCCGCGCCGAAACCGCGCTCGATGAAGTTCGCCGAGGGGCTGATCCGGATGAAGGCCCAGATCAGCAGCGGCATGCCGGTCTGCGGGCCGTGGAACGGGTTGGCGTTGAGGAAGTTGGTCAGGCCCGCAGTCAACAGCAGCGGCGCGGTCTCCCCGACGACGCGCGCCATGCCGAGCACCGACACGGTGGTCAGGCCGGACCTAGCGGTCGGCAGGACCACGTTCCATACCGTCCGCCACTGGCTGGCGCCCAGCGCGTACGACGCCTCACGCAGGCTGTTGGGCACCATTCGCAGCATCATCTCCGAGGCTCGGGTGACGATCGGCAGCATCATCACCGTCAGCGCCAGCGCGGCGGCGAGCCCGTCCTGCCGGGTGCCGAACCCCAAGATCACCGTCGCGTAGATAAACAGCCCCGCGACGATCTCGGGCAGCGCGGTCATCGCGGTGACGATGACCCGGACCGGGTGCGCGAGCAGCCCCCCGACCTCGGCGAGGAAGACAGCGGCCAGGATGCCGAGCGGCACCGCCAGCAGGGTCGCGATACCGAGTTGCTCCAGCGAGCCGACCATAGCGTGGACGACCCCGCCGCTCGTCAATGGCTGCAGCTGGCCGGTGGCCTGCATGGTCTGGGTCCAGAAGTTCAGGTGCCGCACCGCGGGCCAGCCGCGGAAGGTGATGTAGCCGATCTGCTCGGCGATCACGGCCAGCGCGAACAGCCCGGCGCTCGCCGCGGCCACGGCGGCCAGCCGGTCCGTGACGGCCCGCCTGCCGTACTGCATGGCGGTAACCGCGGCGTACAAGATCACGAACACGCCGTAACAGCACGCCCAGAAGCCCAGCGCGCCGCTGAACGGCAGCACGCGTTCGAACAGCACCCAGACCAGGGCGATCGCACCGGCCGCCGCACCGAGCAGAGGCAACACCTCGTCGGCGCTGACGGCACGGAGCCGGATCCGCTGGGGGGCGGGCTGCGGCGCGGCGGTGAGATCCGGCGGCGGGGTTTCGGGTGGTGACATGGCAGTCATCGGGTGCGCCTCCTGGTCAGTCCGCCGTCTGCAGGCCGGAGCGCGACCGGGCGATGATGGTGGCGGCGATCGCGTTCACGATGAGTGTCACGATGAACAGGACCAGCCCGGCGGCGATCAGGGCGGAGATCGTGCCGGGTGTCGACTCCGCGTAGCTTTGGGCGATGAGCGCGGCGATCGAGTTGCCGCCGCTTTGCAGCGGGTGGGTGACGATGGTGAACACCGCGGAGATGATCAGGGAGACCACGATCGTCTCCCCCATCGCCCGCCCGAACCCGAGCATGACCGCGCCGATCACGCCGCCGCGGCCGTAGGGAAGCACGACCGTGCGGATCATCCCCCACCGGGTGGACCCAAGCGCGTACGCGGCTTCCCGCTCGCCTTGCGGGGCCTGGGAGAACACCTCACGGGAGATCGACGCGATGATCGGGATGATCATTAGTGAGACCACCACGCCGGCCAGGAAGGTGGAGTCCTCGAAGTTGCCGGGCTCGAACGCGCCGGGAACTTTGAGGAACGGGATGAAGCCGAGGTGATCGGAGATCCAGCGTTGGGTGCCGATGAACCGCGGCATCAGCCAGAAGAACCCCCATATGCCGTACAGGATGCTGGGGATCGCAGCCATGAGGTCGATGAGCGCGATCAGCGGGCGTCGGAGCCGGTACGGTGCGTACTCCGAGATGAAGATCGCGGCCGCCAGCGCGATCGGGACCGCGAAGATCAGCGCGATCAGCGCGATAAAGATCGTGTCGGGCAAGAGCGCCCCGACGCCGAGGTGGTGGCCGTTCGTTAGCCACTGAAAGTTGGTGAGGAAACGCCATCCCACGGCGTGCAGGGTGCCGCTGGCACGGTCGATGAGGAAGGCGGCGATCAGCGCGGTGATGCCGAGCACAAGGAGCGCGGCCAGCCGTACCACGGTCCGGAACACCAGGTCGGCACGACTGATCCGGGTGGTGATCGTCCGCGGTCGGTCCTCGGGGGGCCCGGCCGGGCCGGGCCGCACCGCCGCGTCGTCGGCCATCTTGCTCATGCTCTGCGGACCACCCGCCCGGCCAGCCGCTCAAGCCCTGTCTGCAATCGGGCGCGAACCGCCCGCACCGAGCGGAGCACCACCGGCCACCGGCCCGTGACGGTGATGACCCAAATCGTCGGGCCGCCCAGCATCAGCAGCACTCCGATGATGATCGCAAGCAGCAGCAGGAGCCCGGCCATCCCGGAGTCGGCGCTCTTTACGCCGAAGGCCGTGGTCTGGGCCTGGCGAGTCGGCGACGAGCTTGGAGGCCTTGGACGGCCCGCCGGGGTCTTGCGAGGCGAGGGGGATTGCTTCCTGGTGGTGTGGTTCCCGGTGGCGACAGTCGTATGGGTGTGATGCGCCGGGGTCGTGCAGGTCTGCGCCTGGACTTCCTGGGCGGCTTTCAGGGTTTGCGCCTTCTGCGTGGCGTTGAGCGGGTAGTACCCCGGGGCCAGGTCGCCGGGGGCTTCTCCTTGGGTCTGGCCGGTGGTGGCCACCTTGGTGAGGAAGTCGGCGATGGCCGACGCCGCCCCGGACGACAGGCCGCAGGTAGGGACCATCGCGTAGTCGACCAAGGAAAGCGGGTACGCATTGGGATCAGTGTTGCTGAAGTCGTAGTACTGGGTGATCCCGTCGGGGTTGGTCTTCATGTCACTGACCGCCGCCTCGACACTGGCCTGCGTCGGACCTACCGCCTTCCCGGCCGCGTTGACCAGCTCCGCGGCCGGGAACTGATAGCCCGCTATGTCACCAAGGTCAAGCTCCGACAGCAGCGTCCTGCTGCCGATGAGTTGCGGAGGCGTTGCCGACGTCAAGGTCAGCTCGCGAGGGTTGGAACAGCCATTGCTTGAAGGGCAATCATCGGTCGGCTGGGCGTCGGTGGGCTGATCCGTCAGGAGGTCGAGAGCGATCGTATTCAGGCCTGTTTGGAGGTTCCACGACGCTTGCATGGTCACATCTTGGTTACCAGTCGGGCAAGTGCCGTCACTCTTCGGACATGAGGTGATCGGAGAGGAGAATCCATTGTCCAGAACGGAGAAAGCCTGGGCGGGGTAGGAAATGCCGATGTAGTTGCTGTTCACGCGCATGTGCCAGGAATCGGGTTTGCCGGCCAGAAACGCGGCCGCGTCCGAGTTGGAGGCGATCCAGCCGGTCAAGTCATAGGTCATGTCGCTGTCTGGCCCCAGCGCTGTCGGCAAGAAGTCGCCCGTTCCCGTGCCCCCGCTTGCGCTGACGTCTGTAGGGAAATCGTCGTTGCCGCTGGTGTTTTGCTGATTGCTACAGGTGTAGTTCGCCGCCATGCCATATGGCTGACACTGGCGGTTCAGTGACAGGAATTCCGGGTCGTCGAACAGGGAATACGGGTTCCCCGACACAGCAGGATCGCAGGTAAGGCTCGGCTTCGGCTTCTTGTGGCGAGCCGCCGTACACGACCCGTATTGCAGAGCGTAGGACTGGGTGGTGAGCTTGGCGAGCAGCCGGGGATTGAGCACCATCCGGTTGATTTGCGAGCCGGTATTCTGGTCATCTACCAAGTAGGCGATACCGACGCCGGAGTTGGCGAGCGGCGCATAGGTGAACTGCTGGTGCGATGCCCGCTGCTCGGCGGAAGTGACGGGCAGCGTCACCAGTGCCATGTCCGTCCTGGCCCCCCCGACCTGGCTGCCCGCGAGGAAATCTTCGCGGGCCAGCGACTCGCTGTTGGACGTGAAGTCCAGCGTCACGGGCGCTTGGCCGTTGCACCATCCGGCCTGCCACTGCAGCATCTGCGTCTGCATCATCGGCGAGCCCTGCGCGTAAAACGCCGGAGTCTTGCTGGAGCAATCGGTTGGCGTCGGTGCGAAGCTCAGCGGGATCACGATCCGGTCCGCCGCCCAACAGGCATAATTTTCGCCTTGAAGAGGGGCAGGGCTACCGTTGCCGCTGAGGTTATCAGCCTGCCCGTAAGGGTAATCGTCGGTGCCGGGCTCGCCGAAGATGTCTCCCACGTCGGTTCCGAGGCTGGCGTTGGGGTAGGGATCGGGGTTTCCGATCATGGTGTGCTTATTGTATTTATATCCCTGGTACTGGGGGGACTTGGGGTTCGAGGAGGCGTTGGGGTCTGCGTTTTCGCCGATCCAGTGCTGGTCGCACCCGCTCGTATTCGTCCAACTGAATTCACCGTTATTGAACGCCGGTGTGCCGCCCCAGTTCGGGACGATTACCAGCGAGCATGGCGTGCGGGGGCCGCAATTGAAGAAGCCGCCCTGGCTTCTCGGCGTGGGTGCCTCGACGTGAAAGTCCGCCTGCCCGGTCCAGGTCGCGGGGTTGCCGCCATCCCATTTCGACTTGTAGGGGATCGTGCCCCCGGTGCTCGACGTGGTGAATCCGCACAATGGCGACGAAGAATAAGACGTATCCGGGTTCGAGGCGGAGCAAGAATATTTTCTCGGTGGCGACGAAGTATCTAGCGTGTTTTCCAGCAAACCGTTGGCCGGACCGCTACTCGCCAACGTCAGCGAGCTCCCTACCTGGGGCGTATAACACTGAGGAGAGCCAAAACCGCTGTTGGGGTCCGGGTTCGTGCCCTCGCACTCAAAGATCGACACCTGGTACAGCGGGTTGATCGTGGCGGGATTGGGCGCATAGTTAGTAGTGTCAAGGCTCGGCGTGAAATCGGACCAGGTAATCTGCACGCCCTGGTCGGTCAGGTCCTTGGCCTGGCTCACCGTGACGGCCGGCTGCTGGGAAATAGTTCGCCATGTCCATGGGTTCCAGGCCGTGTTGCCGCTGTACGTGCCGGTACATTTCAGGCCCTGGCTTGTGGGCTTGGGCCAAGGCACGCACTTCGTGTGTCCTTCCGAGCCCGATGCCGCGGACGACGGGGAAGCCGCCGCAGACGCCTTCGCGGTCACCGTCGCGGACCCTGACGCGGCGGTAGCGCCCGACAGTGACGTGAAGGCGAGCACGCCGATGACCGCTGCCACGATCCCGGAACGTGCAGTTATTGAGCGTCGCCTCAGCGCGATCATCTCTCAGCCTCCCAGGTGTATGCCAAGCAAAAACACCCGGTCATCGTCCAGGTGACCGTTTTCGTGATCAGGATCCCTTGAATCATTTATTCTACAATTCCGATAGTACAACCTACGCGGCATGCGGGCGAGCGACTCTTACCGTGGCCGCTTATGTCGACCTCTGCGCGGAAAACGCTGATGTCCTCGTCTACGATCACCGTGGTTGCAATGGTCGCGGTCTGGTTGGATTTGTTGCTGGGCAGCTCGGGCCGGCGGACGGGGAACGCGAGTATCCCGCCGAACCTCTTTCCTCATCGTTCAATTGATGGGACAGGACTGGCTGACTGCGCACAGTTCGCGGAATCGGCCCTCCAGGAGAGAGTTCCTCAGTTGCCCAGTGAATGGTGCGGTGCTACCGGCGGGGCAGTGCTGCCGGCGCGGAGGGCCACTCCGCGCCGGCAGCTGTAGATAAGAGCTCAGGCGATGCCCCCGCCGGGGTCAGTCGCCTGCCGTGAGGCTGCCGCAGGTCGACAGCCGGCCGAACCCGTAGCTGACGATGTCGGCCAGGGCAGTCTTGTTCGTGCAGATCCACCCAGGCTTGCCGAAGAAAGCGGCCAGCCCCTTTACCTCATACGTGGGGTAGGCCTTGGCGCCCGCGGGCGGCTTGCTGCTCGGCAGGCAGACGGCCGTGCTGGTGGGCTTGGCGGGGTTGTAGCAGCCGTTGCGCGTCACGCCGTACAGGGTGCGAACGAACGACGTGTCCCAGCGCGGGTTGATCACCAACTGGCCCTTGGAGTTCTTGGTGACCGCGAGCTGACCCAGGGTCTTGCCCAGGTTCATGTTGCCGTGGCCCCAGACGGAGGTGGCATGTCCACCCACGCCCTTAGATGCCGGGTCCTGGGCGATCCAGTCGCCGATCGAGTACGGGAAGATGTCGTCCGCGGCCGGGATCGTCTTTCCGTCCGGGAACTTCTGCGTCTTGGTGAACTGAGCCACGTTCCCGGCGGACAGGCCCGTGTTCTCCTCGATCACGTCGGTGACGTTCTTAACCTTGACGGTTCCGTTCTGCCAGCAGGGCTCCGAGGTAGCGGTGATGCCTAGCTGCAGCAGCCAGGTCGACCGCGTCCCTGAACCTGTCTGCGGTATCACGACACCGATCGGGGCGTTCTTGCCGCCAACTTGGTGCCAGTTCGTGAGCTTGCAGGTGTAGATGCCGACCAGCTGCGCCTTGCCCAGCGATGCCGGCTGCGGGTTCGCCTCGCCCTTTACCTTCGGGAACGACCAGGCGATCGCGTCCCTCATCAGCGCCACGAACGCGTCCTCGAAGGTGGTGGTGTTCGGCGGGCGGGAAGACCGAGCGTAGTCAAGGCAGTAGATGGTCTGGCCGCTGACCTTGTTCGTGTCCGTCTGGTCCGCGTTCAGTGCCTTGATGCCCGCGCTGGAGCCGTCGGGCCGCGTCAGCTGGCAGCTGGTGTCCTTGGAGTTCGCCGCCTTGGTGGTGATCGTCTGGTCGGCGGCGCCGGTCTTCGGGTTCACCGCGTCCCAGCTAGCCACGGGGAACCCCGGCTTCGTGGCGTTGTAGTCGTGGACGAAAGTACCCGGAGCATTACCCAGGGGCTGGGACTTGGTCCCATTGTCGAACAGTGGGGTGACGGTGTCCGAGCCGACGCCCGCCAGCGTGGTTAGTGGCGGCGTCTTTAGCGGGTCGGCCGAGGCGGTGGTCACCGTTCCCGCCACAAGGGCGGCAGCGGCGACCATCGTCGTGGCGCCAGCAAACAGCTTGGTGAATTTTCGCATTCCCCTGCCTCCATTTTGGAGCCCGTCTCGAGCACTGTGCGGTCCCGGTGCGCAGGCCGGCGGGCATGCCGATGCTGACTCTGCCTGGGAAGCCGCGCCCCGGCAAGGGAACGGACGGTGGCGGAAAGCTTATCTCTTGGGGTCGGTAAGCTGTCTAAAGATTTAAAAGCTGGTTAAGGAACAAGTTATGGCATATAGCACAACCCATTTCAGATGAAAATCCGGTAAACAGCAAATTCTGGCTATATCGAATTATATCATAACTAGTTTAGACGACCTGAAAACTAGAGAATTAATCGCAGGCGGGGCGTCGTCAACCTGGGGGCGACGCTGAGTTCTCGATCCGCTCCGGTCGGTTTCGGGCAACGGCCCGCCCGTGGATCGGCCCCAGGATGAGCAATCGAGTACCTGGCCGCCTTCGCCCGCGGGACCGCGTGCCGCACCGCAGCCCGCCGCCCCCCGGTGCCGCCGCACACCCTCGGTGGCGTGCGGTCCGCCTGCACAGCTCACCGCGAACCCCGTAAACAGCCAAGAAGGCTACAAATCGGGCCAGGCTACCGTTTTCTGAAGCTTCGTTATCATGAAGCAACTGAATGACTCGTTTTTAGCTCATTTTTATGCTAAAACCGTTGCACGACCCGTGGAGAGGGGTGACGCCATGGCTACTGCCGAGGGCACGTCGTCGATCATCGTCGAACAGCAAGTAGACAAGGGGCTTAAGCCCGGCGCGCTGGGCTTGGTTTCCAGCGTCGTCATGGGCGTAGCGTCCACCGCCCCGGCCTACAGCCTGGCGGCTACCCTCGGGCTCATCGTGGCGGCCGTGGGGTTTGGCTCCCCGATCATCGCCTTCCTGGCGTTCATCCCGATGCTGCTGACTTCGATCGGGTACAGCGAGCTGAACAAGGCCGACCCGGACTGTGGCACGACGTTCACCTGGGCGACCCGCGCGTTCGGTCCGCGAGTGGGCTGGGCGGGCGGCTGGGGGATCGTCGCCGCCGATGTGCTGGTCATGATGAGCCTGGCGCAGATAGCCGGGCAGTACATGTTCCAGCTCTTCGGCGCTCACGGCATCGGCACTAACCCGACGAGCGGTTTCGTGTTGCTGGTCGGCGTCGGCTGGATCATCGCGATGACCTACATCTGCTACCGCGGCATCGAGGTGTCCGCGATGTTCCAGAAGGTCCTGCTCAGCATCGAAGTGGTCATGCTGCTGGTGCTATCGGTCGTCGCGCTCGTCCGGGTGGGCAACGGCCATCACCCGAGCGTTTCGATCACCCCGGGGCTTACCTGGTTCAACCCGCTCCAGAACGGCTTCTCGGCCTTCGTCAGCGGGATCATCTTGATGCTCTTCATCTACTGGGGCTGGGACACGGCGGTCTCGGTCAATGAGGAGACGGCCGACAAGGAGAAGACGCCGGGACGCGCGGCGATCATCTCTACGGTCATCTTGCTGTTCACCTACGTGATCTGCATCTTCGCCGCCCAGTCGTTCGCTGGCGTCGGCACGAAGGGGATAGGCCTGGCCAACCCGAACAACGTGGGCGACGTCTTGTCGATACTCGGCTCCAGCGTCTTCGGCACGTCCGGCTTCGGGCGTGTCTTGGCCCAGCTCCTCATCCTGATGGTGCTCAGCTCCGCGGCGGCGTCCACCCAGACCACGATCCTGCCCACCGCGCGCACCACGCTGTCGATGGCGACCTACCGGGCGATCCCCAGGGTCTTCGCCAAGATGCACCCGCGGTACCTCACGCCGACCGTGTCGACCCTGGTCATGGGCGCCATCTCGATCCTGCTATATATCCCGTTCAACTATGCGGCGGGCGGCTACCTGATCCCCGACGCGGTGACCGCCATCGGCCTGTACATCGCGTTCTACTACGGCATGACGGGGTTCGCCTGCGCCTGGTACTACCGCAAGACGCTGACCTCAAGCGCCCGCAACCTGTGGTTGCAGGGCATCCTGCCGGTGCTCGGCGGCCTGATCATGTACTTCGCCGGAGGCTGGAGCATCTGGGCGGACTGGGACTACGCGTCGACCAACAGCTTCACCTCTTGGCTGATGCCGTTCTGGCCGCACTGGTACATCGGCGGCGTCTTCCTCATCGCGTTCGCCGCGGGACTGGTCGGCCTGATCGCGGGAGTCTGGATGCGGTTCGTGCAGCCAGCGTTCTTCCGCAAGGAGACCCTGACCAGGGCGACGCCTACGCTAGTGCCCGATGAGTAGTAAATCTGGATTTACAGGCCGTCCATGATGCTCTTGAGCAGGTTCGCCGTCTTGGCGGCCGCCTCGGCCTGGAGGCACAGCTGCTCCATCACCTCGAGGTAGCTGTCGACCTCCGTCGGCTTGTCGAGGTAGAGCGCGCTGGTCAGCTGCTCGATGTACACGACGTCCCGTAGGTCAGGCTCGGCGAACCTGAGGATGGTGAACGGTCCACCCATCGCCGGGTGCGCGCCAGCGCGGAACGGCAGGATCTGGAGCGTCACGGCGGGGTGGTCGCACATCTCGATGAGGTGGCTTATCTGGTCCCGCATGACCTCCGTGCCGCCTATCGGCCTGCGCAGTGCGCCCTCGTCCATGACAGTCCACAGTCGCGGGGCGTTCTCCCGCATGAGCACGTTCTGCCGGGAGAGCCGCGCCGCGACGCGGCGGGCGATGTCTTCCTCAGCCAGCGCGCTGCCGAGCTGGATAAGCGCCCGGGCGTAGTCTTCCGTCTGCAGCAGGCCAGGAACGAACTGGAGTTGGTAATTCCTGATGAAGGCGGCAGCCGCCTCCAAGCCGAAGTACGGCTCAACCCAGTGCGGCAAGATGTCGGAGTACCCCTGCCACCATCCTGGCGTGTTCGCTTCTCTGGACAGTTTGAGCAGGGCCTCGCGTTCTTCACCGGCGGCTACGCCGTACAGGGTCAACAGATCGGCGATGTCCCGCTCTTTGAACCCGACCCGTCCAAGCTCCATCCGGCTGATCTTGGAGTGCGAGCCGCGGATGGCGGCCGCCGCCGTTTCCGTCGTCATGCCCGCATCGTCACGGAGCCGCCGCAGGTGCCCGCCAAGGACGAGGCGCTGCACCGTCGGCCCACCTGAGCGCTGGGCATGCAAAGACTGCGGAGCCTCCCAGGCGGTGTCCTGAGACTGAGCCTCCTGGGCGGAGTCCTCAGACGATACCATCGCCACTCCTCGTTCCGTCAGGCCCACTCATGGTCATGGGCATGCGCCAGTCTCCCATGTGATCATGCCGTCGCGAAAGAGTAGTAGATGACAATTCAATTGACACCGAGGCCGACGGTGTTCCAGCGATCGTGTGAGCGACCTTAACGTCCGTATTGTCCGCTGGTTATCGCGTCATGGAAGCACGTGATCGAAGTCGCCGTCCTTGGCTCCGGCCACGAAGGCCGCCATTTCAGCGCGGGTGTAGACGAGTGCGGGGCCGGTCGGGAAGCGTGAGTTCCGGACGGCGATCTCGCCGTCCGGAAGGACTGCCACCTCTACGCATTCACCATTGGGGTTACTGCGCTGGCTTTTCTGCCACGTGACGTCCGTGATCTCTGAGGCCGGCATCCCGTTATAGGTGTGACTCATATTCCTTCCAGTGGTGCATCGTAGTTATAGAGCACCCCCCCATGTAATCACCGCAAGTCATCGTTGGATCACTTTTAGCGACCAACACGCTGATCCCTTGTCACGCGCGGTTACCCGAACGTGCCTGGAAGCCGTATGCACGCATCGAATGAACGTGCATCCGGTCTTGCATTTGCACAATATATCAGGCAACATACAACTAAGGCATACCCACATACTGCGACAGACAAGGCTTTTAAGCCCCCGATGACGATGCAGAAAGCGGTTGCGTTGGCTCACCTGAGGGTTGCTTACGAGCCGGATGATGAGGACGACGACGGGGCCGTCAACATCCCGGCCGCATCCGGTCCGCAGCTGCTGCCGGTGCCCTCGGCATGGTGGGATACGCCCGCCGTGACTAGCCGACCGCTTATCCCCGCGCCTGAAGAGGCCAGGACCGCCCGTCAGTTCGTCAGGGAGCTGCTCAGCTGCTGGGGCCTGGAGTACCTGACGGACGACGCGGAGCTGATCATCGCTGAGCTTGTGGTGAACGCCGTGAGGCACGGGATGCGCAGCGTCACCCAAGGCGTTAAGCCAGGGCCTTTCGCGCCGCCCGCGCTGCGATTGTGCCTGCTCAGGCGGGTAGGGGAGATCATGCTCGCGGTCACTGATCCGAGCGATGAGGCCCCGGTACCACAGATGCCCGACTGGGCCGGGGAAAATGGCCGCGGACTCCAGATCGTCGGCGCGCTGAGCTATGTCTGGGGCTGGTCGCCCATCGAGGGCCACGGCAAGGCGGTGTGGGCCGTCCTGCGATACGCCTGACGGCGGCGCGGCCGCACCGTTTCTTCTCAGCGGGAAACCGGCTCGTCAGCCACCGACAGGACGTGCTCCACCAAGGCGATCAGCACTTCTTTCGCGGACTCTCGCGATCGCGCGTCACACATGACGATCGGCATGCCTTTGTCTAGGTCGAGTGCGATGCGGACATCTTCCGCGGAATAGCGCCGAGCGCCGTCGAAACAGTTGAGAGCGACGATGAAGGGGATCTCGCGCCGTTCGAAGTAGTCGATCGCGGGGAAGCAGTCGGCCAGCCGGCGGGTGTCGGCGAGCACTACCGCGCCGAGGGCGCCGAGCGCCAACTCGTCCCACATGAACCAGAACCGTTCCTGTCCAGGCGTCCCGAACAGGTACAGCACCAGGTCCTGGCGCAGGGTGATCCGCCCGAAGTCCATGGCGACCGTGGTCGTGGTCTTACGCTCCACGCCCGCGGTGTTGTCCGTGCGGAGGCTGGTCTCGGTGAGCGGCTCCTCGGTGCGCAGCGGCCTGATCTCGCTGACCGCGCCGACCAGCGTCGTCTTGCCGACCCCGAACCCTCCGGCCAGCAGGATCTTGATGGCGCGATGCCGTTGCGGCGCAGCACCGACCTGGTCATAGCCCCCGTAGGCCATGGAGCACCTCCCTGAGCGTATTCCTGTCAATCTGCTGCGCCCTCGTCGAGACAGGTGCCCGGATGGCGATAAGCCCCAGCTCACGCAGATCCGCCAGCAGAATGCGGACCACGCCGAGCGGTAGGTCCACATCTGAGGCGATATCGACAACGGTAGTTGGCGTCCGGGCTAGCTGCAGCACGGATATATGTTCCGGTGCGAGCATGTTCGGGTCGGCCACCTGCCTGCGGGTGGTGGTTACGGTCGCGACCAAGTCGAACGCCTCCCCGGAGTGCCGCGTCCTGCCCCGGGTGAGGGCGTACGGCCGGACCACCGGCCCCGCTTCTGCATCGAGCCACCGCTCGTCGTTAGACGGCATGGGCGATTTCTTCCCTTGTTGCCAGATAACGCGGACCCGGTCCGCATGTTGACCTTCAAGTGGTCGCCGGTGCGCTGCACGAGAACTGCCATCTCGTACGCTACCAATCCGACATCGGCCTCAGCCCCGGTGAGCACGGCCAGGCAGGTGCCCTGCCCGGCCGCCGTAACGAAGAGGAAACCCGACGTCATCTCGATGATGGTCTGCCGTACCGCGCCGCCGCCGAAGTGCCGCCCGGCGCCGCGCGCAAGGGACTGGAATCCCGCGGCCAACGCGGCGAGGTGCTCGGCGTCCGCCTGGTCCAGGCCGCGCGAGGCCCCGAGCGCCAGCCCGTCCTGCGACAGGAATACCGCCTGCTGGATGTGCGGGACTCTGAGCACAAGATCGTCCAGCAGCCAGTCAAGCTGGTTCACCGGGTAATGGTAGTTAGTCGCCATCAGCGCTGCCCTCCGTATCCCCCTGGGACTGTGACCGGCCCTGCTGCCAGCCGCGCTGCATGGCGGACAAGGTGTTCCGCATGTCTGACAGCGATGCCGCCGTGGCCCTGGGGACCCCACCAGGGGCGTCCGAGGCTGCCGCCGCGGCGGAAGATCGAAGTTGCGGAGCGAGGTTGGCCTGGCGCACCCGGCGGGGCAGGCCCTTGTAGTCCTCTGACGCCTCGTCACCGTAACCGACGTCACCGTTTTCCGCGGCCGCGACGCCCGCGCCGACCGCGCCGTAGCTTTCGCCGCCAGGAACGTCGTCAGCCATAGGCGCGGCGCCGTCCTCGCCGGGACGGTGCAGCGGGGTGAAGACATCGAACGACGGTGCGGTGGTACGAGAGACCGGAACTCCGGTCACTACCGGTACGTCTGAGGCGCCGTGCCGACCGCGCCTGGCGCCCGGCGCGGTACCGCTCTCCTCGCCGCTGCCCGGGGCGGCTGGCCGGACTGGCCCGGAGACCCGCGGCGCCGTCGGCGGGAGGCCGGGAACTGGCGGCCCGGGATACGCCGTGCTTTCGCCGAATCCGCCGGTTCCCGTGTACCCGCCGGTTCCGCCGTACTGGCCGGTGCGGCCGTACCCGCCGCCAGGGGGATACCCGCCCACGTTGCCGGCATAGCCGCCGCTAGCGGGGTACCCGGACCCGTTACCGGCGTATTGATCCCTGGTGGTGTCCGCGTACCCGCCGGTACCGGGGTATCCGCCGCCCGTTCCGGCGAACTGGCCGCCGTTGGCGATGTATCCGCCTCCGTTTCCGCCGTAGCCGGCGCCGCTTCCCGCGTGCCCGCCGGGCGGACCATAGGAACCGGCCGGACCAGTCGCGCCCTGCGGGGCGCGGGAGCCGTAAGGCCCGCCCGGGCCCGGCGCGCCGCTGATGCCCGCCCCGGCGTCGGCCATCACCGCCGCCGAGACGCCGCCGGCGGTGATCGCCGCGGGCCCTTCCTCGACGATCAGCCGCTCAGGGATCAGGGTGACCGCGGTGACCCCACCGTACGGCGACGGGCGGAGCGCGACGCTGATGCCGTGCCGCCTGGCGAGCTGCCCGACCACGAACAGGCCGAGCTGCTCGGTGTTGGCCGGGTTGATGTCCGGCGGGTTGGCCAGCCGTTCGTTGAGCTCAGCCATCCGCTGCGGTGTCATGCCCAGCCCGCGGTCCTCGATTTCGATGGCGAAGCCGTTCCCGACGCTCTCGCCGGCGACCCGTACCTGCGTGAACGGCGGTGACAGCGTAGTCGCGTTCTCGATCAGCTCGGCGAGCAAGTGGATCACGTCGGTGACCGCCGAGCCC
>Ga0187808_10000067_pt1 | contig 22465 bp, 21 predicted proteins | sample NC_wetland_sal_i_5_FD_132427 | JGI IMG/M metagenome (GOLD analysis project Ga0187808, IMG submission 132427) | Wetland sediment microbial communities from Neuse River Estuary, North Carolina, USA - ASW_3 | ecosystem: Environmental > Aquatic > Freshwater > Wetlands > Sediment | place: USA: North...
ATGTAGCGGTTCATGATCATCACGTAACTGAGTGTGTCGCGCGGGACTCTCGGTATAGCTTTTGTCGAAAGTTGCGGTAACACACGCGTGAACCGGCTTGGCAGCATAAGCGTCATGTCTCTAGGGTCGATGTCCGACCTGGCGTGGAGGGTCGTGGCAGGCCCTGGGGAGAGGCAGCGAACAGTGGACAAGAGGTCCCCGGAAAAAGGGCAGGCGTTGGATCCCGGGCAACCGCTGAGCCGACGGAAGATCTTCATGCGGGTGGCCGGGGTGGCCGCGGCGAGCGCCGCCGGCGGATCGGCGCTTACCGGTGTGCTCGCCCCGTCGGCGCGCGCCGCGACCGCGGCGACGACCGTGGAACCGGGTGCGCTGGCGCCTAGCGTCGTCACCCTCGCCGATGCGGCGACCATCACGTTCGACGCCTCCGCGGGCAACGATTTCCGGGTGACGATAGCGGGGAACAGGACGCTGGCCACTCCGACCAATCCAACCGACGGGCAGAAGATCGTCGTCCAGGTCACGCAGGGCAGCGGTGGTAGCTTCACCCTTTCCTACGGCAGCGGTTTCGAGTTCAGCACCGCCCTACCGCAACCGACTCTCAGCACCGCGGCAGGAGACACTGACCTGCTCGCCTTCGTCTACAACGCGGCGAAGACCAGGTGGCTGCTCGCCGCGTTCGTGGCCGGATTCGCCTCCACGGCCGTCACCGTCCCGCCGCCACCGCCGGGCACCTTCCGGCTGTTCCCGTCCACCAACGGGCCATCGAGTCCTGTCTCGTACGGTGGGTCATTCCTGGCCGGGGTCTTGTTCGAGGTCACCACCGGCGGTGTCTGGTTCGACGGGTACTGGTGGTGGGTATGCCCGTCCGGGCAGTCCACGGCGGCCCAGCAGTTCGCCCTGTGGGCCGTGTACAACGGCGGGATCGGCGGCGCGCTGGTGCCCGGCTCCACCGTGACGTCGGGGACGCTGGCCGCCGGGCAGTGGAACTACGTCCCGTTGCCCGCCCCCATACCGCTGGCGATGGCGGCCTGCTACAACGCCTGCACCGGCTTCACCGGCAGCTTCCCCGACACCAACGGCCAGTACGGCGCCGACGGCGCTTACTCCGCGGGCATCACCAACGGGCCGCTCACGGCGTTTTCTGACCAGTCAGGTTCGCTGCCCGCGCCTTTCAACAACTTGTCGCAGGGAGTGTTCAGCGTCGCGGGAACTGACCCCACGGCGGGCATGCCGGCGAACGGGTCGGACTCGGATAACTTCTGGATGGATGTCCAGGTCACCAACAACCCGCCCACTGGTGCTTCTTACCGGCTGTGGCCAAGCTACCCGACCCTGCCCGGCGGCCTTTCCGTCGACACCACCGGCTTCACGCTGGCGACCGAGTTCACGCTGTCGGAGCCTTGCACGCTCGACAACATCTGGTTCTATTCGGCCTCCGGCGCGACCGCCCTGCCGACACAGTGCGCGATCTGGAGCACGAGCTCACAGACCGTGGTCTCCGGCACCGATAATGCCTCGCCATCCTGGTCGGGCGGCCCCGGGTCGGGGTGGGTCTCATGTGCCTACAGCGGCGTCACGCTGGCCGCCGGTGACTACAAGGTGGCGGTGTTCTATGGCGGCGGCTCCAAGTGGTACCAGGTGACGGCCAATTACTGGGGCGGCACAGGCCCGGGCGTCAACGGGATCACCGCGGGCCCGCTCACCGCGCCGGGCCTGTCCGCCGCGACGAGCCCGGGCCAGTGCACCTACAACCCAGGCTCCTGGGCTTACCCGCAGAGCTATGGCAGCGGCGGCAACGGCGAGAACTTCTGGGTCGATGTCGAAGTGGTCCCCACCTGACGCGCGTCGGGGGACCGTCGTTATGCGTTTTCCGTGGGGCCTGCTGGCCGGCCTGGCTGCGTTCGTTTGCGTTGGCGTGGCCGGCTGCGGCCCCGGCCCGGTGCCGGCCGGCCACCTTGGATCCGCGGCTTCCTCCGCCATCTCATCCGTGCCCGCTCCCTTCGCATCGTCCGCACCCGCGGCTATCGCCTCGTCATCGTCCGCTCCCGACGCGACGGTATCCGGTGCTGGGCAGACCGCTGGCCCGGCCGAGCCCGAGACCAAAGCAGGCGCGCTGGCGGCGGCTGCGAACTTCTACCGGCTCTATTCGGCTGGCCGTTTCGCGGCCTCCTGGGATCTGCTGAATCCCACCGCGCAGCGAGCCATCCCCCGAGTGGTCTGGATCAGCGTGCATAACGGGTGCCCGTCGGCTGGGTCTGGGGAGGCCAGGGCCATAAAATCGGTGCTCGTCTTCGGCAACGCGGCCATCGTGACCGAGACCATCGCCGACGTTGGTTCCCGGCTGGGCCAGGCCGAAGACGTATTCAACTACGTGCACGGCCACTGGTGGTACTCACCGGCCGACCTGGGAATTTACGATCATGGCTCGGTTGCCGCGGACCTTGTCGCCGCGACGGCGCTCGGGTTTTGCGCCGGCCGGAAGGCGGCTCTGCTGTAACGGTGTGTCTGGCCGCGGCGAGCAGATGAAGAAATAGTCCACGGCGAGCATACGGCTGAGCACCGGGATATTTGCGTTCACGTGCATATTCGCCGCCTTGATGAGCCCGCGGCTCGGCTGGCTGTGCTTCCAGTTGTGCGAGGCAGGGAAGGACCGGTCGATTGTGAAGTAGCGCTGCAGATCCTGCCGGAAGCTGTCGAGTGGCTGAATGTTGCTGAAAGCCTCATATATCCGCGTCTTGCGATGGCCGAAGTTCGTGTAGGTAACCACGAACTTGCCGTCCCGCCGGAGGAGTCCGGCTATATCGGCGAACTTTGTGGACTGGGAGTCGTCGACGTACTCGAAGAGCCCCAGCGCGGTGATCAGATCGAAGCGCTTCCCGGTAAACGCTATCGGCTCGTGGGCGATGTCCGCCTCGATGAAATTCGGTGCTGTCGTGTGTATGGCGATATCGATTCCAAAGTACTCGATATTGCTTGGCAGCAACCTCATGAGAGTGCCCGGGCCGCATCCGACATCCAGCAGCTCGCACTGCTTTTGCCCGGCCAGCCGCGCCACGATGCCCGCAGCTTTCTGGAGGCGATACCACGGCTCGCTGAAACCTAGGTTCGCCGTATCCCAGAAGTCTTTCTTGTAGTGCGATGCATGCTCGCTGCCGCTGCCCTCATGGGTCACCCGGCCGACGCCAGCCTGATCATTCATGCAGATCAATCTCCTCTACAGGCTTGCTCAGGCGACCGGATCTTGCACCCGTGATGCCACCGCCGACGCCGCGCGGGGGAACAGCAAGGTGCTCAGCTTCGTGAACTGGGCTTCCAAAAGCTCTGCCTTCGCCGCGTTGCGCTCCGCCACTATCCTCTGTAGCTCAGCGGACCGGTCCTCCAGTTCGGTGAAGCACTTCTTGAGCTCGTCGACTTCGAGCGTGCTGACATCCTGGATGAAATCACCGAGCCCCATGTCCGCCAGCAGCAGGTCGTGCTTGGGAGAGTAGCCGATCGATATCGTCGGCTTGGACAGCTTCAGCGAGCACAGCACGTTGTGATACCTGATCGCGACGACGCAGTTGACCGGCCGAAGCACCTTCATGACGTCGGAATACGACGAGACACCCGCCGCCGTCACGGTCGACGGGTCGAGGTCGGGCAGCCACGTCCGCAGATCCGCGATGATGTCCTCGACCACCGCGCCGTCCGACCCGTTCGTGTCGCCGACCAGTAGAAGAACCTTATGGCCGCCTTCGGCTAGCCAGCGGACGAAGCTCTTCATCGCGCCGACATAGCCAGCGTAGATCTCCTCAGCGTGCTTGCGTTCGTCGTTGCTCCCGTGGTAGTCCATGACGCCCACGGCCACCAGCTTCTCGTCGACTGGGACGACAGGCGGCGGTGCCAGCGCGAACGCCAGGTCCGGATAAACCTCGTCGCCGCTGACGTCGATACCGCGCTTGCGCATCGCCTCGCGGGCCCCGGGATCACGGTACGACCGGTAAAACGCGAGCCGGGCCGCGGAGTTCATCAGCCACCGGGTCGTTGGCTTCTTGACGGCGCCCGCCCCTACGCTGACCAGGGCGACCTTCGTCCTGAAGACCTTGCCCCAAGCGGACAGCAGGAACAGCGCGTAAGGCCAGCCGCGCGGCACCATCGGCAGGCTCGCTTCTAGAACGCCCGCACCCGGCACGATCACCGCGTCCTGGCGGCTGACCCAGGCCGCCGTCCGGAACGCGTCGAGGAACCGGCCGACGACCTTGAGCGCGCCCGAAGTGGCACCAGTCGCGTTGAATTTGTTGTGCCAGAACATCGGGACCGCGTCGTCGATCCCATACCTGCTCCGCAGTGTCTCCGGGCCGGTGCACATGGCGCTGATGACGGCTTCAGGACGATAGGTCCGCAGGAAACCGAGGATCGCCTCCATTGACGCGTCATTACCGATATTGCCCGCGCCGACCTTGCCGAAGATGCCCACTCGCGGGGCCGCCGACCGTTTCTTCGCGCTTGCTGCGCGCGTGGTCATGATTGCCTCCGCCCTAGTCGCGCCACTACCGCGTCCAATGAGATGTCGTGCGGCGCCACGGTCCCCGGCTCATCCCTGACCAGGCCGCTGCGCGTCAACGTCCGGCTGACCACTGGGAGCGCCCTGCCCGCCCCCCAGCGGGCCAGCAGCCGGTAGCACTCCTGCTTCTCCGCCGCGGTCAAGGGCGCCCGGTGAATGGCGGCCACGTATGCCCAGATGTATTCGGCGTAGAGCCTGGCGACCGGGTGCCTGAGCCGGTTCTTGCGGCGGGGATCCATATTGGAGCAGCGGACACGGATATCGGCGCGTGCCCCAGACTGCCCTGAGTGATAACGCCTGAAGTAAAGGTATTCAGGAACCATGTAAAACGGCCCGTACAAACCGATCTCCGTCGTAAAGGTTCGGTCGGCGAAGTGATGACTTTGATGCAGCGGCGTCTTGCGCAGCACGTCCATCCTGATCACCCCGCCCTCGTCGTCTCCCCAGCCATCGAAAAGCATACTCCGGAACCGCTCGGGAGCCCGTGGGGCTGCGGTGTTCACTTGGTAATCGACAATATGCGTGACCGTGCCAGATTCGTCGATTGCCGCTGACCACGAGTGGGCGAGCACCACCTCAGGCCGCTCGTCGAGCGCGTCGATGCAGAGCTTAAGCAGGTCGCGACCGTAAAGGTCGTCGTGTGCGGCCGTCTTGAACAGTTCGCCCCTGGCCTGATTGATCGTGAAATTGTGGTTCGGGGCACCGCCGATGTTGCGCGGCTGGCGGAAGTAGCGGATCCGTGAATCCTGCTTGGCATAGCCGCGGCAGATGTCCGCGGTGCCGTCGGCTGAAGCGTTGTCCGAAATGATCAGTTCAAAATCTTCGTAGGTTTGGCCGAGCAGCGCTTCAATCGACTCGGCGAGATAGTCCTCGCCGTTATAGACGGCAAGCCCGATGCTCAACCGCGGAACCGCGCTCATTCTTCGCAATCCCGTTGGTCTACTGTGCGCACGGTCGGGACAATCGCAGCTCCGAGGAAGCCGCGGCTGCGCACGGCGAGGATGCTCATCAGTGGCCCTTCGACTGTGGGGGACGCGTCTGTGTCGATCCAGAAGACCCGGTACCGCGCCGTGGTGATACACGCGGAGCGGACTTTCGTCGCCGCACGACGTTAAGCCGACTCGGCGGGCCAGAAGATGATCTTGCATCACAGATGGTGCTGCGCGTATCTTTCCGGACGGTGAGGGAATCCGGCGGGTACACCGGTCCGGGTCGGCCGCGCCGTCGATGCACACCGCCGAGGGGTGCTCCTTCCGCTGGCCGTGCTGCCAGGTGCCACCACCGCATGTATCACCTGGGCGGTGCCGGGGATCTTCTCATCGTGGCATCTACGTGGCGACGTGCCGCCGAGTTCCAGGCTGGGGGAAGATGAGATTCGAGTCGGCGCAAGGGGCTAGCCAGTGGCCGTAGCTGCCCGGAGAATCCCAGCGGGGCTGTCTTGGCGCATGGCGCGCCGGGTGAGCCGCCGTCTCTCCTGGGGCGTTGCGGATCAGGCTATGTCCAGCCTGACGAACTTCCTGCTGAGCATCTTCGTCGCCCGCAGCCTCGGCGCCGTACAGTTCGGCGCTTTCGCCCTGGCCTATGTGACGTACGGATTCGCGATCAACGCATCCCGGGGCCTGTCCATCGAGCCGCTGCTGATCAGGTTCAGCGGCACGGACTTGCCGACGTGGCGCCGCGCCACCGCGGGTTCCACGGGCACGGCGCTACTTGTGGGCCTGGGTACCGGGATCATCGCGCTCGCGGCCGGTCGGATAATCGGCGGGACGACCGGGCTCGCTTTTACCGCCCTCGGTTTGACGCTGCCGGGACTGATGCTGCAGGACGCCTGGCGGTACGCGTTCTTCGCGGTGGGACGCGGTCACCACGCCTTCGTCAACGACACGGTCTGGGCGGTGATCCTGCTCCCCGCGCTGGCCTTGCTGAAGATGAGCGGGCACGCGAACGTGTTCTGGTTCGTCATCGCGTGGGGCGGGGCAGCCGCCGTCGGGGCCGCCATCGGACCGCTCCAGGCCGGCGTCCTGCCCAATCTGAAGACCGCGCGGGACTGGCTGTGGCACCACCGGGACCTCGGCCCCCGGTACCTTGCGGAGAACACCGGAGGCAACGCCGCTGACACGGTACGAAGCTATTCGCTGTCTTCCCTCCTGGGCCTAGCCGCGGTTGGCTACATCCAGGCGGCCAACACCCTGATGGGCCCCTTTAAGATCGTCTACTTCGGGATCAGCCTGATCACGCTGCCGGAGGCTGCCCGGATCTTGCGCAGGTCGCCGCGGCAGTTGCCGCTTTTCTGCGCGGCCGCAAGCGCCGGGCTCGCCGTGCTGGCGCTGGCATGGACAGCGCTGCTGCTGGTAGCGCTGCCGCGGGGGCTCGGGCACCTGATGCTCGGCAGCCTGTGGCGGCCGACCTATCCGCTGGTGCTGCCGGCGGGACTCGCCATCACGAGCATGTGCGCCAATACCGGCGCGATGCTAGGGCTGCATGCCCTCGGTTCCGCGCGCCGCAGCATGCGGGTCACGATTCTCATCGCGGTGCTCGTGGTCGCCGCCGCCCTGGCGGGAGCGGTCACCGCTGGCATAACCGGGACGATGTATTACGCGGCGGCCGCGATGTGGTTGGGCACGCTGATGTCCTGGTGGCAGTTGAGGAAGGCGCTCCTAGAGTCGGACAGGGTGGCTGTACCCGGCTGGTTGTGGCCGGGCCGCCGGGCGGGACGTCATCGGACCGCGCCCGCAGTCCAGGTCGGCATCGACCGCCGGGCCTATCACCGGCGACGCGAACAAAAACCGTGACTTCAGTCCAACCGTGACGGCTTCTCGACGAATGGAATGTCGACGAGCTCCGGCTGACTCCATCGACTGTAGATGCGATGCCTTCGGTAGCCGAGATATTGGTGCAAAAGCGGAATCTTGCGGCGCACAAGTGGCCACACCAGGCGGGCCCTAAGGCCGGTTCCTAGCCTATAAGACCCGAGCGTTGATTCGAGTTTGTGATTCTTGAGGACTGGTAGGGGCGCGACACACTGGACCCGGTCGAGCACGCCTTCTCTATAGAAGTACCACCAGTCATCGGGGTTTGCGCGCGCCGGAAGCACGAATTTAACCATCCGCTCGGCTGCCTCGCGGGTGATAACATACGCGCCGCCGCTGACTATCAGGCGGATGTTAATGGGCAGCGCGAGCACTCGCCCGGACGGAAGCTCTACCGTGCCCTCTCGGCTCAGCTCGCACGTGCCGTAGGCACCGTAACTCAGCAGCGCCACTTCCGCACCCGTCAATTGACCGGCGACAGCATCGGTCAGGGGCCCAAGATCAGCGGGCAACAGGACGTCGTCCTCAAGGATCAGCGCCTTGTCAAGCCCGTCCTCGATCATCTTTTTGCAGGCAGTGAAGTGACTGAGCGCGGCCCCGGCCGTGCCTGCCAGGAATTGTGTCACATTGGTCAGCGAAGGATCGATGAGGCTCGTGTCCTCTAGATCAACTTCGCGCCCTTCGACGGCTGTCAGGAATTCGTACTCCAAACCAGTCTTTTTCAGCTCAGCGGTCATGTGCGCCCGCCGATCGACTGATCGAGCCAAGTTAATGACGTAAGCATGCACGGCGGGTTCCGCTCCTTACAAGCGCTATTCAAAGATCCTCATCAGATACTGTCCGTTATCATGGACGTCCAGTACATACGATTCACGACAGCCTCACCCTGATACAACTTGGCCTCGATGATTCACCTCCGTCGCCACCGCGTGGCGACGGCGCTGGGCGGCACGGCAGGCGAGCGGCGAGCTGGCCGGGTCCGCTCAGTTCGGGCAGCAAGGCATTGGCCGTATCATCTCGGCATGCCCGGCGCTCTCATACTTGGGGTCCTGCGGCCTGAGCGCAGCAAGCAACCGGCAAGGCGAGGTGACAGGGGTGAGGATCGCGACGACCGATCGCGATGATGTCCGCACGGTGACGGTCGTAGCCGACACGCCGACGTCCGTGTCGGCCCGGCCCGCCCTGGCAGGCGGCTGATGTCCGCTGTCGCGATCCGGCGCCGCCAAGGCATAGCGTCGCGGGATTCGGTCGCAGCACGGGCTCGCTCAGTCCGGCGCAGGGTCGGCGCGGCGTGGGGCCTACTTTTCTTCAACACCCTGACCTATATTCCCGGGGGCCTCCTGCACATCCCGTCTCACATCGGCAAGGGGCTTGCGCAGGCCTCTCTGCCGCTGGCGATCTTGGTCGCGCTGACCGTGAACCCCAGGATCCGGCTGCGCCCGAACGTGTTCCTCTGCCTCATATCCCTGCTGATCGTGGACACGGTGTTCACCGCCGTGCAAGTCCATCACCTCGGTACCATGTACAGGACCGCCCGGCTCATCGAGTTTTTGATCGGACTCTGGCTGCTGACGCCGTGGTGGGGTCGGCGCGACATGCTGCTCCTTCGGTATCAGCTCCGCTGCCTCTACGTGGCGCTCGGTTCGGTCGGGCTCGGCCTGCTGCTGTCTCCTGGAAAGGCCTTGGGGACCTACGGGGGCAGACTCTCCGGCGTGATCTGGCCCATGGGGCCCACGCAGGTGGCCCAGTACGCCGCGGTCGCCGCGGGGCTGACGATGGTACTCTGGCTCACTCGCCTGGTAAGCGGGCGGGCCGCCCTCAGCGGCGTCATCTTCGCCGTAGTCATCCTTCTCCTGACGCACACGAGGACCGCGCTGCTGGGGCTGGTGGTGGGCACCGTGGTCGCCTGCCTCAGTCTGTTCATTGTCAACGCGCGGGTGCGAAGGTTCTTCGCGGTCGTAGTGGCCACGGTGTCGCTAGGGGTCGTGACCGTGGCCGGCTTCATCACCGCCTGGCTTGCGCGCGGCGAGAACGCGCAAGGGCTGACAAGCCTGACCGGGCGGACCAACTTCTGGGCACTCGTGCTCAACACGCCTCGTACAAAGTTCCAGGAGATCTTCGGATTCGGGCTGTCCAACGCGAGCGTCAACGGCCTCCCCATCGACAGCAACTGGCTCTCGGCATACATGCAGGAAGGGCTCTTCGGCGTGACGGTATGCGCCATGATCCTGGTTTTCCTGCTCGTGGCCGCCTTCTTCCAGCCGCCAGGGGTACGGCGCGCGCTCGTCTTGTTCATCGTGACGTACTGCCTGCTCGCCTCATTCACAGAGGACGCCTTCACCGACGTCTCGACGTACATGCTTCATCTCACCGTGGCCGCGTCGCTGCTGATGGGACCGCTCGCGGGACTGCGGGCACGCCGGGACGAGTCACCCGCCTTCTCGGAGTCCGGGCTGTTGCCAGAGCACTGACAGGTCAGGACCCGCTCAGGACCAGATGTCGCGCTGGACGTTGAGAACGATGCGCGAGCCGAGCCGGTCTAGTTTTATCGGCAATTCCTGCATGCTGGTCAAGCTCTCGCGCACCGCGCGCTGATGCTCGGGAGGGCAGATGACGAGGAGGAACCCGCCGCCGCCCGCGCCGGTCAGCTTGGCGCCGGACGCACCCGCGTCTAGCGCCCGGGTGACCGCGGCGTCAACCTCGTCGTTGGAGACGCCGGCCGCGAGCTTCCGCTTGGCCTCCCAGCTCTCGCGCATGGCGGGGCCGATCGCGTCCACATCGCCGCTGCGGAGCCGGTCAGCGGCCAGGCCCGCGAGGTCGCGCAGCAGATCGAGCTGCGGACGGGTCGACTCGATGTTCGCGCGCTGCTCGACCAGGATCGAGTCGGCACTCCGGGTGACTCCGGTGTAGAACAGCATGATCTGATGCTGAAGCGCCCGGCGCTCGGCCGCGGATAGCCCGAGTTCCGGCGCCGCTACCTCATCTCCCGGGCCGAACCGGAGGTCGCGGATCCCGCCGAGTGCGGCAATGTACTGGTCCTGCTTGCCGATGGGCTTCCGGCACCGTTCGATCTCGATCGTGCATGCCCGCTCGGCGAGCTCTTCAGCTGAGATCTGCCGCCCCTGGTAAGTGAACAGGGCTTGCAGCAAGCCAACGGTGACCGCGGATGACGACCCGAGGCCTGAGCCTCCTGACGGAATGTCGGCCAAGGTGGTGATCTCGACTCCGTTCACCACCCCAGCCATGTGCATGGCTTCCCTGACCAGTTCGTGCTCGAGGTCGTCGACCCGCGAGACGATCTCCTTCTTGGAGTAGTTGACGTAGATGGCGTTGTCGAACCGCTGCTTGACGATCACGTAGATGTACTTGTCGATCGCGCAGTTCAGGACCCGTCCGCCGTGCTCACGGTAGTAGCCGGGCAGGTCGGTCCCTCCGCCGAGCAGTCCGATACGCAAAGGTGTCTGGCTGATGATCATCGCAAGGCCCGTGCGGGCCACTCCTGTCTGGCTCGCCGGTACGCTTCCGGGGTTCCGATGTCGCGGAAATAGCCCTCGACCGGCACCGCGTATGCACGGCCGACCAGTCGTGGCAACAGGTCATACCCGATGTCGACCGGGGGTGGGCCGCTGACTTCATCAAGCAAAGACGTCCGCAGCGCGTAGATGCCGGCGTTCACTAGATCAGAGACCGGCTGGGCGGGCTTTTCCGCGAACCCGATAACCCGCCCTGATTCGTCTAGCTCCACGACACCGCCCGCGGACGGCGTTTCCGAGTGAAACACCGTCAAGGTCGCGGCAGGACGCCGCGCCCGGTGCGCGTCAATAAGTTCTAGCAGGTCGAAATCGGTGAGATTATCAGCGTTGCACGCGAGGAAGAACTCGTCGTCGGCGACCCATTCCCGGTTGGCGACCAGGGTGCCCGCGCTGCCGAGCAGGTGCGGCTCGTAGACGAGTCGCACCGCGGGAGCCCCGGTCCGCGAAGCGACATGATCGCGTACCACTTCCGGCAGGTAGTGCAGGTTGATCAGGACCTCATCGACACCCACGCGCGAGAACTCATCGAGCCAGATGTCGAGCAAGGGGCGGTCGTCGATGGGCACCATGCACTTGGGCACGGAGTCCGTGATCGGCCGCAGCCGACTGCCGGTGCCGGCGGCGAGCAGGAACGCCTTCACGTGCCCGACCTCCGCACGACACCGAGAGCGCGCATCCGCGCGTTCGCGTCGGTCAGCACGCCGTCGAGACCCTCGATGCCCTCCAGCCACGCGGCGTACGCGGCAACCGACTCCGCCGCCGAGCGCCGCGGCTCCCAGCCAAGTTTGCGCAGTGCACTTATGTCCGACAAGATGTGCCTCGTGTCGCCGAACCGGTACTCGCCGGTCACCGCGGCGCGCTGGTTCGACCCGTACTGGCCCATGACGATGTCCGCGAACTCCAACGTCGTGATCGCCTTGCCACCACCGACGTTGTAGACATTGCCCGAGGCGCGCTCGTCATCGAGCACCAGCACGTTCGCGTCCACCACGTCATCGATGTTGACATAGTCGCGGATCGCTCCGCCATCCTCGTACGCTGTGGGCGCCCCGCCCTGCTTGTAACTCAGGCAGAAGATCCGGCAAGCACCCGAGTAAGCGTTGAAGACAGACTGCCTCGGGCCTTGCACGATGCTGTAGCGGAGGGCGACGGTGGGAATGCCGTACCTGCGGCCGAGGTTGATGGCGACCATCTCTTCGCCGTACTTGGACATCCCGTAGGCGTTCTGCGGATTGGCGATCCGTTCGGGCGTGGCCTGCATCTCGAGCGGCCCGCCACACTGGGGACACGGTATCTCCCACCGAGCGGCCGCCAGCGCGCTTTCCTGCCGCATTCCTGGCAGTTGCTCCCCGTCGGACGGGCAGCGGTACAACCCCTCGCCCATCGCTGACTGCGAGGACGCCACCACGACCCGGGCGATGTCGAGTCGCTCGGCGACGATGATCTCGTAGATCAGCGCCGTGGAGACGACGTTCACGTCGGAGAACCGCGCGAAGTCGGGCAGGTAGTCCTGGTATGCGGCGAAGTGGTACACAGCATCCACACGACGGAGCAGGTTGGCCAGCAGTTCACGGTTGCGCACGTCACCTCGGTACAAGTCGACTTCAGGTGGCATGTACGCGGGCGGCCGTCCATCGGGGTGCACCGGCGGCGTCAGCGCGTCAAGCACGACAACGTCGTGGCCGAGGGCCAGGAGTCGATCCACAGTGTGCGACCCGATGAACCCGGCCCCGCCGGTGACGAGGATTCTCATTTCCGCCCTTTCCTCCGGTTCTGATAGACCTCGCGGTACACATCGAGGGTCGAGGCGGCGGTCGCACCCCAAGTGAACTGAGCGGCACGCCTGAGGCCGAGATCCCGCAACCGGTCGCCCGCCGCTGCTGCCTGGACGATCGCCCGGGCGATCGACGCCGGCTCGTTCGGATTGGCGAGCACCGCGGCGCCGCCCGCGGTTTCCGGCATAGCGCTGGTATCGGATGTGACCACTGGGCAGCCACACGCCATCGCTTCGAGGATCGGCAGCCCGAAGGTCTCGTTCAGCGACGGATAGACGAACACGTCCGCGGCCTGGTAGAAGTCGACGGTCTGCTCGAGCCTGACGCCGCCGACGAACACCACGTCATCGGCGATACCGAGGTCGGCTGCCAGCGTGTGCAGCAGGGCTAGGTATTTCTCGTCGCGCCCCGCACCGACGATGGCCAACTGCCGGTCCCCGAGCTCATCGCGTACCAGCGCCCACGCCCTGAGCAGTCCGTCACAGTTCTTGTACGGCCAGAGCGAGGACACGAACAGCACGAACGGCTTGGTGACCCCGTGGGCGGCGACCTGGCTGCGCGCCAAGTCGGCGTCGCCGGTCTTGAACAGATCGTGGTCGACTGCCTCGTAGATAAGTTTGAGCTTTCGCTCGTCGACGTCTAGGTATCGCTTGACCTCGGAGCGCAGGCTCTCGGAGTTGATGACGACCGCGTCCGCCAGCCGCACAGTCCGCGGGTAGCTCAGCTGTCGGTAAAGACGCGCCATCGGCGTGATCGCCTCGGGGGTGGTGAAGGCGTGCATCGTCTTCAAATGCATGACAAGCGACCACGTGGGATTGAACAGCGGGGCCATCAGCGTGTTGAAGACGTCGATCCGGCTGAGCGGCAGCCGCAGGGGCGAGTACAGGTGCTCGGAGGCTGTGCGGGGAGTCCGCCGCTCATTCGACCATGGGTAGGTGATGTAACGCACGTCCGGCCCGTAGCCCTGGTACAGGTGCCGCGACTTCGGGCTCACCAGTAGGTGCAGTTCCTCTCCCGTGGTGAGCCGCTTCGCCACTTCAGGGACGACCCTGGTCCAGAACCAGTGGGCACCTGACGGATGCTCGGGGTTCTCGGTGAGGAGGTTGATCGCGACGCGCATGTGTGCCCCGATTCTCAGAAAGTGGTCGCCAAGATCGCGTCCGACGTCATCCGGGATTGGCGAATGTACTGTGCCAGGGCGTGCATGACGGCTTGGTGCAGGTCCTCGATGACCCCGTAGTTGGTGCAGTCGGCATGGATGGCGACCTCCGCCACGGTCCTGGCGGCGCCCCCGTCGAACCCAGTGATCGCGATCGTGCGCAGGCCGTTGTCACGCGCCCAGGTCAGCGCCTTGACGATGTTCGCTGACCGCCCCGACGAAGAGATCGCGACGAGAACGTCACCGGCTTGCGAGTGCGATTGAAGCTGATAAACAAAGACGTCTTCGTACGCGAGGTCGTTAGCGATCGCGGTGAGCAGTTCGACGTTGTTGCTGAGGCTTGTCACCCGAGGTGTCAGGTCGGTCTTGGTCCGGACACCCTTGACGTGGTCGCACACCAAATGGTTCGCGATCGAGGCCGAACCACCATTTCCGCAGGAGAAAACGCCGACCCGCCGAACGTACGCCTCTGAGAGGATCGCCGCCGCGCGCTCGAAAGCGGCGAAGTCAAGCGTCTTCCACGCCTGGGCGATCTCCTGCGCGTATGCATCAGCGTAGGACGCGGCACTCACATATGGCGCTGCCGGGAACTTGCCGGAAGGAAAGCTAGCCGCGTGCGGGGGGGAGGACGCGGTTTGAGTGGCCGGTTCGTAGACGGTGCTCATACCTCGATACGCTCCAATATGAACGAGGCCGCCGTGGCGAGGCTCGGAAATGACCAAACATCAGCCGACTGGTAACTGCCGGATCCGATGTAGATCGCCGATGCCCCGATCTCCTTGGCGAGGCCGATGTCTTCAGGACGGTCACCCACGACCCAGGACGCGGTCAGGTCAAGGTTGAGAGCGGTTTCGGCTGCCCTGGCCATGCCTGGCCTGGGCTTGCGATCGTCGCTCGTGCGAGAAAACGCCTCAACCACGCCTTCGGGATGGTAGGGGCAGTACGCGAATAGATCGATGTGGGCATCGCGAGTGGCCAGATGCTGCGCGATGTGGTTATGGACCGCGATCACGTCGTCGATCCCGTAATACCCCCGCGCTACTCCGGCCTGGTTCGTCACCACCGCGACCGGAATGCCCGCCCTATTGAACTGGGCGATGGCCTCAGCCGCGCCATCGATGAAATCGACGCGGTCAACTGAACCGACGTAACCATGATCGACGATGATCGTGCCGTCCCGATCGAGCAGGATGCCGGGCCTAGGCTGGGGCCGGGCTGAGCGGGCGATGACACCGCGGTCGATGCTGGCAGCCGCTGCGGTCACCTCGTCACCTCGCCCGTCCCCCGATACATGCCGATCCCGTCGGCCACGCATGCATATGAGTGGTCAGCTGGGCTCGGTGATACACCGCTCCTGTGTCAGGCATTCGCCGGCGCGTTTGCGTCAGGGCTGCCGAACACCAGCATCGCGTCGTCCGGTGGGGGGCCGAAAATCGACCGCACCGTCTCCTCGTCGAAGGGGCTCTCGTCCTTGATGCTGACGAAGTCCCGGATCGCCGTGCCCGTGCAATAGGCGTCCGCGAGCGGTGCTCCGCGTCCGGCTTGCAGGTCCCTGGTGTCGACGGTGCGGAAGTCGACGCTGTATCTGGCAACGCCAGAGGAGTTCGGGATCGAGGTGTGCAGCTGCGCGCCGGAGAAGAGCAGCACCTGGCCCGGCGCCGGGAGCGGGATCATGTCAACGCCGGGCGTGTGGTCGATGGCGCCCGGGCGTGCCTGGCTCTCCTTGCCCACCGACTTCGCGGTATTGAGCCGCCGGGCGTTGTTCTCGTAGTAGTCGAAGTCGCACGAGGTGTTCGGCACCGCGCGCGCGAAGTTGGCCAAGTCGAAACTCATGGCGTTGGTCTCGCGCACTGGGAAGACTGGAAGCCACCAGTTGACCTGCTGGGCGGGGGCGCTGTACCAGACGTCCCGGTGCCAGGGGAACGCGAACGCGATCCCAGTTGTGAGGTGACCCGACGGGAACGAGGTCCGCGGCTTGGGCACGTCGTAGTGCGTGAATTCTGGCAGGAAGCCGGCTTCGGCGATGATCGCCCGGACAAGGTCACGGGAGCGCTCCGCGTGGATCCAGCGGGGCTTCCAGACTCCGAGGAGCTTCGCCATCTCCGCGGGCTCGATGTACTCGTGCGCGTGCTCCGGGTCATACGGTGCGAACAGCTCGGTGAGCTCGACCCGCATGTAATCGACGAACTCCTCGAGCGCGCGCAGCTTGGTCAAGATGATCAGATCCCCCGAGTAAAGCCGCTGCCGCAGGTCCTCGGCGGGGATAGCGGGATCAGTCAGGATGGCAGGCACCTGTCCCCTCCATTCACCGTAGAAATCGACGTGGGAAGATCAAGAAACAGTCAGCTTTGCGCAGGTGAACGCTTCTGCGTAGTGAGCTCGGCACTCCATGCCGCGCAATCGGGCAAGTGCGAGAAATGTCTCCTCGCCCCACCAGTCACGGCCCTGCTGTGACGGGTAGCACTTGGCGAGCAGCTCGACCTTCTGCTTCGCGATCTCGTCGGTCAGCGGAAAGTACGTGTTGGGGCGGGTCACGTCACCGTCCCACTTGGGGATCTCATACGCTAGGCAGAGCTGGTCCCGGAACGCCGTCGGCACGAGTTCGGCGACGGTTCTGTGGTCTTGGTGCGCGTCACCGGCAAACGGCGCCAGTATGACGTCCGGCCGGAAGGACCGCGCCACGCCCTCAAGGATCTCCTTGACCTGTCCGTAGACCGCGGGCAGCCGACCGTCAGGCAGATCGTGCAGTTCCACCTCGAGGTCGCCGCCGGGCGTGAACGCGCGCGCCGCCGCCCGCGCTTCCTGTTGGCGCTCAGGCGTACCGGTGAGCAGCACGTACCTGACCCGCATCCCGGGGTGCCGCCCGGCCAGGCTCAGCAGCGTGCCGCCCGCCGCGATCTCTACGTCGTCGGGGTGCGCCCCCAGCGCGAGCACCGATAGCGGCGCTTCCCCGGAATGGTCAAGGCGCAGCCCGATCATGCGGGCACCGCTGCATCGGGGACTGCCTCCGGAGCGGGGGTCTTCGCGACGCCCGAGCGCTCCGGATCCCATACCATCCAAGGGCAGCTCCCCCGGTAGTACATCTCCTCGAGCTGGGCCCGCTCCTTCACCGTGTCGGCGGGCGACCAGTAGCCCTTGTAGGGGTAGGCGAGCACTTTCCGCCGCTGGACCAGTCGGGGGATCGCGTCCCCCACTAGATCCTCACCCTCGGCCAGGTGGTCGAAGACCTCTGGCCGCAGCACGAAGTACCCGCCGTTCTCCCACTGCCGAAGCTCCCGTACCGGCATGACCTGCGTGATCAGCCCGTTGTCATCGACGTCCACCACGTGGTGCGACGACTGCGGCGGCACGGCCAGCAGGCTCACTACGGCGTCGGTCGCGGCGAACCGCGAAATCATGTCAGGCAGTGGCGCGTTGGTGAACACGTCGGCGTAGTTGGCCAGGAACATCTCCTCGCCGTCCACAAACCGGCGTACCCGCCGCAGCCGCTCGCCGATCTCCGAATGCAGTCCGGTGTCGACGAACGTTATCCGCCAGTCTGAGATGTCAGTGTTGAACAGCTCCACCTGCCCGGCGCCTTCAAGCACAAAGTCGTTGGACCGCGTCTCGTCGTAGCTCAGGAAGAAATCCTTCACCGCCGAGGCGCCGTAACCCAGGCAGAGCACGAAGTCCCGATGCCCGTAGTGGGCGTAATAGCGCATCACATGCCACATGAGCGGGCGGTCACCGATCATGGCCATCGGCTTGGGGGCGTTTGTCACACCGTCCCGCATCCGCATGCCCAAGCCACCGCAGAAAAGCACGACCTTCATACCCCACTCCTTTCACGCGCCCCAGTCAGAAGACCCGCCAGGACGCCGCGGAAATACGACAGCCGCCGTTCAGACGACTTCGAGTGCGGGGATCGGGAAGACCAGCCGCCCGCCCCAGGACCGCACGTAGGCCAGTTGCTCGCTGATCTCGTCGCGCAGGTTCCACGGCAAGACAAGGATGTAGTCCGGCTTGGTCTCGGCGAGGCGCTCCGGCGCATAGATGGGAATGTGCGTGCCGGGCAGAAACTTGCCCTGCTTCACTGGCGACCGGTCGACGGTGTACGCCAGCAGATCCGACCGGATGCCGCAGTGGTTCAGCAGCGTGTTTCCCTTACCCGGGGCGCCGTACCCGGCAACGGACTTGCCCTGGCGCGCGGCGGCGATGAGGAACTCGACCAGGTCGCTCTTGATCCGCAGCACCTCGCCGGCGAAGCCGGCGTGGCCGTCGACGGTATGCAGCCCGGCCGCTTCCTCCGCGTCGAGCACCGCCTTCACCCGCGCCGACGGCTCGCCCGCGGCCTCCGCCGGGCGGGCGTGGACCCGGAGCGACCCGCCGTGCGTGCTGATCTCGTCCACGTCCACCACACGCAGCCCCGCCGTCTCTAGCGCACGGGATGCGGTGAGCAGCGACAGGTAGGAGTAGTGCTCGTGATAGATCGTGTCGTACTGCCGCCGCTCGATCAGCCGGAGTAGGTGCGGGAACTCCAGCGTGACCAGCCCGGAGTCCTTCACCAGCGCTCGCAGCCCGGCCGCGAAACCGCGGATATCGGGCACGTGCGCGAAGACGTTGTTCCCCGCGACAAGGTCGGCGCGGCCGTACTCGGCGGCGATGGACGCCCCGGTCTCCGCGCCAAGGAAGTGCGTCACGGTGCGTATGCCCTTGGCGCGGGCGGCCTCCGCCACGTTGGCGGCCGGCTCGACGCCGAGGACCGGGATGCCGACCGCGTTGAAGTGCTGGAGCAGGTACCCGTCGTTGCTCGCCACCTCGGTGACTAGGCTGTCCGCCGTGAGACCGAGGCGGCCGGTCATTTCGTCCGCGTAGCGCTTCGCGTGCGCGACCCACGAGTCCGAATACGACGAGAAATACGCGTAGTCGGAGAAGATATCCTCGCCGGCCACGTAAGCGGGAAGCTGGACGAGCAGGCACTTTCCGCACAGTCGTACGTGCAGCGGGTAGAACACCTCTGGTTCGTCAGTGCGATCAGCCGGGACATAACTCTCGCAGAGCGGAGACATTCCCAGGTCAACGAACGTATGCGTAAGTTCCGCACCGCAAAGGCGGCACGCATGTCCTGACGACATGACCCCCCAATGAATATGAATCGGCGGTATCAGGGACCGCGAGATCCCCCTCTAGTACAGGTGATAGAGCACAAGTGCCGCGCCTGCCAGGGGCACGCCGGACACGTGGTACTCGATCTGGGCGAGCAGCCTGCCTGCGACTACTTCCCGAGATATGACGATCCAGGGCCGGATCCGGTTTACCCGCTGCAGATGTGGCTTTGCAGCCGGTGCGGCCTGGCGCAACTGCTGACCGATCCCACTGTGCCCGAGGAGCCCAAGGGCGCCGAGCCCGCCGCGCTGGTCCGGCAGGCGGAGGACGCGGTGCACCGGGTCGCCGCGGCCGGACTGCTGCCGGCGGGCGCCCGGGTGGCGGAGTACGGCAGCCCACATGGCGGCTCCTGGCTGGGGCTGCTCGCCGAGCGCGGGCTCACCCCTGTTGACGGCATGGCGGAGGCCGACGTCGTCCTCGACTGCTTCGGCATGATGCACGCCGCGGACCAGGCGGCGGCGCTCGCCGAACGGGCCGCCCGCCTCGCGCCAGCCGGAGTGCTGCTGCTGCAATACCACTCGCTGGACACGATCATCCGGATGGGCCAGTGGAACGCTCTGCGGCACGGCCACTACGCCTACTACTCCACCACCGCGCTGACCGCCATGCTCGCCGACGCGGGGCTGGTTCCCGTGACCGCATGGCGATTCGACCTCTACGGCGGCACCGTGCTGCTGGCCGCCCGCCGGGCCGCCGACGACACGACGCGGGCGGATGACACCGCGCACCCGGACGAGACCGTTCTGGGGCTGCTGGCGGCGGAATCCGCGACCGGCGTCCGCGACCCGGAGGTTCTTCGCGGGCTCGGGAACGAGGTGCTCACCCGCGCCGGCGAACTGCATGACCAGCTCGCCGCGCTGCGGGACGCTGGGAAGACAGTCCTCGGCTACAGCGCCGCTTCCCGGGCGGTGGCGCTGCTGCGCGCGGCCGACGCTGACCGCGATCTGCTCCCGGCCGTCGCGGACGCGTCCCCGGCCAAGCAGGGCCTGCGGATGCCAGGGACCTCCATCCCGGTTATCAGCCCGGCCGAACTGACCGCGCGCACACCTGACGCGGTTGTGCTGTTCGTGTCGGATCTGATGGAAGAGGTCCGTAAGGCCTACCCCGAGATCGAAGCGAACGGCGGGGAGTGGCTCGATGTCGGCTAACGACCGAGGGCCAGCACGGTCAGCTGGCTTCAAGCAGCACTCGCAGCCGAGCCAGGCACCGGCCCCTGGTGGGCCCGATGCTGCCAACTGGAAGCCCAAGCTCGTCGGAGATCTCGGCGTAGGACGCGGGCGGATCCGCCATCAGCAGCTCCATCAGCCGCTGCCACCTGCGGGGCAGCTGCGTCATGGCCTCGCGGACGATCTCGGCCCGCTCGGCGGCGAGCAGGCCCTCGTCGATCTCGGGTTCATGCTCGGCGGGCCCGTCGAAGGCGACATCGGTCTGCGACAGCACGATCCGCTTGCGCGCTGCGAGACAGCGCAGGCACTCGTTCCGCGCGGTCGCGGCGAGCCACGAGCCAACGCGTTCGGGGTGCTGAAGGCGGTCAATGTGCTCTATCAACCGCATCCACGTGGTCTGGACGACGTCCGCGGCGTCGCTCTCGACGAGCTTGAACTCCGTGGTGATAGACCAGATAAGCCGCGCGTACTGGTCGACCAGGCGCTCCCACGCCTGCTTGTCGCCGGTCGCGGCCCGGCGTACCAGCCGCGCGACGTCGAGGCTCGCGACGTCCGTCCTGGCAAGCTCGTAGTCCGCTACTACCGTCATGTATAACTCCCTGTGCAAAGACACTGAACACTGCCTGTCTGATGTGCGACTGTCCGCGGACGGGCGCGGGTCTAATAGGCCCCCGAACCTCTGAAGATCACCGAGAACGTCTTCCACAGAATTTGCAGGTCCAGCGCGAAGGACCAGTTCTCGACGTAGCGCAGGTCGAGCCGGACCGTTTCGTCCCAGGACAGGTCCGACCGGCCGTTTACCTGCCACATGCCGGTGAGCCCTGGTTTCACGACCAATCGGCGCCGAACGTGGTCGGCGTACCGGTCCGCCTCGTCGGGCAGGGCTGGCCGTGGTCCCACGAGCGACATTTCGCCCCGGAAGACATTGATGAGCTGCGGCAGCTCATCAAGAGACCACTTGCGCAGTCCTCTGCCGATCGCGGTGATGCGCGGGTCGTGGCGCATCTTGAACAGCACCCCGTCGAAGTCGTTGCTGGCCCGCAGTTCCGCCAGGCGCTTCTCCGCGTCCACCACCATGGTGCGGAACTTGTAGATCTTGAACGGGCGGCCATCCTTGCCGACTCTGGTCTGGGTGAACAGCGCGGGACCGTCGTCGGACAGCCTGATCGCGATCGCCACCGCCGCGAACAGCGGCGACAGCATGGCGAGCGTGAACGCGGCCACGATCCGGTCAAAGACCTCCTTCAGGACCAGCCGCGGTCCGCTGAGCTGCGGGTGATCCACGTGCAGCAGGGTCAGTCCGGCGGTAGGGCGGATGGTCGTACGGGGACCGGCCACGTCAAGGAGCGCGGGTGCGACGCACAGGTCGGTCCCGGTCTTCTCCAACTCCCAGGCAATTCCCCTGAGCTTGATGCCGTCGATCTCGCTGCTTGACAGCACCGCCACCGTGTCCGCGCCGCAGAGGCGCACCGCGTCGGCCACGTTGTCAAGTCCGCCGACGACCCGGACCCCCGCCACCGTGCGCGCCTCGGTCTTTTCTGTCAGGCACGCCGCCACCACGGACAGACCGTGATAAGAGTCCCGCCGCAGCTCGGTGATCAGGTCGGTGACCGCCGACTCGGGGCCCACCGCGAGCACGGAGGACATGCAGCGGCCAAGCAGGCGCAGCTTATGCAGCCGTTTTCGCATCGCGTACCTGACCACAAGGTCGAGCGTTGTGACGCTCGGCATGGTGATCATCAGGTACGTCCGTGAGAGCTCGGTGTTGATCGCGTAGGAGAGGATCGCCAGCCCCGCGGTAAGGCTCACTCCAGCATTGAGCACCTTGCGGAACTCATCCGAGCCTGTACCGATGTAGCGATCGTCGTAGGCCCCTGAGAGCCAGAGGGTCAGCACCCACAGCAACGGAAACATGATGCTAAGCGCCGCGTACTCCGGAGTGATGTGACCACCGAAGCGCAGCTGGAGAGCCAGCATCGAGCAAAGCACCGCGATCACGAAGTCTGACATGGCCGCGCGGCGTAGATAATCCCTCGTCCAGCCCGCCATCCCGGAGACGGAACGCCCACGCCTCTCGCTGACAGTAATGACAAAATTACTCACACTAGACCGTCCCGCCCCTTTTGGACTGGCAAGCCAGCCCGCCCCTAACAGTCTGAGTTCAATGAGAAGCTCTAGGCTCTTCCCGCTTAGAAGACGCGCCGCCTGGGCCCCCGGTTGACACGCACGGATCAGAAAAAGAGAAGAGCCCCACCTGGAGCAACAGAAACTTCCGTGTAACGAAGCGGTTCCAGAAACGCCACCGTGGGGACCACGCGCGCGACCGCTCACTCG
>Ga0187808_10000068_pt1 | contig 22439 bp, 14 predicted proteins | sample NC_wetland_sal_i_5_FD_132427 | JGI IMG/M metagenome (GOLD analysis project Ga0187808, IMG submission 132427) | Wetland sediment microbial communities from Neuse River Estuary, North Carolina, USA - ASW_3 | ecosystem: Environmental > Aquatic > Freshwater > Wetlands > Sediment | place: USA: North...
ATCGAGTTGACTACGTGCCCAACGAGACTAGACTGACTTGAAGGCGGGAAACTCCCGCGTCAACCATACCAACGAATCGGAGTAGATGCCATGGGTACCGAAGGCGAGGGGAGCAGCGCCAAGCGACCGACGAAACTCGAGACGCTGGCGAACCTCTCGACCGTCCTGGTCTCACTGCTACTTTCGATTGTGCTAATCAAGGTGTTCCTCCTGCCCGAGGGGCGGCCCGCAGCCTCAGCCGCCAGACCTCAAGTGGCCAAGGGAACAAGCTTGAAGGGCTCACTCGCGGGAGTGGATTGGAGCAAGAACGGTCGAACCCTGGTCCTTGCTATCTCGACCCGCTGCCATTTCTGCACGGACAGCGCGCCATTTTTCCAGCGCCTCTCAAAGGAAAGACCGGCGAGCACAAAACTTCTCGCGGTCTTGCCACAGGCGGTCGATGAGTCTCGGAAATACCTCGAGCAAGAAGGCGTGCACGTCGACGACGTGAAGCAGGCGCAACTCGACTCGATCAAAGTACGTGGGACCCCGACACTGCTCCTTGTCGATAACACCGGGACTGTGGCACAAGCGTGGGTGGGGAAGCTGGAACCGAGTCAGCAGGAAGACGTGCTGAGGGTCTTGAGAGACAATTAGAGAACGCTAAGGGAGGTGAACTCCAATGCAAAGGGGACTACAACGGCTTAGCTTAGTTACGTGCTTCGTCCTGGGAACTGCCGTAGCATGCTCGGTGGCAGTTGAGTTATGGCCGTATGCGCACCTCGTTTCCGCGGTTCAGGCGCAGGGGCGCATAAGGAGCGTAATAGTCGATCGACCGCACTGGAATGACCCTATCGAAATCGTCAAGGTCGCGATTGCGGGTAAGGCGAGCGCGCCGGGTGCCCCTAGGGCGGAGGACCTACGGTGGTGGGCAAGCGGGGCTTCATGGTACAACCTTTCGCGGATTGCCTACAGTTTACCGGCGGATGATAAATGGATCGAGAGCTTGTCCTTTGTTCTGAGAAACAGGACCACAGAGAAGATCGCCAGGGTGGAGATTATTCTAGAGTTACCTGAGACGAACTGGCAGTACGGACTCCGATTCTTCTTCGGCCAGTTTCCACCAGCCGCGGCGTATTTTGGGGACGGAACACCGATACCCCAAACCGAGGAGCCCATCGCCTTCAATCTATGCGGGGAGATGACTTTTGCGCTCGCGGACAACGAGGATGGTCTCAGACGGCTCAGGGAGCTGCATCTTCAACCAGTATCACATGTTTACGCACGGTTCATTGTGCACCTCGAAGACGGCTTGAGATGGATGATGTCCCGATACGAAAGGCCCGACCCCGAGCACCTTGGCCAATGGGTGGGGGCGGCGCCATACTTTCCGCGCAACGGCTTGCCGGGGATTCACATGAAGGAACCCCCGCCCGGCCAGCCGCCCTTCGCTTGTTCGGAATCCTCGAAGAGAGGGGGAGCGTCACTGCCATGAGAACAAGCCGAATGCTGCTTCGGTTGTTGGTTCTGGTCGGCTGCTTGATTCTTTTGCTGGATGTCCGCTACCGGGGATTCGCGACTTGGGCAGCCGTGTGCGGCGTTTACAACACCACCTATAAAACTTGCCCGAAACCCTGTACAGATAATTATTTCACGTCTTCGAAAACGCAGGACGGGCCCTATTACATATCGAGCACGAATTATCCGTGGTGCACCGGTGACCCAGAGCATGACTGTTCGGCTGGCACAGAAGTCATCTCAGACAGTTTGCCGCAAGAGGATACCACGTTGTGCGGTTGCGGGGCCACAGGTCAGTATTGTGATATTGGCGGACCATGCTGCGGATCAGATCTTTGCCAGTTGGTAGAAGGACAGAACTACGGCTCGTGTGTGATCTGCCTCGCTAACGGCTGGACATGCGACTACAATTCCGAGTGCTGCTCAGAATATTGCGACGGGAAGTGTTGCTCAAGCTATCTCGGAGGGGCGTGCGGTACGCCTGCCGACTGCTGCAACGTTGAGGCTGAATGTCCGACCGGCCTGTGCTGCCTTCCGCCGGGTGCGGATTGCTCAGGCAACGAAGGTGCCTGCTGTCCGGGGGGCCACTGCCAGGATGGCACGTGCGAGTGCAACATGCAGACCCCCGTTGCCGCGGGTATCCTCCACCTTCCCTGGCTCTAAGGGGTCACGACAGCCACGCCAAAAAGTCAGCAGGCTTCGTGCCAGCGTCGCGGAGGATCTTTGCAAGGATTCCGGGGCCGAGATCTTCACCTCGATGGTCGGGAACAGTTGCAGTTCGGCCGTCCTCGTGCCGGAAGAATTTGTGACTCCCTCTCTGCCGCACTTGGACGAAGCCGAGGGATTTGAGAAAGCGAATGACCTCACGCGCCCGCACAGGATGCAGGCGGCTCAAGCGCTCACCTCGACCTGCTCGAGCGCCACGAATTTCATCCTGGGTGCATCTTGTTCTGCAAGGCAAAGAGCGATAACTTCACGAATTCTGGGGGCGAGTTCCTCAAGCGTGCGTGCCTGGGTGTAACAACTCGGCAAAGAAGGGACGGACGCCACGTAATAGCCGTCTTCATCCTGCTCGATGACGACGGTAAACTGCCTGAGCTTTCGTTTGTTCCTCATCCTTCCATTATACCGCGCGTGGCGTAGACATTGAGTTTTATGAGCTGCCCACGGGAGCGTGCCCCTCCGGGGCATCGCAGACCCCAAAAGACGGGGGTCCGCGCCAGCCGGCCCTATGTCTAAACCCCGCATGGTGAGGTAACCGGACCAGGTTAGCACCCCCTCACCCGTCCCGCGGCGGCTGGTGAAAACGCCATCGCGGGCCACCCCCTCCCCCAAGGGCTGAGCTTTCACACAGGCTCTGAAGCCCAAGTCAGGACATTACGCGTCACTTCCACGTTCAGCCCACGCCTCCATCGTAAGGAAAAGTTCCTTTAGCCAGTTGCGGTAGATAGTGTCTTCGGATCGCGGCGTCACACACCGCGAAGCCCCAGTTGATCAGCCGCTGCTGTAGATCGGATTCCATGCCCTCGAGCCGCGTCGGGGTGTTGGCCAGCTTTTGGGTTTTGTCCTTGGGACACGGAAGCGCATCAGGAAGGCCGTAATGGTTTATATCGGTCCAGATGCCCCAGTAAGCCCCACTGCGCTCGCCACGCTGAAAGGACCCCACAACCTGCCGCTTGCGAAGGGACCGAACCTGGTTGTCGATCAGGTCCATTACTCTCTTGGTGTGACTGAGCCAGTCGCGCTTGGGGTCTTCTTCCACACCATACACGCCGCCGGCGTCGCTGACGAGGACGGTCTTATACCTTTTCCAGGCAGTTTCGAGCCCGAGATTGTCATAGACGCCGCCATCGGTAAGCACCACCCGCGTGGTAAAGGGCGGACGCTGGAGATCCATGCCCGAATTAGGAGTGTAGTCTGATTCATTCAAATCCAATTCCACGGGTGACAGGACAGGTGGAAATGCCGAAGATGCGCCGACCGCAACCGCCAATTCGACCTTGGGGTTTTTCACTTCGCCGACGCGGTAATCGCGCATATATGGTTTGGAAAACCGCCATAACACCTTGGATTGGACATTAGTGGCATTAAGCACGAAGCGCGGTTTATCCGGAAGGTCTTGCAGGGTTTTGTGTCCAAAGAGATATTTCCTGTATGCGTCGGCTATTTTGTGGGCGACAGAACCAGTAAGAATTCCGCCCAGAATCGAGCCCACGTCAATCGTATGGGAGGCCAAAGTTCGAACCGGCTTTACCAGCAGCTCTTCGAACTTCTGTCCCACCCCTTGCGCATCGAATCCCAGGTTGTCCCAGTTAATTCCCAGCACGCCGGCAGTTATGGATCCGCCGGACACGCTGGAAATACGGTCGAGCTTCGGGAGCAGCCCTGCCTGGTTCAAACGCCAAAGGGAGCCGACGTGAAAGAGCATGGCGCGATATCCGCCCCCGGACAAGCACAGTGCAATTCCTTCTTCCGGCCCAGCTTGCGGCTTGCTCGTTGGGATCTCCTCCACCGGGGAGCGGAGGCTTGTCGATAATCTCGTTTCCCCCTGCTCTGCCATTGTCTTCCGCCTCTCCTGTGCTGTTTTGATTTCCTATGACCGCCGACTGGTAGGGCTGCCCAATACCTCGCGCACTTTGCGCCCCAGGGCTTCGGGGGAAAAAGGCTTTTGCAGGAATGCTCCGCCGGCATCTAGCCCGCCAGGATACCAAACCGCGTTATCCGCGTAGCCGGAGATGTACAGCACTTTGATCTGGGGACGCGAGTTCACCAGCCGGCGGGCTAATTCGCGTCCACTCATCTGGGGCATCACCACGTCGGTCACCAGCAAATCAATCCGCCCCGCGTACAGCTCCGAAAGCTCGAGCGCTTCTTCCCCGCGGCTGGCTTCCAGCACCCTATAGCCCTTCTCCCTCAATACGTTTCGCACCAGTTCACGGACCGAGTCTTCGTCCTCCACGAGCAAGAGCGTCTCTGTCCCTTGTAGGGCATCGACTCGAGTTCGTCCGGCCTCCGCCTCTTCAAACTCAACCTCGGTTCGAGGCAAGTAAATCTTGAAGGTCGTTCCCTTCCCCACCTCGCTATGTACCCAAATGTAGCCCCCGCTCTGTTTGACAATGCCGTAGACCGTGGCCAACCCCAGGCCCGTACCTTTTCCCGTCTCCTTGGTAGTAAAGAAAGGCTCAAAAATACGCGCTTGCGTTTCAGCATCCATCCCCATGCCTGTGTCACTAAACGTCAGCAGAACATAGGGCCCCGCCTTGAGAGGAAAGTAAGCCTGTGCAGAAGCTGCGTCCATTTTCACGTTTGCGGTTTCGATGCTGACGACCCCGCCCTCGGGCATGGCATCGCGCGCATTGACGGCCAGATTCAACAGCACCTGCTCGAGTTGTCCCGGGTCGGCCAGAATCGGCCACAAGCTCTCCCCCAAAACCGTAACCAGGTCGATATCCTCCCCGATCAAACGCTTCAGCATCTTCTGGATATTGGCGACCACGGCGTTCAGATCCAGCACGCGCGGCGCCAGCACTTGCTGCCGGCTGAAGGCGAGAAGCTGGCGCGTCAGGGAGGCGGCCCGTCCTGAGGCATTCCTGATCTCGTCGACATACCCGCGCAGCGGTTCGACGATAGAGGGATGCTCGAGCAGAATCCCGCTGTACCCGCTGATAATCGTCAGCATGTTGTTAAAGTCGTGCGCCACGCCGCCCGCCAGCCTCCCCACCGCCTCCATTTTCTGCGCTTGCCGGAGCTGTTGTTCTAGGCGTTTCCGTTCCGTCACCTCGGCCTTGATGGCGATGAAATGGGTGATCTCCTCACGCTGGTCCCGCACCGGCGTGATAGTCATCTGCTCGTTGTAGAAACTCCCGTCACGGCGGCGATTGGTGATTTCCTCCTGCCAGATTTCACCACCCAGGATGGTGGTCCAGAGTTTCTTGTAATAGGCCTCGCCTTGCTTCCCAGACTTGAGAATGCGCGGGTTCTTCCCCAACGCTTCTGCGCGCGAGTATCCCGAAACACGGCTGAACGCAGGATTGACGTACTCAATGGTACCTTTGGCATCGGTGATCACAATCCCCTCTGCCGATTGTTCGATTGCGGCTATTAAGAGCGTTCTTTCTGCTTCCGCCAGCTTCTCCTTGGTGGAATCGATGGCCACCCCGCGCAGATTGACGGCGTGACCACCCCCATCCAGAACCACATGGGTGGTGTCGTGCAGCCAAACGTGGCGGCCGTCCGCCGCCAGCACCCTGTATTCGAGACTGTGATCCCGGCCCTCCGCCACCGCTTGCCAGCGCGCGTCGACAGCCTGGTCGCGATCGAGCGGATGGAGATGCCGTTCCCAGAAGTCAGGTTCACTAAGCCACTGCTCGACGGGGTAGCCCAGGATTTGTTCAGCCCGCCGGCTCACAAAAGTGAATTGATGGGTCTGGGCCTCCGCCTCCCAAACGATCGCGTCGATGCTTTGCACCAGTTCTCGCAGGCGGCGTTCCGAAGCCTCGGCAGCCGTCCGCAGGCGCTCGCTCTCCGTCTGGTCCTCGACAGTAAGTAACAGGCGACCCTTGCCTTGCCCGTTGGAGATCTGGGTCAGGCCGAGCCGGGCGGGCCGAGTCCCTGTTCCCCCTAGCGCCGCCAGGTTCAACAGGACGTCATGCGGCTCGCTGCCCAGCGCCGCGGCGCCAATGAGCCGGCGCGGCGGCCCCTCTGCCTGGATAACCTCCGGCAAGGGCTGTCCAATAATTCTCTCGGGAAGTACATGGAACCCCTGGAGAAACGTACGGTTGGCCGAAAGGACGTTTAGATCGGGAGAGAGAATCAATAGACCCACTGGAACATTGTCCACCATCTCCTGCGCAAACGCCTGAAGGGAGAGGATTGCCTGCTGGTGCGCCACCCTCTCTTCCAGGGTGCGGGCCAGCATTGCGCGCCGGTATCCGACCAACAGATAGGCAAAAACAAGAACAATCAATACTCCCACCATTACCTCGAGGCGGGCTCTGGCAAAAAAATCCTCCAGCGCTTCTTGCCGATCAATCTTTCTCACCACTATCCAATCGGTCAACGCGATAGGCGGCGCGGCGCTCAAAACACGGACGCCGCGGTAATCCAGCGTTTCCCCGCTAAGTGGTTTGCCTCGCCGCCCCGCGCCGGCCGGGGGGATTGCCAGAGGACGGCGTAAGTACCCTTGCAGGAGAGGTGCGCCGCGCAGCGGTGAGAAGTAAATCAGCTCGTTTCCTTCGCGTTGCAAGAGCAGAGTTTCACCGCTGCGCGTGGGAACACTCTCCACCATCAGGATTGGAAACAGACTCTTTCTGGGGTCGATTTGCAAGACCAGCACGCCCAGGCAGGATGACGGGGGTTTGGCCTCCGCCCTGGAGCGAGCGCCGGCAAAGACAGGCGAAACGAAGTATACGTAACTGCTCGCTTGCGTCTGGCGCACCGCGCCCACCCAAAAGGCGTGGCCCTGCGAAACTTGGCGCACTCTTTCAATCACTTCGAACGCCATACTCTCGGAAGTCGCTGAGCGGGCCACGACTTGTCCCTGCGGGGTCATCAGGTAAATGGCCGCATACCCGTGTGTGAAAGCGAACTGGTCCATGAAAGCAGAAAGGTGTTCGAGTGCATCCACTCGAGAAGTGCCACTCAAGCCCGACTCCTCAGCAGGCCAGAGCAATTGCTGAACGGATGGATATAAGGAAAGCAGCTCGGTATCGGCTCGACGTTCCCCCAGCCAGTTCGAAATCAGACGTGCACGGTCACCCGCGATGGTTGATTGTTGGTCCTGCCAATAGGCAATGGCATCCTTCTCTTTCTCCAGGATGTGAAACCCCGTGAGACCCCCGATCAACACCGTTCCGGCAAAGAACACCATGAGGTAGTGCCAGAGACGGCCGGGTGGCTCGCTGGGAGGTGGGGCGAGGTGGGGTGAGAATTCTCCAGTCGTGTTATTTGCTGCCTCGATTCGTGTGCTCAAAGGACTCATGTACAATCTCGGCATTCCACGGAATGATACCACCTTGCTGGAGAATTACCAGTCAAAACCCAGGAGTCAGAAGCTATAACCTCGAGGTTAGTCGGGTTTTCTCGCCCTGTTTTCACGCTACGGGAAGGGCGGGACTTCAGCCTCGCCCTTCCCGGCTGGGGGTAAAAAACCTTGCTTAGAATCCTGAGGTTGACGCGATGAGGATCCTCGGAGTATCTTGCAGGCTTGCGTATCCGAGCTTAAACAAAAAGAGGAGATTGGTGTCGGCTCGCCATCCTTACTAGAAACGGTGAAGAGGCACGCGCCTGCCGGCTTCTGACTTCTGTCTTCTGGCTCCTGACTTCTTCTCTCAGTGGAGGCTAATGCCATGGATTTGCACCATGTAATTGAAGCCCAGCAATTCGATGTGCCTACAATTCTGCATCTCATTGACACCACACAAGAAATGGAGAAGGTTGTTTCCGGCGGCGGAACTTCCCAGTTCCGCGGGAGAATCATGGCCACGCTTTTCTATGAGCCTTCAACCCGAACTCGCTTCTCCTTTGAATCGGCGATGCAGCGGCTGGGGGGAAGCGTAATTTCCACGGAAAACGCCGCGGAGTTCTCCTCAGTGGCGAAGGGCGAGACACTCGAGGACACGGTACGAATCTTGAACGGCTACGCCGATGTCCTCGTGATCAGGCATTACGAGGTCGGGTCTGCCAAACGCGCGGCCTCGGTATCGCGCATCCCGGTCATCAACGCTGGCGACGGGGCCGGCCAACATCCCACCCAAGCCCTCCTTGACCTCTACACCATCCACAAGGAGATCGGTTCCATTGATGGCCTGCGCATCGCTATGGTGGGAGACTTGGCGCAGGGCCGCACCGTCCGCTCCCTGGCCTACTTGCTAAGCAAATTCCAAGATATCCGCATCTACTTCGTCGCTCCGCCTTTGCTGAAGATGAAAGAGGATATCCTTGATCACCTGCGTGAAAAGCAGGTCTGGTACGCAGAGGAAACTGACCTCGATAAAGTTCTGCCTCAGGTGAATGTCGTTTACCAAACCCGCATTCAAAAGGAGCGCTTTGGGGACCGTATTGCCGACTACGAGCAGTGCCGTGGCGTCTACTTGATCAATTTAGATTCCCTGCGCCTAATGAAGCCGAACGCCATCGTCATGCATCCACTCCCCCGCCTCGAGGAGATCTCGATGGAAGTCGACAGCGATCCACGGGCCGCCTATTTTCGCCAGGCACAGAACGGCCTAAGCGTTAGAATGGCACTCCTGACCATGGTACTGAAATAGCTGGCCAAACCTCCCCTTAACGTGTGAAAAAGCGCCCAGTGGGGACGGCCCCCTTGGCCGCCCTGGGGCGCCCATCCGCCAGTTGGCGGACTGCCTCCACAAGGCGATGCAAAATCAGAGGCTTGCACCAAAGCGCTTGATAAGTCGCGCCCAGAAAAACCCGCGTACTGGTACCTCGGTGCCCTTGCCGCAGCGCCGCAGAGAGTCGAAGATTACCATCTAGGATATGGCTGTGAATAGAGGTTGCGAAAAACATATTGAAAGAAGGTGAACCCATGTTGATTGGTACACGTCTGCGCCAGCTTCGCGAGCAGAAGAAAATGTCTCAAGGGGATATTGAAGAGCGAACGGGGTTACTACGGTGCTACGTCTCCCGTGTTGAAAACGGCCACACCGTCCCATCGCTGGAGACGCTGGAACGCTTTGCCGGAGTCCTCGACGTCCCGCTATATCAACTATTCTTTTCCGGAGAGGAGGCTCCGCCCACCCCGAGCCTCACGCCTCGGAGCACTTTGGAAGAAATTACAGCGGACAGCGGCAACAACGGGCTCGATGCTCAATTCCTCTTGAAGCTCAAGAACCTCTTGACGCGCCTGGCAGAGCCGGATCGAGATGTCATCCTCAGTCTAGCCAAGAGATTGTCCGCTCGCTAGGGAAGTCTCTGCCGTGCGCTAGGGGCGGTTCATGAACCGCCCCTGCGATGCCCCCGCATGCCGTAGCGGCGGTATCCGACCCACCCGTACGATACTTCCCCACCGTGAGGTGGAGAACACCCCTCGGGCGGAGCGCGGAATACCCGCTTCCATCTGCATTGCAGCCGGCGGGTCTACTGAGGAACAAGGACCACGTTTTCCTCAGCGGCGTCCTTGCCCGTCGCTTTGGCAGGGACCTTTCCGCCCAGGGCCCGAAGGTAGTTCACCAAATTCCACAACTGCGAATCTGTCATTCGACCCTTCTGGCTCGGCATGGGATCCTTGCCGGTCCCGACAATCGCAAAAAGGTCGCCGTCAGTGCGCTTTGCCAAAGAACCGGGCTGGGTAAAGTCAGGGAGAGTCAATGCCATCTCTTTCGCTAAGTCACCTTTCCCATCTCCCTTTTCTCCGTGGCACAACGCGCACTGGGTATTAAAGACCTTCTTGCCACGACTTACAGATGCGTCGGTGAACTTGATCGGGTTCTTCCTGGCTGAGTCTTCGGGCGATATGACATAGTTGTGCGGAGAGGACGCAGTGGCTGCCTGTGTACTCGAGGCGGCGGAGGGTTGCGTTTCTCCTTTCTTTTCTTGTGCCCAAAAGCTCCCCCCTACTATGAAGAACCCCAATACTGCCCATAATGCCTTTACTTTTATCGACATCGCGCACCCCGCGGAAGCTCAAGCTACTTGCACCCTAGGACAAGGCAGACCTCCCCTTGCCGGTTCATTTGAGCCACCCTTTTTGACTCCGAGCAATTTCCGTGCCTGCAATTACCTGTTTTGATTCGCAATGGAGGATCGCATCCTCTTTCGGTTCTTCCTATAACGTGCCTTTTGAAACTCGTAGCGCTAGTCTTGCCTATGCGGGATCAGCCAATGCCCGCCACACATAGGTGCGAGGGCCGGCAGCCCATTCAAAATGGGGTACCACTCTCTGCCACGAATCTAAGATACCCCTCCGACGCCAAATGTCAACCCTCTGCTCGGCAAAGGAATGGGCATGGCAACCTCCTCGAATGGGCGTGATTCTATCACATTTGTTGCTATTCCTTAGAACGATGAAAGGTGCGGGAGGGGCACTTCGATTTCTGGCGAAATGCCCCCGACATGGAGGGTACGTGCAGGTGGTCTTGCGGAATATATTCCAACGTGCAAAATGGTCATCGGCTCATGCAAAACAGAGTTGGTGAGCCTCTCAGATCAGAAGGCTCGTCTAGTTATACGCAAGAATAATGCCAATTTCGCTAAGGCAAACGCCCCTGCCGATTCAATCGGTTACGAGCGGCCCATATGCGGCTGGAGACTGGGGACTATGGCAGACTTGCATCCCGAATGTAGAATTTTCCAGGGGCGGGATTGCAACCATGGTAGGGGCGGCCCTCGTGGTCGTTTTGTCTTCTTTGAAAATTGGAGCGGCGGCATCTTGCCCGCTGTTGCGGGGATATTTTGCAGCCGAATGACAGGGCGGGCAGGATGCCCGCGCTCCATCGCTGCGCCACACCGCTTCCTTCATGGTTTCCGGGTGCCGCTGGCGGCATGAGCGGCTGCTCTGAAAATCGTTGTGCCGAAGGCACCTTGGAGTGCTGTAGCTTGACGCCGCCTTGGCCAGCTGGCGCAGACACCCGCCTTTTGGTGTCTGCGTTCTCCCTAAGGGACGTGTCCGGGCCGCCGGCTCGATCCACGCCATCCATGCGGAGAACCCGCACTTTTGTTTCTTGACCTCGTGTGGCCATTTCCAGTTTTAGTTGCTCACAATTGGACAGGTTGTTTTGGCAGACTACGGTTGTCCCTGCGGGACATCGCAGACCCCACAACACGGGGTCTGCGCCAGCCTCCGAGTGGAGGGCTAATCGCATCGTAAGTTACAGCTAGCACATTTCTTGACTCATCTTGCGCGGGTGCCTAGAATTGAGAGTTTAGACTACCGACAGGCAGGCTGACTGTATGCCCTTCCGCATCCACAACGCGTTGAGTGCGCCACTCGAAGAATTCAAACCTCTTCACGACAACCAAGTGGGCATGTATACGTGCGGCCCCACCGTCTACGATTTCGCCCACATTGGCAATTACCGGACGTTCGTCTTCCAGGACATCTTGCGGCGTTGGTTGAAGTACCGCGGATACTCGCTCCGCCACGTCATGAACTTGACGGACGTGGACGACAACACCATCCGCAATTCCAAGGCTGCCGGCCTGTCGTTACGCGACTTTACCGCCAAATACGTCGAAGCCTTCCAAGTGGATCGCCAACTGCTCAGCCTCGAGGATCCAGAAATCGTGGTGCGTGCCACCGACTCGATCGATGACATGGTGAAGCTGATCCAGACGCTCATCGAAAAGGGCTACGCTTACGCGAGCGAGGGGTCGATATACTTTAGGGTGGCCGCTTTCAAGAACTACGGCCAATTAACCAAGATCGATCTTTCAGGCATCCGCGACGGGGCGCGGGTTGACTCGGATAAGTACGATAAGAATAACGCCCGCGATTTTGCTCTCTGGAAAGCGCCCAAGGAAGGTGAGCCCTTTTGGGAGACGCCGCTAGGCCCGGGTCGGCCCGGCTGGCACATCGAGTGCTCCGTAATGTCGATGAAATACCTGGGCGAGACTTTTGACATTCACTCCGGGGGTGTCGATCTTATCTTCCCCCATCACGAGAATGAAATTGCGCAGAGCGAGGCGGCCACGGGCAAACCCTTCGTGCGTTACTGGCTGCACGCTGAGCATCTGATCGTCAACGGCGAGAAGATGTCGAAATCGCTGGGGAATTTCTATACGCTGCGCGACTTATTAGCCAAGGGCTACAAGCCCTCCGCGATCCGATATTTGTTGGCTGCTGTCCCCTACCGCCGGCATTTGAATTTCACCTTTGAGGGCCTGCTCCAAGCGCAGCAATCCATCGAAAGGCTGAGGAATTTCCGGAATCGGTTAGCCCATGAGCCATTCCCTTCGGGCGAGAATCCGGCTTTGCAGGATCGCGCCCGCGCCGCCTGCCAGGCGTTTGAAGATTCCATGGACGACAACCTGAATACCGCCGAAGCTCTGGGCGCGGTGTTCGCTATGGTGCGAGATGCAAACACGGCTATGGACCACGGCGAATTGCGCGCGGGTGATCGCGCTGCCTTCCTGGAAACGCTGGAGCGCTGGGACCGCATTTTCGCTGTCCTCGAAGATACCGACTACGGCAAGCTGCGGCAGTTCGGCTTTATCAAAGAAGCCCGTGAGTTCGCCAAGCCGGATACAGAAACAGGAGCGCCGGAAGGAACTGAGGCCCGGGCAATAGGCAACGGTCACCGAAGCGGTTTGCAAGTGGAGTCCCTGACTGACGAAGAAATCGGGCGATGGATTGCGGAACGCAACGAGATGCGGCGGAAAAGCAATTTTGCCCGTGCCGATGAAATCCGTCAGAATCTTCAGAAGGCCGGTGTTATACTCGAGGACAGCAAGCTCGGAACTCGCTGGAAGCGGAAATAATCATGTCCAACAGATTGCTACAAACCGACCAGGCGAGTCTTTACGGACTTTGTTTAGGCACGCGTGGGAAGTACAGCCCTCTCCCCTCCCGCCCGCCTGAGAGTCTGCGGCTGAGGCTTCCTCATTCCGCCCGCCCTAACCTATTTGGCGGTGATTAACTCCCCACTGGTATACAGCCACGGGAGAGCCGCGGACCTCAAAACCGGGGGTCCGCGCTACCCGGCCGGCAGCGCAAACCTGCTCTTCAGGTCTGCGGCTTTTCAGCCTTTTTCCCCAACCCAAAAAGAGATCGCGTTTGCTGGAAGTCAACGCAGAGGAGGATTCATATGGAGAGCAAAGTTCCTTCGATCAAAACACCCCTGCCGGGTCCGGAAGCCCAAAAGATCCTGGCTCTGGACCGCCAATTCATCTCGCCCTCTTATACACGCGACTACCCCATGGTCGCCGAGCGAGGGCAAGGCGTGAGGGTCGAAGATGTAGATGGAAATGTATTTCTGGATTTCGCGGCGGGCATTGCTGTGGTGTCAACAGGCCATTGTCACCCTGAGGTGGTGCGCGCCATCCAGCGCCAAGCGGAAACGCTCATTCACATGTCCGGCACGGATTTCTACTACCCCTTGTTGGCTCAATTGGCGGAGAAACTGGCGGAAATCACGCCGGGCAAATTCCCCAAACGCGTGGTGTTCGGGAATTCCGGCACCGAAGCCATTGAAGCCTCCCTCAAAATCGCGCGCTACCACACGGGGCGCCATCGCTTGATTGCGTTCCTGGGCTGCTTCCACGGCCGGACCTTAGGCTCGCTTTCCCTGACTGCGAGCAAGGCAGTCCAACGCCGCGGTTTTGGCCCCTTACTGTCCGGCGTGGTACACGTTCCCTACCCCAATCCCTATCGCTGCCCGGCCCGGCATCGCGCACCGGAGTGCGAGTGTGATTGTGACTGGACAGAATTCATCGAAAACCAACTCTTCAGGACGGCCGTACCGGCGGATGAAGTTGCGGCGATTGTGGTAGAGCCGATCCAGGGGGAAGGGGGGTACATCGTGCCCCCTCCGGGTTTTCTAGGCAAGCTGCGGCAGATGGCTGATCGGTACGGCATCCTTCTGATTTTCGACGAAGTCCAGTGTGGAATGGGCCGCACTGGAAAGATGTGGGCCTGTGACCATTGCGGCGTTGCGCCCGACATCCTGGTCACCGCCAAGGGGATTGCTTCCGGCCTGCCACTCGGCGTCGCCGTAGCTCGCGCGGAACTGATGGATTGGGGGCCGGGCGCGCATGCCTCCACTTTTGGAGGGAACCCCGTGGCTTGCGCGGCGGCGCTGGAGACTATTCGGCTGCTGGAAGAAAAGTATGTTGCGAATGCCGCGCGCATGGGAGAATACATTCTGGGCCGGCTGGCGGATTGGCCTCACCTGCACCGCTTCGTGGGCCAGGTACGAGGTCGCGGTCTGATGATCGGAATTGAGTTAGTCAAGGACAAGGAGACTCGTGAGCCCAACCCAGAGGCACGCAACAAAGTCATTGAAAAGGCGTTCCATAAAGGTTTGCTCGTCTTGGGCTGCGGGGAAAGTACAGTGCGCCTGATGCCCCCGTTGATAATCGAGCGCGAGCACGCGGATACCGCCCTCGAAATCCTCGACAGTTGTCTTACTGAGGTCGAGCTATAATGGGTCTCTTGGCAAGCTTGATGTACCGCGCGCTAGCATGGAAAGAACGTCAACGGGCGCGAAGGGCAGCCTCATTGCAACCAGAGGAGCGGGGCGGGTCCGCGAATCCGGATCTCGGCGTCCGCGGCGAAACTCTGGCCTATTGGTATCTGCGCCAAGCAGGATATACTGTTGTGGCGCGAAACTGGCGTGCCCGTTCTGGCGCGGGAGAACTCGACTTGGTGGGGTGGGAAGGGCCCATCCTGGCGTTTGTGGAAGTGAAGACGCGGGCTTCTCAGGCAGCGGGTCCACCCGAGGAAGCGGTCTCTCCGAACAAACAAAAGCGCGTTATCAGAGCAGCCAAAGAGTACTTGCGGCAACTCAGGCGAAAGCCCGGGAGTTGCCGATTCGATGTAGTGAGTGTGTCGTTGCACCCGCAGGAAGGCTTGCAAGTTCGGCTGATCAAAGATGCTTTCCATGCTTGACCATGTCGCGGACCCGATCCGCCAAGGGTGGGTGGTTGCTCCCGCCGGGACTTCTCGCCAGAGCCGCCCCAACCTTGGCGCTTATTCTGAGGAGGAGCATAACCTTTGCCCGAACTAAGAAAAGACCCCATCACCGGGCGGTGGGTCATCATTGCTACCGGCCGAGCCACACGGCCTACAGATTTCGTCCGGGATAAAGTTCAGATCCGCGGCTCAGGCTTCTGTCCGTTCTGCTATGGCAACGAAAGCAAAACGCCGCCGGAAATTCTTGCCTACCGCGGCGACGGCAGCGCGCGCAACGCTCCTGGCTGGTCACTGCGCGTGGTGCCCAACAAGTTCCCGGCGTTGGGCATCGAGGGAACGCTCAACCGCCAGGGCGAAGGCCTTTATGACAAGATGAATGGCATCGGGGCGCATGAGGTCATTATTGAAACGCCACAGCACAATCTGACCTTGGCCTCTATGCCCGCCTCGCGCGTCGAGGACGTGCTGTGGGCTTACCGGGACCGCATTCTGGACCTCGAAAAGGACCGGCGCTTCAAATATATCCTGATCTTCAAGAACCACGGTGAGGCTGCGGGCGCCTCGCTCGAGCATACTCACTCCCAGCTCATCGCTCTGCCCGTGGTGCCGAAGCGCGTCCGGGAAGAGGTGGATGGGGCGCGCGAACACTACAACTTCAAAGAGCGGTGCATCTTTTGCGATATTCTCCGCCAGGAGAAGGAAAAGAGTGTGCGCCTGATAGCGGAGAATCAGGCCTTCGTAGTCATGGCCCCCTTTGCTCCACGATTCCCATTTGAGATATGGATCATTCCGAAGACCCACCAATGCGCGTTCGAGCAGTCCCAGAAAGCGGAATTCGAGCAGCTCGCTCCGATTTTGCAGGACATGCTCGTGCGTCTCGACCGCGTGCTGGAGTTTCCTGCTTACAACTACATCATTCATACCGCGCCCATCAGAGAACCCGCGGAGGATTACTACCATTGGCACCTCGAGATCATGCCCAAATTGACGAAAGTCGCCGGCTTTGAATGGGGCACGGGCTTCTACATCAATCCTACGTCGCCGGAAGAGTCTGCAAAGTTTTTGCGCGAGGCGGCCCAGCCCGTGGAAACTCCCGCAGGCGCGCGGGAGGGCAACGGATAAGGGCAGTGGTCAGGGGCTAGTGGCCAGTGGTCAGTGGCGCTGTAGGGGCAACCCTTGTGGTTGCCCACGGCCCGCCGCCCGAAGGCTTTGGGCCGCAGGGCGGCCGGCCACAGGGGCCACCCCTACAACTGGGTTTGTGGCAGTTGGCTGACGGTCAGTAGGAGGGAGATTTACTAGCCACTGACCACCAGGCACTGGCAACTGTTTTCTTGACTTCCCCAATCCCCGCTTCCTATAATTTCCTGAGTAGAGGCGAGGTTGGTCGCTGGGCGGGAATAACTCAGTGGTAGAGTGCGACCTTGCCAAGGTCGAAGTCGCGGGTTCGAATCCCGTTTCCCGCTCCATTAACTACAGTGGCTAGTGGTTAATGGCGAGTAGTTAGTTTGGAGGGTTTCCAGGCACTCGCCACTAGCCACTAGCAACTGTTCTTCGGCGGCGCGGTACCCAAGTGGCAAGGGAGAGGTCTGCAAAACCTTTATGCGTGAGTTCGATTCTCACCCGCGCCTCCACTTCTAGTTCGAGCTCGGCTGCACTATGCATTGTCAGTAAGGTATCTCTTCCCACGATCGGGCCTATTGCCTTTCTCATATCATAGCTTCTTGCCATACCAGGAGCAAAGATTCGCTGCCATTTCTCCTCGCCTCGGAACCATACTTATGGCTTTCAGTATTACGGCATTGCTGGGAATGATGTCCCCGAACGCGTTCTCGTAGCCTTTTACCGCGCCTCGGAACCGGTTGGAGCCGTGCAAACGCACTTCCTCAATGACTTTGCCCAGCCGGGGGCTCGCCCACTCGTAAGCGAAAAATGTAATGGGGCCATCTGGCGCTTGCCCGCACACCACTTCATCCGCCGCGTGACAATAAGCTTGGGAAGGCTGTCCTTTGCTCCAATTCCACTCCATAATATTCACTCCGTAGCGTATAGGGATGATTTCCGGAAGGCCGTCCTCATACACCACCTCGTACCAGGCGAGCAGGTCGGCGGAGTCGTTTTCATCCCAGATGAGACGGAAGGCCTGCTTATTGGTGGCGGCGCGGGCGCAGGCGTGCAGAAAGATCAAGCTAGTCGCGTCCTGACCGATCTTGATTCCCGGGACATCGCGAGGTAAAGGGTTGGGTTCTGTGCCGTGCGTTCCCACCATTACGCACGCCTTCTCTCCGGCGGAATTCGGCCTTGGCAGGTCAAACACGGTGGTTCCGGACCCGATTCGTCCCTTGGCCATTTCCCGGAGGTCCACCTCGAGCCCCGGCAGGTACGCAGGTGTGTTTAGCGAGCACGAAATATCGACCGGGACGACTTGGCGATCGGACTCGCTGGGCGCAGTGACGCCCGTTAGGCGCGGCCGCGCGGTAGGCATCAGCCTCTGCGTGGATTGGTAGAGGTCGTTATTGCTCATGCTGTGTCTCGACCAGAGCAGGGCGCTCGAACCCAGAACGCTGAAGAGGAAATCCTTGTTTAGGTTGTATTGCGTGGTGGCTGCCCACAAAGACGGAGCGCCTCCAAGAATTGTGGGCCGCGCGCAGCGCTGGGGATAGTTCTCCACGTAAGGTTCCATATTGCCGTAAACCTGCTGGAAGCCGAATTCGTGTAGTTGAGCCTCGTTCTTCGCCCCTTCTTTCGCTCCGTGCCAGAACCAATTGAATATCAGGATATCCTTGGGGACCAATTCTTCCACCTGCTTGGGCGTCATGGCGCCAGGGGCGTGGTAGGTCCATCCATCAGGGGCCACGCGCTTTTGCAGTCCAACGCCGCGCACATTCTCGAGCAGGTAATCTCCCCAAATCGCCATCTTGACATTCCTGCCGGCCAGATGGTCATGAATCTTCTTCAGGTCCCTGCCAAATAGCTCTCCGGGCTCAGCCCCGCGGCAGCAAGAGCACAACCCGAAGGGAGCAAACCACTCGTCGTGCGCCGCATGGATCATCTTCGGCTTGATCACATCTGTGTACTCGTCCATGACATCAAAGAGAAGCTCGTAGCTCTCGGAAAGGGATGGACAATAGGTGTCCGGCCAGGTATCTCCCGGCACTTCTGAGAGCTCGGGATGTTTGGCAAGCAGATAAAAAGCGTGAGTGAGAGAAGAAATCTCCGGAATGAACTCGATGTAATTCCGCTCGGTCCATTGCACCAGGTCAGCTACTTCCGCCTTTTCCAAGAAGCCCCCATCGCAACAATCCTGATGGGACGAGTTCTGCTCCCTTCCGTGGAGCGGACCGCGCGGATAGTTGCGCCGGCTGTAGTTCACATCGCGCGCAAACTCCACCCAGCCGGAGTTCACCTCCGGGCGCCGGTCGAAGCGCATGCAGCCGTTCAATTCCACGATGAGCGTGTTGAATTTGTAAAGCGCCATGAAATTGGCGACGAAGCGTTTGAAAAAAGGAATGCTATCGCGGCCGGGGAGGAAAAGCTTGATGCCGCGAAAATGCTTGTCGGGCCAATCCCGGACTTGGGCGCCAGGAATAGCGATGCGGTGGTCTTGCTTCCCAACCAGTTGCCGAAGTGACTGCAACCCATAAAAAGCTCCGTGGGCGTCGCTTCCTCCCACCATCGTGAAACGATCGTCAACACGCAGGATATAGCCCTCGGGCCCGGGACTTCCAGGCGTCAACCTCATCCGGTGGTGTGCGCAGTATTCCTGCACCAAGGCGTTGTCGGCTGACCCGAGCAAAATGAACCGTCCGGATTCCGGCAAGCGAGCGGCGTACTGGGTCTGGAGGGTGAGGCCGAAGCGGTCGCTCAATTCTTCGCACAGGAATCGAGACAATGAGCGATCAGTTTCCGAAACGGTGGCGGGAAGGAGGAGCTTGGTTTCTTCATCCAGCAGGAAGGAAGCGCCGGAAAGCTCCATGTGCTGCGGGTTGGGAAAAATAGGCGACAGCTTCCCGATCCAGTTGGGGCTCTCCAGATTCTGCTCCGGGTTTTTCGCCGGTGCCAGGGTCGACCCGATCATCCCTTGCTGAGAATCAGCCATCCCGCTTGCAGCCACTATCGCTGCCCCCAACTTCAGAACCTCGCGCCGGCTGAGAGGCAATTGGAGAGAGCTGGTCGCATCATCCTGCCCGTTTTCTTTTCGGCCTAATCCGGTGTTCTTCTTGTCATCGACCATTCCAGCCCTCCGTCGGCGCACACCCTTCCTCTAGAACACGGGCGGTCCGAATTTTTGGGGGCACGCCGCAGCGTGCCCCTACGGAACCTGCCGCCGGCGCGGAGCGCCGGCCGCTAACCTCCGTGTGTCATTAGAAGGTCAGCCGCAACGAGTACTGGATGGTGCGGCCGATGCTGGTCGGTTGGAGGTTTTTCTGCCCAAAGGTGGTGTCGCCATAGTTGGAGTCCTCCGGCTGATAGTTGACACTGTTGGTCAGGTTATAAGCCTCAATCCGGAATTGCAGGTTCATGCCTTCCCGGATACGAAAACTCTTCGAGAGTTCGGCGTCGATATTCCACTGCACAGGTCCATCCACGCCGGGAAACTCGAGAGGTCCGTTGAATGGCGCAAAGGCAGGCAGAAGCGAAAATACATTGGGGTTGAACCCATATCCCGCGGGAACATTCTTGCTGGGATCTCCGGTCACCACGGCGGGGTTACTAAACCAAAGGGGTGATCCGGAAGTGATATTGAAAATCGAACTGGCTGACCAGCCGCCAACAAAACCATCGACGACCGGATTCAGATGGTTCAGTGTCCTCATGCCGCGCCCGACCGGCAGGTGGTAGATGCCTGAGATAATCGCCCGGTGGCGCGGGTATTCTCCTTCCGTCCACAGGGGCGCCCGGTTGTAATAGTAGGGCCCATCGGTGAAATCCCCTGCGTCCGGCCACCGGGTCGTCTGCTCGCGGTTGTAAACATAGGATCCGAGCAGGCTGAAGCCGCTCGAATAGGTGTGACGCACCTGAATTTCAAAGTTCCGGACTTTGTCGCCTTCCACTGGCACGTGGCCTTCGAATAGGTCGCGGTATTGGGGAAGCGGACGCAACAGTTGCCACAGAGGAACGGTCGGTTGGTTGCGTAACGCGCCTGGGAATTGGGCGGGCGTCAGGTAGTGGTAGAAGGGATTCGGATACTGCGTTAAGGCGTTTCCTTGCAGAGTGTTGTAATAGAGACTGGGGTTGGCCTCGTTCACGTTGAGGCCGTCGTAATAGGATTGGGAGTCCATGTTCCTTCCGCTGGTTTCGACAAAGGAGATATCGACCAGGAAATTGCGGGGCAGCTCGCGCTGCACGGTGAAGTTGAACCGATCCAATGCGCCGTCCTTATAGTTCGGGTCGCGGAAAGCGCCCTGCCAGTCCGCGCCAAGTCCGTTGCCGAGATTCGTGTCAACTCCCCCGCTACTCCCCACCACAGCTTGCAGCGGGTTATTGCCAGGGAACGGGTCGGACAAGGCGGTCACCGGCTTGCCTTCCACTGCGGGCAGGATGGTAGAGGTGGCGCTGTAGCCGACGAAACCAGGTACCTGTAGTAGGCCCATCTGCACCACCCCGTTGAGGACCAGGAAGCGACCGTAGCCCGCGAGCAGGGCGGTTTTGTTGTCCAGTCGGAAAGCGATGCCGGCCCGCGGCGCGAAGTTGAGCGTCGGGGCGTTAAACTCCGTACGCCGGCTGCTTGTGGCGTAAAGCCATTCGCCATTCGGGGGTGGAGTTGCGGCATTGGCGCCAAGATACTGAGAGCGCAATGCGATTTCCTCGGGCGTGTACTGGGGCGGATTGGCCTGGAGAGTGGGATTCACGGCAGTCAGATCCAGCCGCGAAAATCTGTTCTGGGCATCCACTGGCGCGCTCTCGTATTCGTACCGCAACCCGAGATTGAGCGTGATCCGGCGGCTCACCTTGAAATCGTCTTGGATGTAGGCCCCGTAGAAATAATCGGAAAACTGGCCGGGAGCCGCGTAGGACGACGACGAACCGTCCTCCGGAGCGCCGATCAGGAATGTCGCGTAGGGGTCGCCACTCACATTGATTGGCGCAGGGGATATAGACGTGCTGGAAGTCGTCGCCGCCGAAAAGTTGAAATTCATTTGCCCCGGGTAAGCGATGAACGCCGCCTGGTAGCGCGCTTCCAGGCCGGTTTTGAGAGTGTGGCGCCCAACGGTTTTTACAACCTTGCCTGACCAGCTATAACTGTGCGGTTCCTGATTATAGTCACTGGACACTCCGAATGAATTCGTCCCTATCGTGAGTCCAGGGAAGTAAACCTTACCCCCGAACTGGTTGAGATAGGGCGTATACCAAGGGTTGCTAGGCCACAGAGCGGCCAAGCCGTTCGCGCCTATCTGGTTCTGCGGGGCCCCCTCGTTGTCCCAGAAACTGCCATAGCTGAAGCGCCCATCGATCACAGTCGTAGGATTGACCGTATACACCACGTCCGCGCCGACGTCCTTGGCGTTCATGGGGCCTCCCGCAATGGGCGCCTGAGCGGGCGAATTCATTCCCGTGTAATCGGGGAGTGCAATCATGGTGTGAAATTGAGAGTAGCGCCCGAAGACTCGCAGCTTGTCGTTCACATTCCAGTCTGTGCGATCCGAGACGTTCCAATAATGCGTGTCGACGCCCACGGTTGACCGGAAATTGTCGGCGCCAGTGATATTGGCAGGCTGAGTGTTCGGTTTCCAGATGTGCGACATGATGATTTGCGCGGTCGGATCGATATGGGAAATAACGTTACCCGGGAACGGCGTACGCGTCTCGGTGCCCGTGGTGGGATCGAACACGGTAGTGGAGGGATCGTAGATAGTGCGCAATCCTCCGTTGATGTTCAGCGACTGCGAGTAATCACCGGCCCGTTCGGCAGTGGTGGGCAACGTCATAACAACGGAGTTCGGACTAGAATCCAACCTTCCTTCGTAGGCGCCAAACGTAAAGAGCTTGTTCTTCTTGATGGGGCCTCCCACAGTGCCACCCCACATATTGTTCCGAGATACGCTGGGGGTGCGAGTAAAGACATTAGTTACGGCGTTCAGTGACGGGTTGACCCCGAAATAATAGGCAGAGCCATGCAGGGCATTCGTGCCCGCGCGCGTTGCCATGTTAGTGACGCCGCCCGCGCTATGGCCATATTCGGCATCCACTGCCACCTGCTCGACCACTACCTCCTGCACTCCATCCATGGTGGGCGTGTATGACGCCTTCGGGCCAACCATGGTCGGAGATCCATCCAGCAGGACATCATTTTCGCGGGACGTCTGACCGCCGAAATCCATTTCGGTGGCCTGCCACATATAATAGGGCATTGCCGGGA
>Ga0187808_10000069_pt1 | contig 22019 bp, 15 predicted proteins | sample NC_wetland_sal_i_5_FD_132427 | JGI IMG/M metagenome (GOLD analysis project Ga0187808, IMG submission 132427) | Wetland sediment microbial communities from Neuse River Estuary, North Carolina, USA - ASW_3 | ecosystem: Environmental > Aquatic > Freshwater > Wetlands > Sediment | place: USA: North...
CCCCGGCCGAGTCCAGCGCCACGCCCGTGGGGTCGTTCAGCCCGGTGGCCGGGCCGGAGATGGTAGCGACCGGCGCGACGTCGCCGTTCGCCCCCGGAGCGTACTCGGTCACCGGCCCGTCGTTGCTGGCGACGAACACGTCCCCGGCCGAGTCAACCGCCACGCCCGTGGGGTCGCTGAGCCCGGTGGCCGGGCCGGAGATGGTAGCGACCGGCGCGACGTCGCCGTTCGCTCCCGGAGCGTACTCGGTCACCGAGTTGTCGCCGTCGTTGGCGACGAACACGTCCCCGGCCGAGTCCAGCGCCACCCCCACGGCGGCGTCAAGCCGGGTGGCCAGGCCCGAGATAGTCGCGAGCGGCGCCGCGTCGCCGTTCGCCCCCTTGGCATACTCGGCGACCTCGTCGTGGTTGCCTTCCGCGACGAACAAGTCCCCGGCCGGGTCCAACGTCAGGCCGACGGGATCGGTCGCCCCGGAGATGGTGGCGATGGGTGCGACGTCACCGTTCGCTCCCGGGGCGAACTCGGCGACCGAGCCGTCGCCCGGGTTGGTCACGAACAGGTCGCCCGCCGGGTCGACGGCCGCGCTCGTGGGGTTGTTCAGCCCCGTCCTGGATCCCGAGATGGTAGCCACCGGCGCCTGGTTGCCGTTCGCCCCCTTGGCGTACTCGATAACCGAGTTGGTGCCGGGGTCGACGATGAAGGCGTACGCCGCGGGACTCTGGGCGGTCAGCAGGCGCACGGCGGCAGCCGGGTGATCCGGGGCAGGCAGGGTCTGGGCGGCCTTCGCCGCGCCTGCCGACAGCAGCGTCCCGGCGATCAGGGCGGCGACGATCCCGCCAATTTTGTAAGGGTGCATCGTGCGGTCACCGGATGGCCGGCGAGCTTTGCTGGCTTGCGCGGCAAGGCGCTGCCGGGCTGCTGACTGCAGCAGCTCGTGCTGCCTGACCTGCATCAGGTCGTAGCGAAGGGCTGGGTGCTGCATCGTGATCTCCTGCCGTTCCCGGTCCCCCAATGACCGGCTCCCGCAAGATTGCCCAGCCGCGAGGCGGGCGTCAGTCACCTGGCTGACGCCGCCGCTGTCAGCTTGCCGACACTTAATTTCCTGCGAAGCGGCCCAGAGCCTCGGCGTGCTTGACCGTCACGGCCCGATCCTGGACCGCGATCCACCCGCGCCGTTCGAAGCCGCGCAGCGCGGCGTTGACGCTCTGCCGGGTGCCCGCGGCCTGATGGGCCAGCTGCTCCTGGCTCATCCTCAGCCGGATGAGGCCGTCCTCATCGCGCGGCTGGCTGAGCAAGACCTTCGCCACCCGGCGCGGCAGGTCCAGGAACACCAGGTCGGCGGCGCCCTCGGTAAGCCGCCTGAGCGTGGCCGCGAGGGACCTGGCCAGGGCCAAGGCGGCGGCCGGCACACGGGCGCAGATGTCCTGGACCATCTCGCGCGGGATCATCAGCAAGCGGGACTCCTCCAGGGTCTCCGCGTCAGCGGACCTGGGGCCGCCGTCAACCGCGGCTAGCTCACCGAACACGCCGCCCGGCTGGATCACTGTCAGGGTCAGCTCGCCGGCGTCGGCCGAGCGGACCACGACCTTCAGCCGACCCGAGAGCACCACAATCACCGTGTCGCCTCGGTCGCCAGCGGTGCACACGACCTGACCGCGGCGGAAGGCCCGCACTCGGGACGACGCGGCGACGGCCTCCAGTTCGCCGACGGGCACCGCACCGAACAGATCGGTCGCCCGCAGGATGCGAACCAGCTCGGCGGTCGTGATCATCGGATCCTTGGCCCCTCTTTCATGAGGATGCTGGGGAACTGCTGCAGGTCCACGCCGCCGCAAGGCGCCGTGCGCGCGCAGCACGCGCGGTCGCTCCATTCCGCTGGTAGGAGGCGATGGCACGTTGCGTCATCTCCTCGGCTCCAGCCGGGTCGCCCGCCAGGTACAGGATTTCCGCCCGGTTGAGCGCGGCGTCGCCCTGGTCACCCGGGTCTTGCGAGGTTCCGGCCAGCCCATCGACCTGTTCGGCCAGCGCCAAAGCCGCCCTGGTGTCACCCTTGCGGGCCAGCAGCCGTGATCGCACGCTCAGGCCAAACAACTGCGTGGCCAGATCGTCCTTGCTCCCGAGTTCCAGACCGCGAGACGCCCACTGCTCGGCCTCCTCGTAGCGGGCAAGCGCGTACAGCGCGGCGGCCAGCATGCATGCGTGAGTGGACAAATAGGACTGGTCACCGAGCTCCTCCAGCTGCTCGCAGCACTGCCGGGCTGCGCGTTCTGCCGCGGCGAGGTCGTCGGCCAGCGTCTCGATCTGCCACCCGTGACTGATCACCAGGGCAGCTGGCAGCCGCATTCCGCGCTCGTTCATCCGGGCGACGGTCTCGGCCAGCAGTGACCGTGCCTCATCAAAGCGTCCGACATCGGCCAGGACGGTCGCCTTGCACGCGTCGACCCAGGGCTGATAGGTGGCGCTCCCCGCTTGGGCGTCATCCAGCCACCGCAGTACCTCGGCGCGAGGCACCGGCCCTTCAGCGATGGTCACCGCCGACATAGTGCGGATGGAGGTCTCGAACCACAGCTCGCCCGCTTGCCTCGCGTACCACATCGCCTGGGTGAACGCGGCGAATGCGGCGGCGTTCCTGCGGCCGCAGTAGTCGACGAAACCGGCGGCATACTCCATGGCGGCCCGGGCTGCGGCATCGCCGTCCCGCTCCATCACTGGCCGGGCCTCGTCCACCAGCGAACCCAATTCTGGAAGCCATCGCTCCGGATCGAGGCTTACCTGCCACTTCATTCCGGCCAGCCGTGCCGTTAGTTCGCCCACGCGGTCACCGGCGGCGGAGCAGTGGTCGGCGATTCGGGCCGCGCGTGTGATCGCATCCTTGAACTTGCCGGAATCGCCGAGTCCGCGGATCAGGCAATGCTGCAGAGGGAGATTCACCTGGTTCGGCGGCAGCAGCGCTTCGGCGCGTTCCAGCAGCTTCACCGCGGCTGCGGTGTCGCCACGGTCCATCGCCCGCCGGCCAGCCTTGTCGAGGTGAGCGGCCGCGTCCGCGGCCAGCCGCAGCGCCTTTTCCTCCGCCGGGCCCAGCTCGCGCCGGTAGCCGTACGCCTGCTCCAGGTGGTAGCCGGCGATCTCATCCAGCTCCACCAGGCCGGCGCCGCGTTCTTCCAGCCACCGCGCGACGTGCTCGTGCAACTCGGCCCGGTCTGCCTTGGCTAGCGCCTGGTAGGCGGCATCGCGGATCAGCAGATGCCGGAACCGGAACGCATCCTCATCAGGCAGGACGGCGCGATCGGGGCGGACCAGGTCCTTGCGGACAAGTGTCATCAGCCGCCCGGGAAGATCATGTTCTTCCGGTGCCGTTACCTCGATGGTGCCGCGGTGAAACGACTCTCCCTCAACCGACCCGCACTCCAGCACGGTGCGTTCCCCGGGCTCGAGCTGATCCAGCCGCGCCGCTAGCAGCGCCTGGATGGTCGGCGGCACGACCAGGTCGCCGTCGCCGGACTCAGCCGCCAGCGCGAGCATCTCCTCCACGAACAGCGGGTTGCCCGCTGCGGCTGCCTGCACCCGTTCGCGCAGCCGTGCTTCTATCTCGCTGCCCGACGGCGACAGCTCGTCGATGAGCGCAGCGGTCTCGGCGGGCTTGAGCGGCTCCAGCAGCACAGTAGCGGCGTTGAGCTTCCCCCCACCCCAGCCAGGCCGGGCATCGAGCAGCTCCGGCCGCGCCAGGCACACGACCAGGATGGGAGCGCCGCGACTGAAATCCGCGACGTGCTCGATCAGGTCAAACAGCGCCGGCTCGCCCCACTGCAAGTCATCGATCACCACCACCAGCGGCGCTAGGTCGGCAGAGCTCTCTAGCAACTTGCGCACCGCCCACGCGATCTCCCCCGGCGATGTCGCGGCGGCCAGCTCACCCAGCAGCACATTGACCGCTGCGGCCACTTTCGCATCACGAGCCATCAGCCCGGCTGCACCCGCGCACCCATGTCGGGCATCAAGCAGCTGCCTGACCATCGAGACCACTGGCCAGTACGTGATGCCCTGCCCGTACGACAGGCACGACCCGGTCACCACCCTGGCGTCGATGCCGCTCAAGAACTCCGCGGCTAGCCGGGACTTCCCCACCCCGGCCATGCCTAGCACTGTGAACAGGCCGCACGAGCGCTCCCGCACCACGTTCGCAAACACTTCGCCGAGCATCCGTAGCTGACTGCTCCGGCCCACCAGCGGCGCCCCGGCCGGGCGCACGCGGGGGTCCACATCGCTGCGGACCCGCAGCAACCGGTACGCGGCAACCGGCTGGCTCTTACCCTTCACCAGCAGAGGCTCCAGCGGCTCGGCGGTCACCGCGCCGCGCACCAGCCACCAGGTCTGCGGGCCAATCACAACCTCTCCCGGGGCAGCCGCCTGCTCCAGCCGCGCCGCCAGATTGACCGCATCCCCCGTCGCCAGCCGCTCCTCGGTGCCGGTCACTACCTCTCCGGTGTTAACCCCCGTGCGCACGCTCAGTGTCGCGCCGAAACCAGCCTCAAGCCGGTGGCTCAAAAGCGCGATCTCCGCGCGCAGCTCGGCTGCCGCCCGTACAGCCCGCAACGCGTCGTCCTCATGCAGCACCGGCACGCCGAACACGGCCATCACCGCGTCCCCGATGAACTTCTCCACCGTGCCGCCGTGACGCTCGATCACCTGCCGCGCCGCGTCGAAGTACTGGCGCATCACCTGCCGGAAAGTCTCCGGATCCAGCCGCTCCCCCAGCGCGGTCGACCCGGCCACATCGCAAAACAGCACCGTCACGGTCTTGCGCTGCTGGCGCGGGGCCGGACCTGCCGCCAAAGCCCCGCCGCATCCGTTGCAGAACTTGGAATCCGGCGGGTTCTCCCGCCCACATGCGGCGCAGACTTTCACACAGACAAGGCTAAACCGGACCCTCACCTTCCGAAAGGCGGCAAAACACCTGAAACGCCGCCGCCCGCGCCCGCCCATCCCTCCTTTCGGGTTAAGCGTCCCTGAGCCGGAGCACGGTCCCGCCGGCCAGCAGGGCCGCGCAGGCCCAGAGGGCAAGCACGCCCAGGCCGCCCCACGGACTGATCGGGAGGCTCCGCACGCCGGTGGTCACCTGGATGTTCAGCCCGGCGAGCGTCGGCGTCCACCGCTCGAGCCGACGGTGCCAGGTCGGGTCGGTGACGAAGACAAGGAGGATCGGGAACACATACAGCACGCCGAGGACCGCACCAACCGACACGGCGGAGTCCCTGACCATGGCCGCGATGCCCAGGCTCAGCAGCGCTATCAGGGCCAGGTACAGGACCGAACCCGCCGCGGCCCGCAGCGTTGGCCCGTAGGACAGCGACACGACGTGGAAGCCGCGAGCCGCGCTGAAGCCGTGGCCGGGGAGGATCAGGTGCCCGGCCAGCACCGACCCGAGCACCGCCAGCGCCCCGGCCACCAGCACCAGCCCGGCGACCAGGATTGCCTTGGCCGCGAACACCAGCTCCCGCCGCGGCATCGCCGCGAACGTCACCCGGATCATCCCGGTGCTGTACTCGTTGCAGATCGTCGCCGTCGCCAGGATCGCGGCCACCGCCTGGCCGATCTGGATGCCGGTCAGGCTGAGCTTGGTCGGGTCGACCGCGCACTGCGTGCCCGCCGGGCAGCGCGTGGCCCCGACGGCCGCGACGCTGACGCCAATCGTCAGCGCCGCGACCCCCAGTAGCAGCCAGCTCGGCCCGGCGATGGTACGCAGCTTGGTCCACTCGGCGTGCAGGGCGCTCATGCGTCCCTCCGGCGAAGCAGATAACCGGCCAGCGCCAGCGCCGCGGCCGCCCAGGCACAGAGGACGGCGAACCCGGCGAACGGCGACAGCGGATAGTAGCCGATCGTGGGGTTGATAACGGACGTGACCTGCGGATAGTTCGGGACGCTCTGCTCGATCGCCAGTCCGGCCGCCGGTGTCAGCCGGAGCAGCCAATCCCCGGCGCCGGACGGGAACACGTTCAGCGCGGCCAACAGGAAAGGCAGTACCACCGTGACTACGGCGATCGTGATCGCGGCGGCGCTGCGGCGCAGCACCGCCCCCAGGGCGACGGCGAATACAGCGGCAACGGCCAGCATGGCCGCGGTGCCGACCACCACGCGGATCTCCGTCAGCGCGGGCACCGGCAGCACGACCTGGCCACTGTTGGTTTCCAGCGTGCCTCCGACGGCTATCGCGACCCAGCCGGCCACGAGCCCGACCACAAACGTGACAGCGCCGGCCACGATGGCCTTGGCCGCGAGGACCGCACCGCGCCGCGGGGTCGCCGTTAGCGTCGTTCGGATCAGGCCGCGGCGGTACTCAGCCGTGAAGAACATCGCCGCCACCACGATGATCGCGATCAGGCCGATGAACGCCCCGGCCAGGCTCTGCCCGATGGTCACGGTCGGGTACCCGCTGCCAGGTCCGGGCGTGACAGGAGCGATGTCCCCCGAGCCAGTTAGCGTGTAAGTTCCGCCCGCGGCGGTGAACCCGGCCGAACCGCTCCCGGCCGGGCCGCCCGCGGCCGGGCCGCCCGCGGGACCGGAGGCAACCGGACCGCCCCCACCGACCGCGACGTCGGCCCACTTGCCGCCCGCGGCCGTGCCGGACACCCTGACGTCGTCGAAGACGCCGGTCGCCTGGCTCGGACCGCCGTTGTTGCTGTCCCCGCCGAAGGACGACGAGGTCACCGTGTAAGCGGGCGACGTCGCGAACAGCCCGACCTGAGCCGTCGCCGGCAATCCGGTCAGCGTCACGGTGCCAACCCGGGTCCAGTGGGTGCCGTCGACGGAGTCGTAGCCGGTGATCGTGTCGCCGGACCGGGTCAGCCGTAGCCACCGGGGATTGGCGGCAGAGACCAGTCCCGGCAGGCCGGGGGTGTCGCCCGTGTAGTTGAACTGCATTCGCACGCCGTTGGCGCCGGTGACCATCATCGCCGCGTAGGCGGAACCCTGCCGCAGGCTGTCCTTGATGATGATGCCCGCCTTGGACCATGCCGCGAGCCCGGGCACCAGGTTAGGCCCCGGCCCGGCCGCTGCCCCATGGCCGTTGGTGATGTCCGCGTGCTCGCCGGTCAGCGAGACCACCCTGACCGTGATGGTGCCATTGCCGGTCAGTGGCTGGCGCGCGAAGTTGAAGCTGTCAGAAACGACCTCGCCGCCCGGCCCGTACGGGATGTACGGCAGGCACGCCTTGCCGCTCAGCTGCTGGACGCCATTGCCGCAGCCGATGTGGGAGTTCGCCGCCGCGAACAGCCCGACGAGCACCGTCAGCATCGCGGCCACGACCATGCCGATCACCCAGCCGCGCACGCTGCGGAACTTTGTCCATTCCGATCGGAGCAGCCAGCCAAACCCCGCCAGCGCGGCCTGAGTCTCGGTGCTGACGCCGGTGCGCGGAATCGAAGTCGCGTTCACGGTCATCGCGCGACGTCCTTGTCAGCTCCGGCCGGGCGGAACTCGACCGCATCCTTCGTCAGTTCCATGTAGGCCTGCTCCAAGGTGGCGCGGTGCGCGGACACCTCGTAAAACGGCACCGCCTTGGCGGACAGCACCGCCACGACGCGCTCGGCCGGCAGCCCCGCGATCGTGAGGGTGTCCTGGCCGGTGGCGGCGACGGTGGCCCCCGCGGCCGCGAGCACCGCCGCCGCCTCCGGCCGCGCGCCGGTGCGCAAGCTCACCCGGTCACCGGACACGGCCGCCAGCAGTCTCGCGACGGTCGTGTCGGCGATGACCTTGCCGCGACCGACGACCACGACATGATCGGCGGCGTCCTGTAGCTCGCTCATCAGATGGCTCGACACGAGCACTGCCCGGCCCTGCGCGGCCAGCGACCGCAGGAAGCCGCGCATCCACACGATCCCCTCGGGGTCCATGCCGTTGAATGGCTCGTCCAGCATGAGCGCCGCCGGGTCGCCAAGCAGGGCCGCGGCGATTCCGAGCCGCTGACGCATGCCGAGGGAGTATCCACCGGCCCGCCGACGGGCAACCTTGTCCAGCCCGGCCTGCTCGATCACCTCGTCGACCCGCCTGGCGGTCAGCCCCTGGGAGTGAGCCAGCCAGAGCAGGTGGTTGCGCGCGCTCCGGCTGGGCTGCAGCGCGCCGGCATCCAGCAGCGATCCAATCAGCCTCATCGGCCGGCGGATGCTGGCGTACCGTTTCCCAGCGATCAAGGCGGCGCCGGCGTCGGGCGCGTCCAACCCGAGGATGACCCGCATCGTGGTGGACTTTCCGGCCCCGTTCGGGCCAACGAAACCTGTGACCTGACCGGGTTGGACGGTGAAGGTCATCCCGTCCAGCGCCACAGCCGGCCCGAACCGCTTGCGTAGTCCGTTGACTTCAATCGTCGCCTGCATGTGTGATCCATTTCTGTCGGCAACCGAGGCACCAGGCCTTATTTCCGTGATCTGGTTCTACGGAGGCGGCCATAACATGGGCCGAACGGACGCTGTTATCTCGTTGTTAGGTCCAGCCAGGCATCGTTGAAGCAGGAGGGGCCGATGAACCAGGCACAGCACTTCGTCGGCGGCCGGCCGCGTCGCCTGCTCTCCCGGATCCCCCTACCGCCGGTGATGCGCACCCTGCGGTGGCGGCTGACCGCGCTCTACGGCGTGCTATTCCTGATCTCCGGCGCCGTGCTGCTGCTTATCTCCGGCGGGTACGTCGTCAACAGCAGCTCGAGGACCGAGGCAGCGGGCGTTCACAACTCCCCGGTCCCGACCTCGACCGCGGCTCAGCTGGCCAAAGACCGGGCCATAATCCAGCAGCTCCAGCAGCAGCTGGCCAACCAGACAGGCGGCGCCTCTTCTCTGAGCCACAGACTTCTCGTCGCCTCCACCATCGCCCTCGGCTTCATGACCGTCGGATCGGTCGTCATGGGCTGGCTGCTAGCCGGGCGGGCGCTGCGCCCGGTCCGGAACATGACCGCGGCGACTCAGCAGATCTCCGCCCACAACCTGAACGAGCGGCTCGCCGTCACCGGCCCGCGCGACGAGCTGAAGGAACTCGGCGACACCATCGACGGGCTGCTGGAAAGGCTGGAAGCGGCGTTCAACGCGCAGCGTCGGTTCGTGGCCAACGCATCCCATGAGCTGCGCACCCCGCTGGCCACCATGCGGGCGTCCCTCGATGTCGCCGTGGCCAAACCCGCGGGAGCCCCGCCGCAGACGATCGCGCTGGCCGCCCGGCTCCGGGCCGAGCTCGACCGGATCGACGCCCTGCTCGAGGCGTTTCTCGTGCTCGCTCGCGCCCAGCACCGCGACCTGCCCGGCCGCGCCGTCGTGCCACTCGACTACATCGTCGGCGCCGCCCTGGCCGACCAGCGGGCTGCCATCGCGGGCCGGAACCTCACGGTCCGCCGCGACGCCGGCCCCGGCGGCGCGTGGGTTCAGGGCAGCCCGGCCCTGCTGTCCCGGATGGTCGGGAACCTGGTCGAGAACGCGGTCGGCCACAACGAGGACGGCGGCTGGATTCACGTCACGGCGCAGACCCGGGCCGGGCGGGCCCGGCTGATTGTCGAGAACGGCGGCGAGGTGATCGATCAGCGGCAGGTCGACGAACTGTCCCAGCCGTTCCGGCGCCTGCCCGGTGACAGGATCGGCACGGACAAGGGATCAGGGCTCGGCCTGTCGATAGTCACGGCCATCGCCGAAGCACACGACGGCCGACTGGAGCTGAAAGCCCGGCGGGGAGGAGGGATGCTTGTGTGCCTCGACCTGCCGGCCGCGGTCCCGGCCAGCTCGGCCACGAGGGCCAGCGTGCCGGCATGAGGGTCCTGGTCGTCGAAGACTCCCGCTCGCTCGCCGAGGTGCTCGTCGAGGGCCTGCGCGATCAGGGCATGGCGGTCGACGCGGCGCACGACGGGCTGGAAGCGGCGGCCAAGCTCGACATCAACGCCTATGACGTCGTCGTGCTCGACCGCGACCTGCCCGGCATTCACGGCGACGTGCTCTGCCAGATGATCGCCGACCGGCACGAGCGGGCCATGGTGCTGATGCTGACCGCGGCGGGAGCGCCCGACGACCGGGTCACCGGGCTCAGCCTTGGTGCCGATGACTACCTTGGCAAGCCGTTCCACTTTCCCGAGCTCGTGCTGCGCGTCCGTGCGCTCGCCCGGCGGCAGCCGGCCGCCCGCGCCCGGCGGCTGAAGGTGGCCGGGATCGAGCTTGACCCGCTCCAGCGGACCGTCAGCCGCGACGGCCGGCAACTGGACCTGTCCGTCAAGGAGTTCGGCATCCTCGAAGCTCTCATGGTCGCCTCGCCGGCCTTCCTCCGGGCCGAGGACCTGCTCGAGCAGGTCTGGGATGAAAATGCCGACCCGTTCACCAACACGGTCACGGTGACCATCGGGCGGCTGCGCCGCAAGCTCGGCGACCCGCCTGTCATTACCACCACGCCCGGTGTCGGATACCGCATCGGCGAGCCCGCCCCGTAGCCGCGCGGCCGGTTCTGACGGGTATGAGGCGTGGCCGACCAGGGCCACCACCCTCCGTTTGGGAGCTGCGAATTTCGTATCCAGCGATGCGCCGCCTCGCCGCCTTCGCCCGCCGCGGCGCGGCCAGGCATCGGCAGTCACAATGGGCTCTGAATGCCCAGCCCGCCACGAGAAATGGCACCTGTCTCGGTCCATGCGCGCTGGCCAGGCGATGATGGCGAAAGTATTTTTTATCGGGAAGGCATTTTGCATCTATAGCTCGCAATAGTCTTCCTGATCATGCCTGGCCGGTCACCGCTGGGGCCCGGCGGGGCAGCCTGGCCGCCGATTTTCCGGAACGAACGGGGCGACCTGCGGGTGGTCAGATGCTCCCGCCTCTCGCTGCCGGGGTGAGGACCCGGCCCATGCGCTCGGCTAGCAGTGTCATCTCATAGGCGACCAGGCCCAGATCGACGGTGGTCGCCAGGACGGCGAGGCTAGCGCCGTCGCTGATCGCCGTGACGATGAGCACCCCTCGGTCCATCTCGACCACAGCCTGCACGACGGGCCCGCCGTCGAAGATCCGGGCAGCGCCTTCGGTGAGGCTGGCCAGACCGGCGGTGATCGCGGCCAGCTGATCCGCGCGTTCGTGCGGGAAGCCGGACGACTTCGCCAAAAGCAGCCCGTCGGAGGACACCGCGACCGCGTGCACCGCGTCAGGCACCCGGTCTACCAGGTTCGTCACCAGCCAGTTGAGGTCCTGGACCATGCTCACACGCCTTCCCTTCCTGAAGCGGGTCGCAATAGCCCACGAGGATGCCGTGAGACCGTGGCACGAGACATCGGTCAACTTAGTGATTTCCATGGGGTAGCCCGGTCCGGGCGGGGCGGCGCAGCCGTCATTAGCCAGTGACGACCCGGTGCGGACGCCGGGATGGGGGAAGTCACGCGACCGCCTCGTTTAGCGCGCGTCCGCGCAACGGGATTCAGGCTCGTCAGCGGACCCTAGGTCCGGAACCTAGGGATTCTCCTCGGGTATCTCCCTAAGCCCTGCGCGTCGCAGACGGTGCATGCTTGGGCATTAGGAGTGTAGAGGGGGCAAAAATGAACGGCAGAATTCCGGTATACCTGCACACCAGAGATCCGATTTCTCGCGCGGGACTGGAAACCGCGCTGCGTGCGCAGCATGAGATCGTCTTGACCGACATCGACGCGGAAGAGCCCCCCTGGGTGGCGATCGTGGTGGTGGACTCTCTCGATGAGACGGCGCTCCGGTTGATGCGCAGCCTGCAAGCCCGCGGTTGCACCCGGTCGGTGGTGGTGGCAAGCGTACTCAGCGACGCGGATCTGCTCGCGGCGGTCGAAGCCGGGGTGTGCGGCATCGTCTGGCGCTGGGAGGCTACCGCCGAGCGGCTAACGCACTCCGTGACGAAGGCGGCCTCGGGCGAAGCCCTGCTGCCCTCGGACGTGCTGTCGCGGCTGCTGCGGCAGATGTCCCGGCTGCAGCGTCACGTGCTCTCGCCGATGGGGCTCAGCCTGGGCGGGCTCTCGTCCAGGGAGGCTGATGTGCTGCGACTGGCCGCCGAGGGGCTCGATACTGACGAGATCGCACGCAAGCTCTGTTACTCCAAGCGCACCGTGACCAACATCATTCACGATGTCACAAGTAGGTTCCACCTGACCAACAGGACACACGCGGTTGCATACGCAATCAGAGAGGGTCTCATCTAAGATAGTCGATTCCCCCTGTTGGCACATTGGTCACGGGAATTACACCGATTAAGGTCCTGCCCGTGGCTCGCAATGCCTACTTAACGATCGCTTAACCGGGTAATCCCAAGATGCGAATGTCTTCTGAACCAGACAGGGCCCTTGTTCGTAGTAGCTCATAGAAGATTCCCATCGTAGGATACTGGTGATATCCATCACAGGGGGAGCGGCCTGGGATGCGACTTCTTCAGTCACACCCTGATAGCGATCGCTTTCAAGGCATCTTCATCGGCCGCATGGCCGAACGAGGTCAGCTGGCCGATTGGGCGCAAAAGGCAGCCAACGGCCAGTCTTGGGCCGTGCTGCTGGAAGGCAGCGCGGGTATCGGCAGGACGGCCCTGCTGCGGCGCGGCGCGCCAAGCACGGCCACGTTCTGCGTGGTCCACTCCACTTGTGATCCAGGCGAGCTGAATCTGCAGTTCGGGCTGGTTTCCCAGCTGCTCTGGCGGGCGCGGTGTCACATCACCGCCGCGGCGTCGGCGGCCGACAGGCTGACCGCCGATGAGCCGCCTGCCCGCGTCGGGGGGTGGTTGCTGGACATCGTCTACGCCGCACAGGCTATCCAGCCGATGGCGATCATCATCGACGATCTGCAGTGGGCCGACCCGGGATCGGTTGAAGCACTCAGCTATATGCTTCGCCGGCTGGAAAATGTCCGGGTACTGACCCTGCTATCGGCGCGAACCCAGAATCGGGCACCGACGGAGTGGGTGACCGGTTCTGGCGGGCACTGGCGGCGGCTGATCGACGATCGCCAGTTCGGCCAGCGGATGCACCTGCCCGGTCTGACGGCGGAGGAGGTCGCCGAACTGGCCGCCCGGTTCGGCCACGGAGCGATTCCGCTCGCCGCGGCGGAGCGGTTGCGGCAGCACACGGAAGGCAATCCGGCCTCTCTCCAGGCGCTGCTGACCGACCCGAGACTCGACTCCCTGACCCGCGGGGACCGCCCTTTCCCCGCACCCGGCTCGGTGGCGGCACAGGTCGGATGGCTGCTGACCGCACTGGCCCCGGCCAGCCGTGACCTGCTAGACGCCCTGGCCGTCCTGGACGCGAAATGCCCGCTCGGGCTGGCGGCTCGGGTTGCCGGGGTGTCCGACCCGGTGGCCGCGCTCGAGCCACTGATCCGGGCGGAGATCGTGCGATGGTGGCCAGAGGATCCCGTCACCCCCGTTCAGGTGTGGCCCCCCGTTCAGCGCGACGCGGTATACCAGCGGCTCACCCCAGGACGCCGTCGCGAGCTGCACCTGAGCGCGGCGGCCGTGGTGCGCGGAGACGCCAGATGGGCGCACCGGGTAGCCGCGGTCGCCGGGCCGGACGGTCCACTGGCGTCCGAGCTAGAGTCCGCCGCCGGGCAGGTGCTCGACGAGGGAGACGCGGAGCGCGCGGGGACGCTGCTGCTCTGGGCGGCTGACCTCAGCGATAACTGGGCCGCGTACGAGCGGCGGCTGCTCGTGGCGGCCGCCCAGCTCATCTGGTCATCCTCGGTCGGCCGGGCCGAAGCGCTGCGACCGCGGCTGGCCGACTGCGCCGCGCGACCGCTGCGCGACCTTATCCTGCTGGCGCTCAGCCCGGACGAGAGCCACACCGACTCGGTATCTTCCTTGCTGGCCGCCGCGCTGAGCGCCGCGCTGAACGCCGCGCCCGCGGTCGACTCCCGCACCGGCCTTCGGATGGCGCAAGCCGCGGCACGGGTCGCCCTTATGGCGTCTCACGGCCACGCTGACAGGGGCGACAGCCAGGCCAAGGGCGCGATCGCCGGGCAGGTCCTGGCCATCAATGGCCTCGACAGGGAAACCAGGACGATGGCCGAATGCCTGGCCGCCGAGGCGGCCGGCCAGTGGCCTGGCGGCACTGCCTTGCTGTCCGCGATGGAGTCCGCTCTGGCCGGATCGGCCGGTTCCGACGAACGCGTCCGTCCCGGTGACGCGATCCTGCTCTGGCGCCGCGGTGCCTGGCGCGCGCGGGCCGGGCACCTGACCGCCGCGGCGGATGATCTGGCCGCCGCGCTTCGCATCAGCCGGGGGCCGGGAGAACTGGATGTCGCGGCGAATACCTTGCTGGCCTACGTTCAATACCACCTCGGCCTGTGGAAGTCGGCGGCCGCGACGGTCGAGCAGGCGATCGCGCTGGCGCTGAGCCGCGGCGCGACATGGTGCTACACCGAGGCACACGCGGTCGCGGCGTGCGTGGCGGCAAGCAGCGGCATGCCGGAGGTGGCCGAAGACCAGCTGCGCACCTGCCGGCGCTGGTGGAGCGCCGTAGGGTCCGCCGCGGACGTCGTGTTCCCAGCCGTGGCCGGCGCCACCCTCGCGCAAGCGAAAGGCGACTACGCGGCGATGCTGACCGCGCTCACGCCCGTGAGCGGCATGCTGGACGGCACCAACCGCGCGGACAACGACAGCGAGCTGTGGCGGCTGCTGCAGGTTGAAGCGCTGATCGGCACCGGACGGCTTGACGAGGCCGCGGCGCTGATCTCAACGCGCACCGACGGCAACCGGCCCTACCTGCGAGCCGGGCATGGCTGGCTGGCGGGCTGGCTCGCGCACGAGCGCGGCGACCTTGAAGCCGCGAAGGCAATCTACGCGGACGCGCTCAGCATCGAGATCCCGCACGACGACGTTCCCTTCCTGCGGGCGCGACTTGAGCATGGCTACGGGCTGCTGCTGCTGGCGCAGCACAGCCGCCGGCCTGCCGTTAACTGGCTGCGCTCCGCTCGTGACCGGTACCGATCGCTCGGCGCCGCTCCGTTCCTGGCCCGGTGCGACGCGGATCTGACCGCGTGCGGCCTACGGACGATCGCCGCGGACCCGGGCCCGACCGGACTGCGCCGCGTGCTGAGCAGCCAGGAAGACCGGGTCGCACGCCTCGTCGCGCAGGGCATGACGAATCAGGAGGTCGCCAGGCAGCTCTACGTGAGCGCGAAGACCGTGGAATTCCACCTGAGCAACATCTTCACCAAGCTCGGCATAACGTCGCGCCGCCAGCTCAGCCTGGGATACTTGCCGCCAGGCAGCTGACTGCCCCGGCACCGTCTTGAACGCGAGCTCATAGTTGCAAGGCGAAAAGCTCGATCTCGGTGATGGCGACATTAGAACCGCTATTCCCCTGGTAGATGCTGAGTACCTGGAACTCGACGCTTGTTATGTTGGTGGCACCCTTGATGGGCAGCGTCTGCGGCTTGTCCGTGTCGTCCGGCGTGAGCGTATCAGAAGCGCCGTTGGAGAAGACCAGATGCAGCACGGCGGGGCGCCCGTACGCCAGGTAATTCGCGTCGACACCGGAATAGAAGATCATCTCCTTCAGCGTGACCTTGTGCGCGAAAGTAAGCGTGAGGGTCGGCTGCTTGGTCCCATTCCATGGCGCCAGCCAGTATGTATTGGTGAACTCGTCCACTGCCAGCCGGCCAGGGTGACCAGCGACAGCCATGTTCGCCGCCACTTTGACGGCATGGATCGGCACGTAGGTCGGGTGGACGAGAGTGAGCACCTTGCCCTTGGTGTTATCGAACCTGCTATCCACCGCCGAGCGGAGCGACGGAATGGCCGCGTAGCCAATCCCGGCGATAATGACCAGCACGCCGACCACCAATCGGGCCCTGCGCAGGCCCTTTCGCAGGGAGTGGCGGAAGTCGAATCCTTGAACCGTTAGGTTTCTCCCCTTGGCGTCCTTGCCGTTCGCCGTGTGCACGACCTTCGGCCCGCGGGTCCGCAGCAGCTTCTTCCACCACGGCCGCTTGACCACTTCGGCCTCGCCCAGCGACTCTCCGCATCTGCTGCAGAATTTGCGAACCGGCGGGTTCCCCTCGCCGCACGCGCCGCAGATGAGGTCACCGGGCTGCAGCCTGCGGCTCGGCGCGGTCTTCCGGACCGGCGGCGGCCGGTGCCGCGCCGCCTGCGGCGCCTGCTCGCCAGAGGCGGGCGTCTCCGGGACAGGCCGCGTTCCCGGGAGGATCGGCGTTGCCAGGGCGGCCGCGGCTGATTCCGCGGCTGGACGTGAGTTCCACATGTCCGCCGCGTTACCGTCGGCGGAGCGCGGCGGGGACGGCGGAGCGGCCAAGCCAGGTGAAGCGGGTGGGGCGGGTGGGGCGGCCATGGCTGGCGGAGGCGGCGGCGGGGCGGCCATGCCGGGTGGTGGTGGCGGGGCGGCCATGCCCGGGGGCGGCGGAGGCGGCAGGGGGGCGGCCATGCCCGGCGGCGGCGGAGGCGGTGCGGCGCCCCCGGCGGGACGCGGCGGAGCCGGCGGGGCGGCCATGCCGGGTGGCGGTGGGGCGGCCATGCCTGGCGGAGGCGGTGGGGCGGCCATGCCCGGCGGAGGCGGCAGGGCGGCCATGCCTGGCGGCGGCGGAGGCGGCGGGGCGCCCATACCGGGGGGCGGCGGCGGGCCGGCCGCGCCTGGTCGCGGCGGAGGCGGCGGAGGCGGCGCACCACCGCCGGGAGGCGGCGGAGGCGGCGGTGGGCCGGCCGCGCCCGGTCGCGGCGGAGGCGGCGGAGGCGGCGCACCCGCGCCTGGCGGTGGCGGCGGGCCACCCGGCCGCGGCGGGGAGCCAGGTGGCCGCGGCGGGCCACCGGCCCCGGGCGGCCCCGCCGGGGCGGCCCCGGCCCCACCGGGGGCCGCGGAGTTGGTCTCCCCTGACCCGACGGGGGAAGACATGACGCCGACTGCCGCCAGGTAGGCCCGCTGCAGCAGGCCGTGTTTCGCCGGCTGTCGCGTCTCCTCCTGCGCCGCGGTGATGACCTCTTCGGGGATCTGGGGCGTGACCTTCTGCCCTGTCCACTCGAGGAAGCTGCCGCACGATCCGCAGAACCCGTCGGCGTCACCGTTTTGATATCCGCACTTCCGGCAGACAATCATGAGCCTGCCACCTCCAATCTGTGCATAACGTGCGCCGGCTTGATGGCGCCGATGAGAGAGTCGAGCGCCCGGACATTGACCTCGGCGGGGTCGGCCACCCACACCCGGATCGTCACGCCGGGCCCCGCGGACCCGGCTGCCCCGTCGGGATCGGCCGGCGTGGCCGACCATGTCACGCCGCCGGTGTCGACGACCTCCACCCGGCCTCCGGTGACGAGCTCGATGTGCCTGCGCAGCCCGGCCGGCGTGCCCCGCTCCCGGTACAGCTCAGGGGCGGCGGACACCACCGCCCGCCTGCGCGCCAGCGGCCAGTTCTCGTCCAGCGTCATGCCGCACCAGCCAGCCAGCCACGCGAGGAAGTCTTCCGGCGAGAGCAGCGGATCGAAATAAGCCTCGATGCAGTCCAGGACCGCGGGCACCGGCGCCAGCACCTCGTCCAGTGCCGCGGTCCAGCGCATGGTGAAGCTGTCGTCCTGAAAGACGGCGGGCATCAGGCCGCCGATCGGATGGGGGCTGCTGAGCCCGGCCACGGTGCCGCGCATCAGTGCTCCTCCACCCGAACCTGGTGATCGAAGGAGAACACGAGGCTGTGCGCGGCCACCTCGATACGGGTGGCTTCCCGGCCCCGGCTGCCGCTGACCGGGTCGGCGCTGAACAGCCGCACGTCCTCGACCAGGTCCACCCCGGTTATCCGCTGGAGCAGCCCGAAGATGTCGCCGGCCTGGACCGGTCGGCCGAACGGCCATCCCGCTCCGTCGGGGCCGCCGCCAGGCAGCGGGTTGAGATACCGGTAGAGCTCGTCGAGTGCCTCGTCGCGGACCCGGCTCAGGCTTACCCTCGGCCTGGCGATCAGCCGGGCCACGACGGTCACTCCCCGGTACAGCGGCGGCTGGACGTGGACCTGCGCGCCGATCACCCGCACCTCGTCTAGCCTGGCGGCGATCCGGGCCAGCATCTCGTCGGCCGGCACCAGGCTCTCGAACAAGATCCGGCCGCGCTCGTGCGCCGCCGCCGGAACCACGAGCAGGCGAATCGCCCCCGCCGGCACATCCGCCTCGCCCGCCCGGACGCACCGGATCCGTGCCGCCTCCGGGGCGACCTCACGAGCCAGGACCTCGTAGTCCTCGGCGGTAACCGCCCTGCTCCTAGTGCGCAGCAGCAGCGGCCCCCGCTCCTTGGCCTCCTCCAGCGATTCCCCGTCCACGCCGCCATGCGCGGGGTGGCGATTCTCCACCCCGGCCACGAACGGAATGGAGGACCTGAGCGTGACGATCGCCCCGGCCGCCACGTTGCCGCGCCGGCCGCCGCCGGTCGCGTACTGGCGGATCCTGATCCCGGCGCCCTTCTCCGGTACAGCGCCATAGCGCCGCAGACCGCCATCAGGGGTTCTGACAACAGGCCCGAACCGCACGAGGCCGGCCATGCTGTCCAGGACGAAGTGCCTGTCCGAGGCGGTGCTGTCGGCGAAGTGATCGACCTCGGTCCATTCCTGCCAGCCGTCGGCGGAGCTCGTCTCTACGATCGGCGCCGCCGCGGCGGCGAGCACAGGCGTCCGGGTTACCGGCAGGCTCTGGCCAGGCACGCCCGTCGATTCGCCGAGCACTTCTGATGCGACGATGTCCGCGTGGATCGCGTTCACCGTGCCGCCCACTGTGCACGCGGTAAGCCCGTGGACGACGGGTGATGCCGTGTACGGGGGCTGGTCCTCGACCGGGTCGACGATGCGAGCGCGCAGCCAGCCGGCGCGCTCCCCGCCGATCACGCTGGCCTGATGCTCGGGCGGGACGTGCAGCGTGATCGAGCCCGGGCGGTTCAGGCCGCCGGTCTTGTCGTCACTGACCTCGCATTCCGTCCAGCCGTCCGTAATTTCGCCGTCGGCGCCGTCTCCGCCGGTCCATGCCTCCCAGATCAGCGGCGGCTCCTCCGGGTTGACGCCGACACCCTCGACCCGGCCCCGGAAGTCCAGCCGGATCGCGCACCCCGGCACCGGGTCGGACAGCCCGACCAGGAGCGTGTCATTCAGCTGCGGCGGATCGCTGAACGCGGCGAAGGAGACGGACAACGTGAGCTGATCGGTCCGGTCGACGGTGTGCGTGTCGTCGGCCGGGACAAGCGCGTCGTCGGCAGGCGCGCAGGAGCGGATCCGTTGCAGCGAGCACGGAACGATCGACAGATCCCTCTCGGTAGCGAACACGGTGGACTGGTTGGCGTCGGTGCGCGGAGTCCCGACTCTGGTGCCCACAGGGATGGTCAGCTCGGTGCTCGCCGGCGCGGACAGCCAGAAGGTCACAGGGACCCGGGCCGGCGTTGGCGGCAGCATCCGCAAGCCGATCAGGTCGAGGAACTTGAGGTAGATCCGGTCGGGAACCTGGTTGAGCCGGTAAAGCAGCTGGTCGGTCATGAACGCGAACGTCTCAATCAGCGTCACGCCGGGATCGGAGACGTTGTGGTCCGTCCACTCCGGGCAGCGGAGCTGGACGAGCCGTTTGGCGTCGTCGACCAGATCCTGAAACCGCCTGTCGTCCAGATTAGGTACTGGTAGCGGCATCACTGCTCACCTGCCCTCTCGCACCCCCCGGCGCATGCCGCGCCGCTTGTCATGGCTCATCCGCGTGCGCTGGAATCGTGTAGAACGGAAACACCAGGTTCCGCGGGTCGTTCGTGCCCTTGACCGTGTAGAGGATGTCGATCATCAGCACGCCGGGCGCGTCCGCCTCTGGGGTCACGATCACGTCGGCGACGTTCGCTCTTGGCTCCCATATCCGCAGCGACGCGCGAACCTCGGCAGCGATGGCGGCGGCGTTCTCCCACGTGGCGCCATCGAATATGAAGTCGCGCAGCTTGCTCCCGAACATCGGGCGCATCGGCCGCTCGCCCGGGTAGGTGGACAGGATCAGCTGCATCGCCTGCTCAACCTCACGGCTGCCGCTGACGAGTGCGATCTGCCCGGTCGCGTCCACGCCGACCGGGAAGGCCCACCCAGAACCGATGAAGTCCGTCACCTTGTCACCTCAGTTGAGCATGATCTGCGAGCCCTTGATCGCCACCTGGCCCGAGCTCTGGATCGAGATCGAGGCCTGGGCCTTAAGGGTGAGGCTGTCACCGCCGTCGATGGTCACGCTGCCGCCGGCACCGGTGCTGATGTTCACGATGCCGGCGTCGCCGCACTGGATGGTCAGCTGGCCCGACGCGGCCTGGCTGTTCGGCGGAGCGGGCTTGCAGGTCAGGGTGACCGTCCCGGCGGTCTGGTCGATGGCGAGGCAGAGGCTGGCGTCCTGCGTGCCGAGCGTGATGGCGGACGCGGTCGGCGGCCCCCCGGAGTCCGGCGGGGGAAGCTCGTCGTGGAAGACCAGCCGGTTACCGGCGCCCGATACGAACCCCCGGCGGATGACCGAGGCGGTCATACCAGCGGACTGGACCGCGGGACCGCCGAGGTCGTAGCCGGTGGACTGGTTGATGATCCCGCCGAGCACGTAGGGTCGCCGTGGATCACCCAGCTCGAAGCCAACAAGCACCTCGTCGCCGACCTCCGGCAGGAAGACCGCGCCGCTCTGCTTGCCCGCGCCGAACTGGAGCACCGGCGCCCAGTCGGAGACGTACGTGGGCGACAGCCACGGCAGGGCCACCTTGACCCGCGCGAGCGTGCCCAGGTTGCCGTTGTCGCCGTTGGGGTCGTAGATGCTGCTGACCACGCCACAGGCCAGGCCCGGGACCCGGGGTGGCGCGGGTCGCGAGGTCGCCGCCGAGGCGAGACCGAGCAGCGACCGCTCCTGCCGCCCACTCACCTCGAAGCAGGTGTAGTAACCGCCCTCCGCGACGTCGAACACATGCCGCGCGCCGGTCACCAGCCAGCTTCCGCCGAACGGGGCCGGAACGCCGTCGACCTCGATCGCGGCACCGGCCTTGATGCCCGGATTGCCGGCCGCCTCGCCTTCGGCCTCGGCGAACGTGCTGCCGATGTGGTCGGCGAGGGCGGTGGCGATCTCCTCGGCCGCGGCGGTGGCGGCGGTGCCGATCGCGGCGAGCCGGTCATTCACCACGTAGGCGTCAGTCGCGGGCGGCGGGCCGAGATTCTGGCCGGAGGAGGACCCGCCACCGGCGCCGCCGGCATCGTCGGCTTCTCCGGCGCCCGTGGCGGACGAGAAGGTGGACGCGAGCGCCGCCGGATCCTGACCGGTCAGGCTGGCGCTCCCGCTAGCCGTGCTGGCCTGGTGCGCGACCACCGTTGCCTGAGTCGGGTCCCAGACCCGGACCTCGACTTGGGGCGCGAGGTTGCCCGCGGACAGCCGCGGCCGGAACGAGTGCAGCCCTCCCGTGCCCATGAACGTCAGCGTCACCGGGTCGGTTGCCCCGGTGACCGTGGACGCCTTTCTGAAGAAGAACTTTCCGTCTTGCACGCCGGTCTCGAATCCGATCTCACGCGCGCGCTGGCTGAGAAAGTCCCAGTCCGTCTGGTCACACTGGCCGAGATGAGCGTGCGTGGTCGCGCTCGTGTCGATCTGGCCCATCGTCAATCCGGCGCCGCCCGCGAGCTGCGCGGCGATGTCGGAGTCCTTCATGTCAAGGAACGTCTGGGTGTGGCGGCTGCGCTGCAGGCGGTGCGCCTGGTCGTAGCCGCGCACCACGGTGATGAAGTTGAGCCGCTCGAATATGCCCTCGATCGAGGTCACCTCGCCGTTTATCAGCAGCTGGGGCGTGCCGTCTTCGCCGCCGGGACCGAATATCTGGACCGTGGTGCCGATCGACAGGCCGGCCTGGGTGATGACGTCACCACCGACGTCGTTGAAGGCGATCTCGAACATGCCAGGCAAATGCAGATGTGACTCCGCCACCGTGCGGATCACTAGGTTCGCCGCGTCCGTAGGTAGCTGACTGCCCCCGGCTCCCAACTTGATCAGCGCGAAGGCGGTCCCAGGCGCCTGGCTGAGCGTCTCCGCCGTCACCGTGGCCCCCCGGTGGCCAGTTCCGCCGG
>Ga0187808_10000070_pt1 | contig 21892 bp, 16 predicted proteins | sample NC_wetland_sal_i_5_FD_132427 | JGI IMG/M metagenome (GOLD analysis project Ga0187808, IMG submission 132427) | Wetland sediment microbial communities from Neuse River Estuary, North Carolina, USA - ASW_3 | ecosystem: Environmental > Aquatic > Freshwater > Wetlands > Sediment | place: USA: North...
GAAAATTTCGTGAAAGGAGGAAAGTCATGACCCCACTTGCCCCGCATGTCACCGCATTCTTGCGTGAGCGCCTTCCGATAGAGCGCCGCGCGAGTGAGCACACCTGCGACACATACGCGCACGCCTTCCGTCTGCTTTTTCAGTATGCAGCCTCTCAGCTCAAGACCACACCGTCTCAGCTTCAACTCGAGCAGATCGATGCCCCCTTGGTGCTCCGCTTCTTAGAGCATATCGAGACGGAGCGTGGGAACGGCCCGACTACCAGAAACTCCCGCTTGGCGGCGATCAAGTCGTTCATGCACTACGTAGAGTACAAAGTCCCCTCGGCTCTGGAACAGGTCCGGCAGATCCTCGTCCTACCGAGCAAGAAGACCCAGACGAGATTGGTGTCTCATCTCACCTCGGAAGAAGTGCAAGCCATTCTTGACGCGCCCGACCCACGCCTCCGGCTGGGGACCCGAGACCGAGCCATGCTGCATGTTTGCTTGGCTGCGGGCCTCCGAGTCTCGGAGCTGGTTGGACTCCGCCTCGAGGATGTGACCTTCGTCCCTCGTCCCTCTATCCGGGTGCTGGGAAAAGGGCGACGCGAGCGCCAGTTGCCCCTCTGGAAGGAAACCGGGGCGGCGCTTCGCGCCTGGCTGGCGATTCGTGGCCAGGCAGCAGTGCCCGAGGTGTTTCTCAATGCCGCCGGCGAAGCCATGACCCGCGCCGGACTTGCATATGTGCTGAAGCGTCATGTGGCATCCGCGAAGACACGTTGCCCTTCGTTGTGCACCAAGCGCGTGTTCCCTCACCTCATGCGCCACACCTGTGCGATGGTCACACTGAAGGCGACGAAGGACATCAGAAAGGTCGCGCTCTGGCTGGGGCACAATAGCTTGCAGACTACGGAAATGTATCTTCGGGCCGATCCCACGGAGAAGTTAGAGGTGGTAAGCGCGATCACCCCGCCGGCCTTGCGCAAAGGCAGGTTTCACGCGCCAGACCAGCTTATCGAAATGCTCAGCGGTCAAAGAAAGGGCAACGATTACGCAAAGGAAAAAACGAGAGAAACCTCATGGCTAGGCCCAAAACGACCGCTTACTGTGCATAACAAATAGCTAAGCTGAATAACGCTTCTCAGCTACAACGCTTAAAGGTGTAATCAAAAAGATTGGCCGGTTGATTCGGCCTTGCCGCGCAAGTGCCTTGCGCCCGCGCGAGTAAGCAGGCAACAGCCACATGGACTGAACGCAGCGGGGGATGGCAAAGGACAGTGATGTATGAAGGGCTTCGGACACCACAAAAACGCCTTTGCTTCGGACATGTGTTACACTTAGAGGTAGGTACCAGTTCCTGCTGGGCCTAATCCTGCGATTGACCCCGCGGGGATAGGCGCCGATCGAGGACATCAAGGGCGATGGGCCGCACAAATGTACTTTTCCTCAGGAACGAATCATGAAGAGCCTTCGCATACTGATCGTTGACGACCACGAAGTGGTGCGCCGGGGGCTGCACGCCTTGCTCGGAACCCAGGCGGGATGGGAAGTAGTCGGCGAAGCAGCCAACGGTCCGGAAGCCGTAAAGAAGGTGAACCAGATCAAGCCCGACGTTGTCATCATGGATATCACCATGCCGGTGATGAGCGGATTAGACGCGACGCGCCTGATCATGGAAACCGCTCCCCAAACCAAAGTGCTCATCTTCACCATGCACGATTCGGAACAAATGATGCAGACCGCTCTGGAGGCGGGAGCAAGAGGGTACGTGCTGAAGTCGAACGCGGCGAGTGATCTGGTCGCCGCCGTCAGAGCCTTGTCAAAGGACGAGGTTTCTTTCACATCCCGAACGGCGAAGCACCCCACGAAAGTCATCTGACGACTGTCCCACAGGATCGTGAGATTACCCACATGACTGGACCAGCCTTTGCAGCGCCAATGGGCGTTTCAGCGGTTGATGGGAGGGTCAAATGGCAGATTCCGATTCGACCAAGCGTAATCATCCTCAACCAGCGGGTAAACGCCCACCAGCGGTTGCCAAACGAACCCAAAATAAATCTGTCCCCGTCGTTGGTGTCGGGGCTTCGGCGGGGGGACTAGAGGCATTCCAGCAGCTAATCAGCCATTTACCGACCAGGACCGGCATGGCCTTCGTTTTCGTGCAGCACCTAGCGCCCAGGCACAAGAGCATGCTGACTGAACTGCTCTCGAGGAGGACGCAGATTCCCGTCCGCGAGGTCAAGGATGGGATGGCGATTGCACCCGACCACATCTATGTGATTCCACCCAATACCAATATGCTTATCTCCGGCGGCACATTGCATCTGATACCGCGCAAGGAATCAGAGTTGCAGCACATGCCCATTGACTGCTTTCTGACCTCGCTGGCGGAAAACCGCAAAGAGAAAGCCATTGGCGTGATCCTTTCCGGCACGGCCTCCGACGGAACCCTGGGACTGAAAGCCATCAAGGCGGAGGGAGGTATCGCCTTTGCGCAGGACGAGAAGACTGCGAAGTACGACAGCATGCCGCGCAACGCCATTGCCGCGGGCTGCGTGGACTTCGTCCTGTCGCCTGAGAGTATCGCCAAAGAGTTGGCTAGCATCGGCCGACACCCCTACCTTATCCATCCCCGCGCCCTTGGAATTCATGATCTACTAGCCGCCGGAGACGACGAAATCAATCAGATTCTGACGCTGGTGCGTAACGCCACGGGCGGCGATTTCACTCATTACAAGAAGAGCACTATCAAGCGGCGCATCCAGCGACGCATGGTCCTGCATAAGATGGAAAAGCTAGATCAGTACCTGCGCCAATTGCGCGGCAATCGCGAGGAATTGCAAGAGCTGCACCAAGACTTTCTGGTCAACGTGACGGGCTTTTTCCGCGATCCTGCAGTGTATCAGAGTCTCAAGAAGAGGATCTTTCCGGTGCTTCTGAAGAACCGCTCGGTGGACTCTGCCCTCCGTATCTGGGTTCCTGGGTGTTCGACCGGGGAAGAGGCTTACTCGATGGCGATCTGCGCCCTCGAGTACCTAGGCGAAGCCAAGAGCAACGTCGCGATCCAGGTTTTCGGCACAGACATTAGTGAGACGGCCATCGAGAAGGCGCGTGGCGGCAAGTATGTTGAGGCCATCACCGCCGACGTCTCGCCCGAGCGCTTGCGACGCTTCTTTACCAAAGAGCCCGAGGGCTATCAGATCAGCAAGTCGATCCGGGAGATGTGCGTCTTCGCGCGTCATAACGTGCTCCAAGATCCGCCCTTTTCCAGATTGGACCTGATCAGTTGCCGCAACCTTCTCATTTACCTCGAGCTATCAGCGCAGAAAAAGGTAATACCGGTATTCAGCTACGCCCTTCGCCCTTCGGGCTTCCTGGTCCTTGGAAAGTCCGAGGATATTACCGGGTTCTCGGACCTGTTCTCCCTCATGGACAAGAAATGCAAGATCTACTCGAAGAGCCCAATCAGCGTCCAGCATGTCGGCGCGTACTGGCCTCGCAGCATTACCCTCGAAAAGGCGATGCCGAGGAAAAAAGGGGGCGCCGAGCCGACGATTCCCTTTGACCTGCAGAAAGAAGTGCAGCGGGTTCTACTTTCGGATTACACGCCGGCCGGTGTGGTCATCGACAGCGATCTGAACATCGTCGAGTTCCACGGCCACATGGGCGGGTTTCTGGAGCCGAAGCCCGGCCAAGCCACTTTGAACCTACCCAAGCTGACCGATCAGGCTATGTCGCTGGACCTGCGCACGATCATCCATATGGCCAAGAAGCTCGATGCGCCGGTGGTCAAGGAAGGGGTGCGACTCAAGTTCCAAGGCCAGCCGAGGGAAATCAGCCTTGAAGTTGTGCCCATTAAGGGCACTTCTCCGCGGGATCGATATTTTCTGGTCCTTTTCCGGGAGGCGGTCCAGCCACCGAAGGAGAGCCGTGCGCCTGGGGAGAAGCCGCGCGTGAGCCGACGAATAGCCGAGGATGGGGAGGCTGAGCGACTGAGAAGGGAGCTGGAACGCACCCGCAGCCACGTCCAGGCCATCTTGGAGGAGCAAGAAGCCAGCAATGAGGAACTACGCTCGGCGAACGAAGAGATCCAGTCCGGCAACGAGGAACTTCAGAGTACGAACGAGGAGTTAGAAACCGCCAAGGAAGAGCTGCAATCCTCCAACGAAGAATTGACGACGCTGAATGAAGAACTGCAGAACCGCAACACCGAGCTGAGCACCGCCAACAACGACCTCAGCAACCTCGTCAGCAGCATCAATATTCCCGTGGTGATGCTGAGCAAGGACCTGCGAGTAAGGCGCTTTACACCTCTGGCGGAGAAGGTGCTGAACCTTATCCCCACTGACATCGACCGGCCCATCACCGACCTGAAGCCGAATATTGAAGTTGCCAATTTGCAGCAGTTGGTGCTCGAATCCATTGAAAGCGCATCCCTAAAAGAGCAGGAGGTGCAGGACCGGCGCGGTCATTGGTACTTGTTGCGCATTCGCCCTTACGCCACTTCCGAGAACCTCATTGAGGGGGCGGTGTTGACGCTTGTGGACATCGACGCGCTAAAAACAGAGGTCAATGAGTTGCGCCTCTACGCCGAGTCCATCGTGGAGACGGTGCGCCAGCCTCTGGTGGTCCTGGACGGAAACCTGCACGTCATCACAACCAATGTGGCTTTCTACGAGACTTTCCACGTTACTCCGGGGGAAACAGGTGGTCAGTTCCTCTACGATCTAGGGGATGGCCAATGGAATATTCCTGCCCTGCGCGAGCTTCTGGAGCGGATTCTCCCTGCACAAACTGCCTTTGAGGGATTCGAGGTGAAACACAACTTCCCCATCATTGGAGAGAGGACCATGCTGCTCAATGGCCGGCAGATTCGAAAACGTGGGGGCGCCGAGGCTCTCATCTTGCTGGCCATCGAGGACATCACGGAGCGCAAGAAGGCCGAAGAAGCATTGAGAGAGTTACCAATGCGGCTGGTGGAGTCCCAGGAAGAGGAACGGCGGCGCATTGCCCGCGAGTTGCACGACAGTACGGGGCAAACCATGGCCGCCTTTGCTTTGAATCTGAGCGTGCTGGAAGGAAAAGCCTCCTGCCTGGATGAAGCGGCCCAGGCGGCCCTGAGGGATAGTCTCAATTTGGCCAGCCAAGTTTCCGAGGAGTTGCGTAATATTTCCTATGTGCTGCATCCCCCGGCGCTCGACGACATGGGCCTGGAAGGGGCGATACGTTGGTATGTGGACAGTTTCGTCAAGCGGACGGGGCTCCAGGTGGATTTGGTTCTGCCCAGCACCTTGCCTCAACTATCGGAGCCTGCCCGATTGACAGCATTTCGCCTGGTCCAGGAAGCCCTCGCCAACACCCACCGGCATTCGGGCAGCAAGACAGCGAAGGTCGTCGTGTCGCAGGATGACAGCGCCATTAGACTCGAACTGAGCGATGAAGGTAGCGGCATAGCGCCCGGTCACGCGCTTGGTCTGGGTCTGCTCGGCATGCGCGAACGCGTCGCCCAATTGGGAGGGCGGCTGGAAATTGAATCGGATGATGGAGGCACCACCGTGACGGCGGTCCTGCCGATTTCTTCGATTGAGCAATAAACTCAAGCCTGTCATTCCGAGTGGGCATGGGCCTGCGGCCCACCCAACGAAAGGAAAGTCAACCCTTCGTCACCCCCGCGAAGCCGGGGGTCCACGTTACAAGCCAACTGGATTCCCGCTTTCGCAGGAATGACGTGACTTTCGAGAGAGTGCAGCGAGGAATCTCGCTCTGCGCCGAAAGATAAAGAGCCGGAGCAAGATTCCTCGCTGCGCTCGGAATGACAATTAACCTACGACGGTATCGGCAACCCGCGAATCACACGGAAGGTGTCGCGGGCAATCAGCAGCTCCTCGTTGGTCGGAATGACGAAGATACGGATGCGGCTGGAATCAGTGGAGATTTCGCCCGCCTTGCCGACGGCCTCCCGGTTCCGAGCTGCATCAATCTCGTAACCTAGTTCCGCAAGTCCTTGGCAGGTTTTCTCGCGGACCAGGGGCGCGTTCTCACCGATGCCTGCCGTAAACACCAAGCCATCGACATGGCCCAGGGCGGCCGTATAGGCGCCAATGTATTTCCGCAGGCGATAGCAAAACGCCTCGATGGCCGTTTCCGCCTGCGCATCCCCTTTAGCCGCCGCCGCGATCAGGTCGCGCATGTCGTTGGAGTCCGCGGAAATGCCGTAAAGGCCGCTGAACCTGTTCAAGAGTGTGGACATGTCGTGAATGGTTAATTCGTCTTTAGACATTAAATACAAGATGATAGCCGGATCAATATCTCCGCAACGAGTGCCCATTAGTAATCCTTCAAGAGGAGTGAAGCCCATGGAAGTGTCAATAGATTTGCCCTTCTCAATCGCCGTAATCGAGCACCCGTTGCCCAGGTGGGCGGTAATCAGATTTGCCTCGTCTTTGCTCTTGCCCAACATCTTCCTGCAATAGAACGCCACGTAGCGGTGCGAAGTGCTGTGGAACCCATAACGCCGAATCCGGTAACGGCGATAATAGGAATAGGGCAGACCGTAAAGATAAGCCTTCGCGGGCATGGTTTGGTGGAACGCCGTGTCAAATACAGCAACTTGTGGGACCTGTGGTAAGAGCTTGCGAGCCACAAGATATCCCCGTAAGTTGTGAGGATTGTGGAGGGGGGCCAGTTCGCTGCACTGTTGGATCGCCTTCTCCACCTCATCGTCGATCATGACCGAGGCTGAAAAACGCTCGCCGCCGTGAACCACGCGGTGTCCCACCGCCTCGATTTGCGAAACGTCCCCAAGGGCTTCGGCCTCTTTGAGAGCTTGAATTGTCCGTGAAAGAGCCGTCTGGTGGTCCAGCATCTCCCCGGTGACGCTCTGAGCAGGGCTGGGCGGCACGGTCAAATGCAACACCGCCTCGTCCGTCCCGATTTTCTCGATGAGCCCTTTAGCAATACAACGGTCGGCGTTTGACGCGATCATCTCCGCATTGGTCTCGATCAATTGGAACTTTATTGAGGAGCTGCCGCAGTTGAGCACTAGAATCTTCATGACTCACCCCATACCTTCGCGTTGAAAGGACGGCGCTCGTGGCCGCCGCGCTGGAGCGGGAGCAACCATCCGCCATTTGGCGTATCGCCACTACGACGCGCCCCCCACCGCGATTTTTTCCACAGCTTCTGATTCCTTCGATTGAGGATGACACCATATTGCCATTTTCTGCAACCGCGTAGTGTTCTGAGTCAGAAGTTCGTTAAGAAAGTCTTTCTCATTTGTGCCCGTTTTTGGGAGCCTCGTCAGGGGCGGCATAGAGTAGCCCAGGGTGTCAGAACGTGCGAAAAAATCAAAACAGCTCACGCAAAGCCGCAAAGGCGCGAAGCAACGCAAAGGCGAGGCCCTTTCTTTGCTTTGCGACCATTGCGTACTTTGCGGCTTTGCGTGAAACCGCTTTGTCCATCCCCGGATTAATTCACACGTTCTCAGCCCTGGGTTGGGTTCCCCTCACCCCGTCCCGCGTCTGCGGGACACCCTTCCGCTCGCGCGGGCGAGGGGACGGGGGAGGAGAGTACGGTCTGCCGACCCACGGCTTGCGCCGTGGGCTACACCATGCCGCCCGCTCCGCGGGCTGAATTCTTCAACGGACTTCTGACTCAGGACACTAGAATCTAAAACCTTTTCGATACCCCTCTCGGTGGTTTCTTGGCGCTGCCCTAACTCTGGTGTAGCGCCGCCATCTTGGCGGCTCCAGTGCCGGCTGGAAGCCGGCGTTACGGCCCAAATTAGGACAGTACCGGTTTCTATATTGCCTTGACGCAGAGGTGGACGGGTGTATAATCCTTGGCCGCGAGACAGGTAAGAGGGAAGCTCTGGTTTAGAAGACTCTCGCTTATCCGGTTTTTCAGGGGACTTCCAGCAGGGGCGGGAGGAGTCCTTGGCCGCGCTTTACCAACCCGGCCTGGCCCGAATCAAACGGCTAATCCAGCCGATTCCAACCATCATTCCTATCCCGCAATACGGGGAACAAAACGAGGAGGGATTTTCCATGACGAACAGGACTCATATTAGACTCTGTCGAGCTGCGTTGCTGAGCTTATTGGCGCTACTCGCATGTGCTGCTTCATTGTTAGCAGGGGATCCGGCCAGTAAGAACAAGATCCTCGCGGGGTTCTTCGAAGAATGGAGTATTTATTACGCCAATTACAACATCGCCGATTTGCAAAGCAATGGGGTGGCTGACCGACTCTCGCACTTTATCTACGCCTTTGCTGATGTGACGGCAACTGTATCAAGCCCGTCAACGGACACGTGCACGATTGCCGACGCCTGGGCAGATTTTGAGGATGATGGCCTGCCGGAAACGGGTGGAATTGCCGATGTGTGGCCGCTCTACGGCAACTTCGCGGAGATCCTGAAACTCAAACAGCTTCATCCCAATCTGCGGACTCTGATTTCCATCGGGGGCGCCAGCGCGTCCAACACGCAGGCTTTTTCGACCGCCGCCAGCACGCAGGCAGGCCGCCAGGCGCTCGCCTCTTCGTGCATCAATATGTTTATTACCGGCAACGTCGGCAGCGACTGGAACGGCAATATCACAGCGCCGGGCCTTTTTGATGGAATTCACATCGATTGGGAATTCCCGACCGCAGCCGATACGCAGAACTTCACGCTGTTGTTGCAGGAGTTCCGAAAGCAACTTGACGCGCTGGGGAAGACCAATGGCAAATACTACGAACTGTCATTCGATGGACCGGCCGGCGAACAAAACTATACCAACATTGAACTCGCGAAGGCGGCCCGGCTGGTTGATTTCATCACCGTCGATGGCTACAACCTCAACGGAACCTGGGAAAACGTGGCTAATCACGCCTCTCCACTCTTCGATTCCAGGATGGACCCCGAATTCGGGCAGGGTCTCTGCGTTTCCTGTACCGTGAACGCCTACCTTGACGCGGGTGTCCCTCCGTCCAAGTACGTAATGGGCGTGCCTCTCTACGGCGCGGGTTGGACGGGTATTCCGAACGTAAATCATGGCCTGTATCAAACTTCGACGGCTAACCCCTGGACGGCTCCCGTTCTCATGGCGAATGGAACCGGGCTGTGCCCTGACCCTAATTCTCCGTCTCCAGGATGTGACACCTTGTTAACCGCTGGAGCCGCAACCTATTCCACGCTTTCAACCCTCATCTCCAACGGATACCGCCGTTACTTCGATCCGGTGAGCATTGCGACATGGCTCTACGACCCCGCAACCCAAACCTTCTGGAGTTACGACGACACCTTCACGGCGGCTCTGAAGACGGTTTACGTCCGGACGCGTATGCCCGGGGGCCTGGGGGGAAACTTTGTGTGGGCGCTCAAAGACGACGACGCCAATGGGAGCATGGTCAAGACCCTCGCCACGGGACTTGGACGCTAACTGATCGGGAGATCGGGTGATCGGGAGGTCTGGAGATCGGGTGAACAGGGAACGAGCGTGCGTCGTGTTGACCTCCTATGATTGGTTAAGTGAGTGAGTGAGTGAATCACGAGGCTCGTCGCATTTCCCCGTTGTTCCCCAGCTCATCTAGCCCCCCGCCCATTGTTCTTAATTCACCCGATCGCCCGATCTCCAGATCTCCCGATCACCCGATCTCCCGACTTCTCGACTTCTCACCCCCCCTCGGCTATGATTCTGAGTCATGGCCTCGCTTGAGGAGAACTCGGTCCTCGTAAGTGTTCAGAACCTGCACAAGCATTATGGCGATTTAGCAGCCCTGCGTGACGTCAGCTTCGACATCCTGCAAGGCGAAGTATTTGGCCTTCTGGGGCCCAACGGAGCGGGGAAAACCACCACCATCGAAATCATCGAGGGCCTCCGCCAACCCGACAGCGGGTCGGTGCGCGTGTGCGGCCTCGATCCTGCGCAAGAGAGTATGGCGCTCAAGGAGCGCATTGGAGCGCAACTTCAGTCCACCGTGCTGCCGGATAAAATGCGCGTGGATGAAGCGCTCCACTTATTCGCCGGCTTTTATAGGCACTCGGCCTCCGTCGAGATGCTCCTGGAACGGTTTGGCCTGGAGGAAAAGCGTCATACGTTCTTCGAGAAGCTCTCCGGAGGGCAAAAGCAGCGCCTGGCGCTCGCCCTGGCACTGGTGAATGATCCCGAACTGGTTCTCCTGGATGAACCCACCGTGGGCCTCGACCCGCAGTTGCGCCGTGAGATTTACGCCCTGGTTGAGAATTTGCGGGGCGAGGGACGGACCGTGCTATTGACCACCCATTACATTGAGGAAGCCGAGCGGCTCTGCGACCGCGTGGCCATAATTGACCAAGGCCAACTCGTAGCTCTTGGGACCCCTCGGGCACTGATCGCGCGCTCCGGCCGGGGCACGCGGCTCGAAGTTCGCCTGGCTAAGCCCGTGGACCTCGACCGCCTGAAGCTGATCGAAGGGGTGCTGCACTGCCACCAAACGGAGGGCGCCTATTTTCTCCATGCCCAGCCGGTCACCGCAACCATCGCCGCCTTGGTGCGATTCCTGGAATCGAATGATAATGCGCTGGTTGACTTGCACATCGCCCGGCCCAGTCTAGAAGATATATTTGTGGAAATGACCGGCAGAAGGATGGAGCACTGATCATGCCCACGCTTCGGATTGCGCTGCTGACCATACGCCTCGTGATGCGCACCAAGGTAGCGCTATTCTTCACCTTCCTCTTCCCCCTGGTTTTCCTCTTCGCTTATGCCGGTCTGATCGCTCACGGCAACCCCAACATTGTGGCCTACATGTTTGGGCCCGTCGTCACGCTGAACATCATGGGCAGCGGTTTCTGGGGACTGGGCATGCAATCCGTGATGCAGCGCGAGCGAGGCAGCCTGCGGCGTTACCGTCTGGCCCCCATTCGCCCGCGCACCATGCTGCTGAGCAACCTGCTGGCAAATTATCTGCTCGAGCTTCCCACCATCGGCCTTTTGCTCTTCTCCGCCATGATCTTCTTCCACATGCCGATGAAAATCGGATGGGTGACACTGCTGGTTCTGGTGACCGTTGGGACGTTTGCCTTTGGGGGCTTCGGACTGACCATTGGAAGCGTGGCGAATACCATGCAGGAAGCCCAGATATACAACAACGTTGCCTGGGTTACTTTATTGTTTCTCTCCGGGGTCACGTTTCCCTTGCCCATGCTTCCACACTGGATTCAGCGGCTGGCCATGTTTTTTCCTTCCACCTATCTGGTCAGCACCTTTCAGGGCGTCATGGCGCAGGCAGAGCCGCTTCTGGATCACTGGATGGAAATGCTGGTCCTGGTAACATCGGGAGTTTTTGGTTTGCTTTTCGCCATGAAACTCTTTCGCTGGGAAAAAGAAGAAAGGATATCCACCCAGGCCAAACTATGGTCCGGGGTTCTTGTACTGCCCCTCCTGGTTATGGGCTTGTGGATGAACACTCGAGCCAACCCCACGGCCATGTGGGCTCGCTCGTACAATCTGCTGGGGCAAGGCTCTGCTGCCGCCTCGAATGCGGAGGCAGAGAAGCCAAACATGGTTGAAGACTTCGACGGTAATCGAGCTTCCGAAGAGCTTTTGCAACGTTGGCAAGTCTCCACCGATTCCGACGTCGCGGGTCATTCCATGGCGGAGATTTCCTTGCTCACACCAGGGGCGGAAGGAACCAGGCACGCAATGCGGTTGAAAGGACACCTGGCGCCCGGACCCAAGACCGCTCAGGGTTATGCTTCGGCCCGGTGTGAAGTCCAGGTGCCCGCGAATTCGAGAGGACTGCGCGGCATCGAGTTTGAAGCCCGCGGCGATTCGCGTCTCTACCAAGTGGGATTCTCGCCCCCGAAGGTAGCGCAGACTTGCTGTTCAAAGTCTGCGGCTTCTGGATCCTCGGCTTCTGACTGGGCGAAAGCCGACCCCTCTTCGCTCCCCGCAATCAGTTTTGTTCCGGGCGACGCCTGGCAAGACGTGCGTGTGCCCATCGCGTGGTTGGCGAACCCTCCAGGGCACGGACTGGCGAACGGCCCTTGGGTGTTGGAAGTTTCGGTGACCGGCCCTCCCGGTGAGTTCACCTTGGACCTTGACGAGATTCGGTTCTACTAAAATAGGTCATGAGATGAACATTATCAGCATTGGCGAAGTTTTGTGGGACATCTTCGGAGACGCAGAACATCTGGGTGGAGCGGCGCTAAATTTCGCCGCGCACGCTAAAACATTAGGCCACACGGTATCCTTCATCAGCACTGTAGGCGACGACCCAAGGGGGCGGCGTGTCCTGCAAAAGATGGAAGCAATGGGTCTATCGACGCGTTTCGTGAGCCAAACAAAGGACTACCCCACGGGGATTGTCAGCGTCGAACTCGACGCTTCGGGCCAGCCGCACTTCACCATCCACCGGCCCGCGGCTTACGACTTCCCTGAACTTTCCGATGCTGACCTCAGAGAACTCTCCTCGCGGCAGCCTGACTGGATTTACTTCGGAACGCTGTTTCAGATGAGCCCCCACGCCAAGGCGGCGACCCTGAAGGTGATTGAAGCCAATCCGCAAGCCCGGCGCTTCTACGATGTGAATCTGCGTGAAAATTCCTATGAGGCATCGCTGGTGAATGAATTGATGTCCCTCGCCTCCGCCGTGAAGCTCAACGACCAGGAAGTCGATGCAATTCAGTCCATGTTTCATTGGTCCTATCGCTCACTGCTGGATTTTTGCCAGGGCGCAGCACGTAGGTTTGGCTGGGAGGCAGTCTGTGTCACGCGAGGAGAAGAAGGGAGCGTTCTGTGGCTGGATGACCAATATGTGGAAGCGGAAGGATACGATGTTCGCGTTGCGGATACTGTGGGAGCCGGCGATGCGTTCGCCGCGGCCTTTGTCCATGGCATGAAATGCGGGTGGAGTCCGGGAGAAATCGCTGATTTCGCCAATCGAGTCGGGGCCCTGGTCGCCAGCCGTCCCGGGGGCACCCCGTCCTGGAGTGTTGAGGAGGTAGGTCGTATGGGGTAGGTCGTAGGTGGTAGGTGGTAGGTGGGGAAAAAAACCGTAGGTGGTATATGGTAGGTCGTAGGTGGGGAAAGCAGGCTGTTTGCAGCTATTCCCCACCTGCCACATACCACCTGCCACCTGCCGTTCGTCCCCACCACCTACCAGCCTGTCATTCCTCGAGAGTTGACAGGTCTCCCGTGGGCAACCCCAACTCCCAAGCCTTCAGAACTCGCCGCATAATCTTCCCGCTGCGCGTTTTGGGAAGCTTGTTTTTGAACTCGATTTCCCGGGGCGCCGCATGGACCGCCAGCTTCTGTCGAACAAATTTCTGGATCTCATCTTTCAAATCGTCGCTGGGCTGGTATCCTTCGCGGAGCGAAATAAACGCTTTAATGATGTGGCCGCGCAAGGCGTCTGGCTTTCCGATCACCCCCGCTTCAGCCACTGCCGGATGCTCGAGGAGGCAACTCTCCACCTCGAATGGCCCCACATTCTCGCCCGCTGTGATGATAAGGTCATCCACGCGGCCCTGGAACCAGAAATATCCATCTGCGTCACGGTAGGCGCTATCTCCGGTAACATACCACCCCGGAATGCGAAAATAGGCACGATAACGCTCCGGCTGTTTCCAAATGGTCGGCATCATGCCCGGCCACCCCGGCTTGATCACCAGATTCCCCAGGTTATTGGGTGGCAACTCCTTACCTTCGTCATCCACGATGCACGCCGTGACCCCCGGCACAGGCTTACCCATCGATCCAGGCCGGATGGCCATAGAAGGATAGTTCGATATCAGGATGTGGCCGGTTTCAGTCATCCACCAGTTATCGTGAATCCTTCGTCCGTAAGTTTTCCAACCCCACCATACGACTTCCGGATTCAAGGGTTCCCCCACGCTCAGGACGTGCCGGAGGGAGGAAAGATCGTACCGTTTCGACACCTCATCGCCGACGGCCATCAACATCCGGAACGCCGTGGGCGCGCTATACCAGATGTTCACCCGAAACTTCTCAATCGTGGCGTACCACTCGGAGGCGTTAAAGCGGCCCCCACGTATCAGATTAGTTGCTCCGTTCAACCAGGGTGCGAAGATTCCGTAAGAGGTGCCTGTTACCCAACCAGGGTCCGCCGTGCACCAATAAACATCGTCTTCCTGGAGGTCGATCACCCACCTGCCGGTCATCAAATGGCCAAGCATGGCACGGTGCACGTGGAGCACTCCCTTGGGCTTTCCCGTGGAGCCCGAGGTATAGTGGATGATCAGGGGATCATCCAGCGTCAGCCACTCGATTTCGGTCTTGTCCTCCGACCCTTCCAAGAGCGCATCGAAACTATAATGTCCTTGGGGCAGGCCATCGGTGGCGGCGCCAACCAAGAGCACATGCTTGAGTGTGGGCAGTTCCCATTGCGGAACTCGGTCCAATAGGGCCGGAGAGGTCACCAGGGCCACGGCCTCGGCGTTCGCCATGCGATCGCGAACCGCGTCTTCCATAAATGCTTCGAAAAGCGGGCTGGGGATAGCTCCAATCTTAATGATTCCGAGAATAGCGATATAAAGCTCCGGCCGCCGCCCCAGAAACACGAAGACGCGGTCCCCTTTAACAATTCCCAGCTTCCTCAGGGCGTTGGCAAAGCGATTGGACTGAAGCGAGAGGTCTTCGAACGTGAGCCGCGTCGTGCGGTCGCGGTCGGTATAGATCAAGGCGAGCTTATTCCGCCGGCCTCGGGTCAGGTGTCTATCGATAGCCTCATGCGCCATGTTCACCTTGCCGGTACGGCTCCAATCAAACTCTCTATGAGCATCCTCCCATTTGAAACTCCTGTAAGCAGCCTCGTAATCCGGCAATTGATGCTTGCCGGGTGCATCCGTAGGATGCAATACGTTGTTCACATTCACCTGTGTCTTGGTAGCCATGGTTCCCCCTCATTCCTGATTCGATTCAGGCACGGATCGTCTCCCTAATCTATGGGTGTTATACCGAGGGCATCGAGGATTCTCGCTCTGCACCGAACTGGAAGCAACCTCGGAAAGAACGGAGCGAGATTCCTCGCTGCGCTCGGAATGACACAGACAGAAGATAAGAGCAGCGGACCTCAAGAGGGGAGGTCCGCGCTACCTCGCCCCCGATACGCTTCATCCAATAGTTCAACCACATGGAGTACTCGGCGTCCGCCTCCCGCGCGCGAAACTCCGGCACGCAATTGGAGCATGCAGCCGGGATTGGCCGTCAGGATAAGATCTGCTTTCGTCTCTTCAATCCGTCGCATCTTACTCTGGAGGAGTTTGTCCGCCAGTTCGCTCTGAACGACATTGTAAATCCCGGCGCTTCCACAACAGATTTCCGATTCCTTTAATTCCACCAGCTCCAGGCCCGGCACGGCCGCCAGCAACTTCCTGGGCGCCGATCGAATTTTCTGAGCATGAGCGAGGTGGCAAGAGTCCTGATAAGTCGCCCGCAGTCGAGTTACGGCAAATTCCTTATTAAAGTCGATGCCTGCCAGGAATTCCGTGACGTCTCGAAGTTTCGCAGAAAAGGCCTGCGCCGGCGCGAGGTAATCCCGCTCTTCTTCTTCAAAGAGCAGCGGATAGTCTTTCAAAACCGAGCCACAGCCCGCCGCGTTGGTAATGACCGCATCAACCCCATCGGACCCGAAGGCGCCTATGTTCCGCTTGGCCAGCGCGCGCGCCAAGTCGCGAATTCCCGCATGGACGTGTAAAGCGCCACAGCATCCCTGCTCGGCGGGAATGATTACCTCGCATCCATTCTTCGCCAGCACGCGCACCGTCGCATCATTCAGCCGCGCAAAAGACAGATTGGCGATGCATCCAGCAAAGAAGGCAACTCTGTAGCGGCGAGTTCCGACCGCCGGAACCACGCTGCCCAGGCGCCCTGTAAAAAACGGCTTTTCCATCCGCGGCGCGAGTGCTGCTATGCGCTCCATTTTCCACGGCAAGATCTTCAGCAAGCGAGAGGCAAGGACCAGCTTTTCCAGGCCGGACCTTTGGTAGAAACGCAGAATCTTTCCCACCGCCTCCAGCCGTTTACGGTGAGGAAGGATTTCGTAGAAGAAGACCTTTCGTAAAAGTGCGGCGAGAGGCGGGCGCTTGTAATACCTCTCGATTTGCCCGCGCGCCGCCTCCACCAGCTTCCCGTACTCGACACCCGACGGGCACGCGGTTTCGCAAGCGCGACAATCCAGGCAGAGGTCGATGTGCCGCACGAAGCTCTCGCCCAGTGCTAGCCTGCCCCGTTCCACCTGAATCATTTGATAGATGCGACTGCGAGGAGAATCCATTTCCAGGCCAAGTTCGCGATACGTCGGGCAGGCATTCAAACAAAGACCGCACCGAATACACCTCGAGTAGTCCGCCCAACGAGGAGCTTCGCCGGGACCGTACCCGCTGCCATGTGCGTCGAATTTTGTTTGCGTATTCGTCGTGCTCAAAACGGCGCCCCGCCACTAGCTGTCATTCCGAGTGGTCATGGGCCTGCGGGCCACCCGTAGTCCTGAACGTCATATAAGTCGTCGTCCCCGCGAAAGCGGGGACCCACGTCAGGTGCATTCCCGCTTTCGCGGGAATGAGGTCACTTTTTACGGAGCGAGGACTCTGGCTCTGCCGTGCGGGAGGAAGGAATCAGGGCAAGATTCCTCGCGGAGTTTACCCTGAGCACACAGAGCGAGATCCTTCGCTGCGCTCAGGATGACAGCGAAGGGCTCGGAATGACACGCCTTTCTGGCTTCTGCTTTCTGCCCGCTGAAAGCTCATGGCTGATATCCGACAGCTTCTTTCTAAATTCCTCCCACAAACCTGCCGGGCGAGAGGACGCCTTTAGGATCCCACGCCGCCTTTACTCCGCGCATGGCTTCGAAAGTGTCGCCCGGCGGGCCCCACACATCCGATTCAGCATTGAAGCCGTTTGGATATTGCTCCACCACCAGCGCTCCTCCCAGGCTTTCAGCAGCCTTACGAGTGTTCGTCACCACGCGGTCAGCAACCTTTCCGAGCTTCTCTCCCCATAAACCCAGATGAACTATGCCCACTCCCACCTGGGCAATGCCGGCCATCCTTATCTCTTCACCCTCCGCCCCCCGCTGCGCCAAACTGAGAAATTGCTCGGTGCTCGCAATCGGAAGGCTGGCCTTCAGAACCAACACTTCCGGGAATGAGCCCGCAAACAACTGCTCAAAGTTTATTAACCAAGACCAGCATCTCTCTGCCGTTTGCTCACTCACCAGACGGCTCCGAACACCCACGGACCGTCCCATTTCGGCGAGGTCCCGGGCGTGCCTTTCCAGGATTCTTGGCGAGCCACCCGCTTCTACCCAGAGCTCCACTCCATGCGCTTCTCCCGAATGTGGCCCGTTGCCGAGAAGGTCCGATGCTGCGGGGTTCAAGAGGACCAGGCACATTGGTTCCAAAGGCGAGTTCAGAATTCGTCTGCGCAGGTCGCGCGCCAGATCCAGTGTCCCCGTTTCGAGCACCCAAGTTGCTCGCGAGGCGGGGCGCGGAAACAATTTAAGGCTGGCTTCCACGATCACTCCCAGCGTGCCGTAAGAGCCCACGAGCAGCTTGCAGAGATCATATCCCGCCACATTCTTCACAACACGACCGCCGCTCTTGATCAATCTCCCTTCTGTTGTGGCAACCTTTATTCCCAGCACTATGTCACGCGCGGAGCCGAAGCGAAGGCGCAAAGGTCCCGCCGAATTTGTTGCCAGGATGCCCCCAATAGTTGCATTTGCGCCACCGCGGGGGCGCAAGGGGAGCCAAAGGCCCTCACGGCCCAAGAAATCCTGCAAGTCCCCCAGTCTCATGCCCGCTTCCACACTGATCGTCAAGTCAGCCGGCTCATAATGCCGAACATGGTTCATTTCCTTAAGTGACAAAGCAAGGTCATAGCGGCAGGGCGGGCAGCCCTGGGCGAGCTTGGTGCCATTGCCGTGAGGGATCACCGCGAGGTCATGGTCAGAAGCGAACTTCAGGACCCCGGCAACACTCTCCGCTGTAGGCGCGTCCACGATGTGCCAGGGAACCCTCCCTCCTACCGCCCGCGCCGCACAGGCTGTGGGTTCCGAAACCACACGAGCCCCACCGACTATCTCAGCGAGGGCCGAATGGACGGAATCGACCGCCGTCGTCACAGCACGCCTCCTGGACTCACCGAAGCTCGCAGTTCGCCGCACATCTTTCCTGTAGGAAGAACTTTCCCGGGGTTGAAGCGCCCCTCGGAGTTGAAGACTCCCTTGATCTTTCGCATCATGTCCAGATCGTCCGCTGAGAAAAGGAAGGGCATCAGGTTGATCTTCTCAATACCTACGCCATGTTCGCCGGTGATCGAACCGCCCATGTCAATGCATTTGGCAAGGATTTCTCCCGCGGCCTCACGCACGCGTCTGGATTCATCCTCATCGCGAGGGTCAAACAGAATGATGGGATGCAGGTTTCCATCACCGGCATGAAATATGTTCCCTATCTTGACACTGTACTTGGTCCCAATCTGTCCAATAAACTCCAGCATTTCCGGCAAACGGGTGCGAGGAATCACTCCGTCCTGCACGTAATAGCTTGGGCTTATTCGTCCCAGGGCTCCGAATGCGTTCTTTCTTCCCTTCCAGAGAAGATCGCGTTCTTCTGCCGACCTTGCCCGGCGAACGTGGCGCGCCCGATTCTCCTGGCACACCGACTCGATGTGCAGAGCGTCTTCTTCCACCGCTTCTTTGAGCCCTTCGACCTCGATCAGCAGAACGGCGGCGGAATCCATGGGATAACCGGCGTGGGTGGCTTCCTCGATGGCGCGCAGCGTAAAACCGTCGATCATTTCCAAGGCAGCGGGGGTGATGCCGCGGGCGGTAATCGCCGCCACCGTACGCGTGGCGTCGATTATGCGGTCATAGACTGCCAGCAAGGTTGCCACGCTTTCTGCCTTGCGCATCAGGCGAACGGTTATCTCCGTCACGATTCCCAGTGTCCCTTCGGACCCCACGAACAAACCAGTGAGATCGTAACCGGGAGCGTCCCAAAACTTGCCACCGGTATGAATCACTTCCCCACTCGGCAATACCACTTCTAGTCCTAAGACGTGATTGGTCGTCACCCCGTGTAAAAGAGTGTGAGGCCCCCCCGCGTTCTCGGCGACGTTTCCGCCCAAGGTGCAGGCCTTCTGGCTGGAAGGGTCCGGCGCGTAGTAATATCCGGCATCCGAGACGGCCAGGGAAAGATCGAGATTCACCACGCCCGGTTGTACCCTGGCACGCTGGTTTTCGAGGTCAATTTCGAGGATGTCCTTCATTCTCGCGAAGGCAATCAGGATGCCGCCCTGCCAAGGAATGGAGCCTCCGCTCAAACCCGTTCCCGCACCGCGGGGAACGACCAAGAGCTTCTGACTAGCCGCAAACTTCACAATGCGGACAACGTCCACCGTGGTTCGTGGGAAAACCACGACATCTGGTGGGTGGAGAGCAGAGAGGCCATCATACTCGTAGAGCATCACATCATCAGGCCGCCATAGCACAGCCTCGCGTCCCAAGATTTTCTCGAGTTCGCGGACCAAAGCGGTAGGCTTCATGAAGCATCCCGCGGGGGAGCTGCCTAATCGCATGAACGCGCAGAGGGGAAGAACGAGTCGCCCTGCCAGAGCAATCCAAGAACCCCGCAATCTGAGTATATCTGAACTGTTCGATCTTGGGAAACAGAGTCTCAAAAGCGGACAGTCCGCGGAACGTTGTTTTTCGAGGTCTCCGGTGAAAAACCTGTGGATTCAGTTCCTTGGCACATACCCTTGAATGGCACCGGAATTGCCTAAGAAGATAATGGGCTGCAAGAGTTGGCGGGCGGCGGTGTACGCAGAAACGAATCTCGAATTTCACCACGCCACGTGGTGCTTGGGCTTGACGTCATTTTGTGGAACTTCGCGCGAGGCGCATGCGTATTTGCCGGTGAGTGGGGAAGCTAACAAAAATATCGTGCGGACGTCTAAGGGATAGGCAAAGGGACTGCACGGCCGGTGACAAAGATGTTACAAAGATGTTACCTAAAAGGAGAAAACTCGAAAGGGGCTCATCACGTCTAACGTCGTGAGTCGGTGAAAAGAAGTAAGGGGTTAAACGGAATCTCTCCGCTGAAGGTTTGGCGGCCTGGGCGAAGAGAATCCCTGGGAAAAGGCTCGGTGACCTTCCGGCCCCGGCTTTTCATTTAACCCCACGTGATTGTAAGGGCTTTCGCAACTGAAATGCAAGGGGCAAGCAAATAAAGTAGTGACTCAATTTCCGCTGGCACGGGCATCCTGCCCGTGCACGGTCACGGCCAAGATGGCCGTGCCACATCAGAATGAGTCACCACTGCAAATAAAGTAGTGTCCCAGTTCAGTCGTGGCAATTCGAGTCCGGACACTGCCGCAAATAAAGGTTGAGGTGCGGTTTCGTCGGCAAGACGGACCGCCGGTATCAACAAAGACCAACCAACAGCGAAGGAGGATCCAATGGATATCAGAAGGTATCTGGGGATGTCGATTCAAGCGGCGGCTCTGCTTCTGGCCTTCACGCTGCCAGGCTTAGCCAAGGATTCGCGAACTGTCACCCTTAACCGCGATGTAGTTCTCAGCGGTAAGACTCTTCCGGCGGGTCAGTACGTAGTAAGGTGGGTGACTCATAGCCCTCAGGCAATAGTGGAGTTCGCGCGCGACCACAAAGTTCTTCTCTCGACAGAAGGCAAATTCGAAGACCGCGGTAAGAAGTACGACTCCAATATGATTGTATACGAAACGGCCGCGGATGGCGCCGCGACCATCAGTGAGATTCGCTTTGCCGGCTCGAGCCAGGTCCTCGTTTTCAACCAATGACACTTCGCCCCGGGAGCCGCCGCGCAGGATCTGCAATCTGACGCGGCGGCTGCACCCGGGGCCCGCCACCACTCTTGCCGCGGTAAGGACCTAAGGGAAGTAAAGGAGCCGGTCGACGTGTCGGCCGGCACGGATCAATAAAGGCCAACCAGAGAAAATCAATTCAGAGAGGAGGGAGGAATGAAGACGAACATCAGAAAGTGTTTTGGAACAGGGATCCTGTCTTTGGGGCTGCTTTTGGCCGCCGGTATTCCCGCCTTGGCCGCCAACTCCGGGACTATGACCCTTGCCCATGACGGTATCCTGCATGGGAAAACTCTGCCGGCAGGCACGTACAGCGTGGAGTGGAAAACTCATAGCCCTGAGGCCACCGTACAATTCGTGCAGCGCTACAAGGTCGTCCTCTTCACGAAGGGCAGGGTCGAGAAGCGCAACAAGAAATACGAATTCAATTCGGTGGTTTGCGACGTCGCAGCGGACGGGTCAAGGTCCATCATTGAGATTCGCTTCGCTGGCTGGAACAAGGTCCTCGTTTTCGATCAGAACGTTTCAAACTGAGAGCCACCGAGTTCGAGTAAATTGACTTGGCGGGCCGCATCCCCGGCCCGCCAACAGCGATCGCTGAAACATTCAGAGCGCGTTTCCAGATTCCCACCCGACATGGTCCCCTCTGAAGAGTATTTGAATAAAACATTCCCGACCCGGCCGCCATGGCATGCTATCATAGCACTTGTATCTCACGGTGCATGCCGCACACCGGCAGTGCTGACCCTGCCTCGCGGGGTCAGCAAAATGGGAAGGCGAGGGAATGCCGACCCCGTAGGCACGGGTTTAGGCTACTCAGGAGAATGTCATATGCACGATATCATTTCACTTCTAAGCAGGAACGGCTTGTGGGTGATGATCATCGCGGTGGTGGCAATCGGCGGGTGGTTCAAGTTTCGCGAACACGAGCTCCGGGTCCAACAAGAGCTGCGGACTAAAGAGATGGAGCACCAGCAAAAGATGAAGGAACTGGAACTCGAGTTGGAGAAGACCAAAGCAAGGCAGGCGCCGTAGGAGGCATGGGGGCGAGTGACCAAGAAGAAAGAATCAGAGGTCGAGGACGTCTTA
>Ga0187808_10000071_pt1 | contig 21864 bp, 17 predicted proteins | sample NC_wetland_sal_i_5_FD_132427 | JGI IMG/M metagenome (GOLD analysis project Ga0187808, IMG submission 132427) | Wetland sediment microbial communities from Neuse River Estuary, North Carolina, USA - ASW_3 | ecosystem: Environmental > Aquatic > Freshwater > Wetlands > Sediment | place: USA: North...
GGGCGGATTCGTTCGTCGCCGAGAACTCCATTTCGTTCAGGTTGATGAAATCAAGATGCAGTCGGTCGAGCGAGCGGAGCAATCGGCGAAGCTCCTTCTCCTTCTCGGGGAGGACGGGGATCTCCACGCCTCGACGAATCCCCCAGGAGGGAGCCGCCGCAAGCACGTCCGCGTACGCCGAGCCGCGGCTGTCCAGCGAGCCCCACAGATAGTGCGGGATATGCAGCCGGAACTCGTCGAGGCCGGCGCGGGCTAGCCGCTCCAGCTTCCCCGGATTGGGTTCGTGGGTGTACAGATGGATGTGATGATCTGAGCCGAACTCCGCCTTGAGCAGCTCCACGTAGTGGACCGTCCGATTGATGACGCCCAGCGGGTCTCCGCCGGTGATCCCGGTGCCGGCGGCTCCGATTGCCCTCGCCTCTTCGAGGACGTCGGCATCGGTCCGGACCAATCGCTCGTTGGCATAGACGACGTCGAGCTGGTTTCGTCGCTCCGATACCGGACAGTAGAAGCAACGGAAACGGCACAGCCCCGTCACGAACAACACGAGCTTCTTCCCTTCCTGGCACTGCTCGCATCCCGGCGAGAGCGCGCCCCGGTGGCTCGACGCCATCGGCAGAAGCTGGATCGTCTCGAATTCCATTGTCCGGACCAGACCGGAGCGCGGGTAAAGACTTCGCCGAGGGGCCGTTAAGGAGTCGGGTTCGTTCCGTGTCAGAGCTCCTGAGGTCCCCAGTGGCTGATAGTCTCCAGCAACTCCGCAACGAGATCGTGGGCTGCCGTCGATGCCCGCGGTTGGTTGCCTACCGGGAACGCATCGCCGGGGAGAAGAAGAAGCAGTTCCGCGGCGACAATTACTGGGGGCGACCGGTCCCCGGCTTCGGCGATCCCGACGCGCGTCTCGTCCTCGTTGGTTTGGCCCCAGCCGCCCACGGGTCGAACCGGACCGGTCGGGTATTCACCGGCGATCGTTCCGCGGCGTTCCTCGTTGGGGCGTTGCATGCGGCGGGGTTCGCGAACCAGCCCCATTCGACCGCCCGTGGGGATGGGCTTCGCTACGACGATGCCTATCTGACCGCGGCAGTCCGATGCGTTCCGCCAGACAACCGGCCGACGCCCGCGGAGAAGGCGAACTGCCTGCCATACCTCGCCCGCGAGCTCCGACTGCTCACCCAGGCGCGTTCGTTGCTGGCCCTCGGAGGCTTCGCGTGGGACGCGCTACGGGACTCCGTTCCCACGCTGTATGGGGTCCCGCGTCCGGGGGCGGAGTTCGCCCACGGCCGATGCGTCCCCTTGGGCCCTGGCCGACCCATGTTGTGGGCGTCGTACCATCCGAGCCCGCAGAATACGAACACCGGGAAGCTGACCACCAAGATGTTCGTGGAATTGCTCGACCACATACGCGCGTCGTGGTCCCCGGGGACCGCGGGCCCCGCGCGTCGGCAGGGTTAATCGCTCCCCCCGTTGGACCGACCGATGATCGATTTCGAGATCCGGGCCCGGGACGGCTTCGCCCGGATCGGCCGGTTCTCGACGCCCCATGGCACCGTCGAAACGCCCGCCTTGCTCCCGGTCGTGCACCCCGACCCGCGGAACCAAACCATCGCCCCCGCGGAGATCGCCGTGAGATTTGGCTTGCCCGCGGTCATCACCTCCTCCTACATCGCCTGGCGATCCCCGCCCCTGAAGGAGCGGGCCGAGCGCGAGGGGATTCACCGATTGCTCGACTTTTCTGGGCCGGTGTTCACCGATTCCGGTGCGTTCCAGCAGCACGCTTATGGACACGTGGAGGTCGGTCCGGAGGAGATTTTGGAGTTCCAGAACCGGATCGGCAGCGACATCGCGGCGGTTCTGGACGTCTTCGGCGAGCCGGGCGCCTCCGCCGAAGAGGCTCGTCGAGGGGTGGAGCTCACGCTCGAGCGGGCGAGGAAAGCTCGCGACGCGCGGAGCGGCTTGCTCGCGGTTCCGGTGCAGGGAGGCCTGTACCCTGAGCTCCGCTGGACGAGTGCCGAGGGCGCCTCGGCCCTGGGAGATGTCCTGGCGGTGGGAGGCGTTGTACCGCTCCTCGAGCAGTACCGATTCGCCGACCTGGCCCGGGTCTTGCTCGCAGCGCGACCCGCGCTCGCCCCCGAACGGGCGGTGCATCTCTTTGGGACCGGACACCCCATCACGTTCGCGTTCGCGGCGCTGTTCGGGGTCGACCTGTTCGATTCGGCGGCGTATCACAAGTTCGCCCGACGGGGGAGCTTGCTCTTTCCGGAGGGGACCCTCGCTCTCCAAGACGTGCGGGAACCCTTCTGCGGATGTCGGCTCTGCGAGGAGCGCCCGCTCACGATGCTCGGTCGGCTCCCGGCCTCCGAGCGCGAGGTCGCGATCGCGCGCCACAATCTCTGGATGTGCGCCACCGAGGTGCGCCGCGTGCGCCAGGCGATCCGTGCGGGAACGCTCTGGGAGCTTGTGGAACGCCGGGCGTCCGCCCATCCAGCCCTCCTTGCGGGAGTTCGGGCCGCGGTCAAGGGCTCGAGTGTCTTTCTCCCGGTGGAGCCGGAGAGCCGACCGTCTTTCCGTGAGGTCACCGAGACGAGCCGAGATCGCCCCGCTGTGGCACGGTTCCACGAACGGCTCGCCCGGTGGCGGTCGTCGAAGGGACCGTATCAGATGCACCAGCGAGTGCCCCTCACTCCGGAATATCTCGCGGAAATCCCGGTGCTCGGTCCGGACCTCGACGCGCTCCTCTGGGAGGTGCCGACCGCGGTCGGACCTGTCCCGTTGGAACTGTCCGAGGTGTACCCGATCGGTGTCTGGGTGGGGCCGGAGGAGTTCGAGCAGCGCCCGAACGAACGGACCGCGGTCGGGGCCGCCTCGGAGCCTCGGGGCACGGATGCACCTGAGCGCTCGCAGCGCGTCGCCGAATGGACCCGCCGCCAGATGGCGGCGCTCTTCGATTGGCAGTACCCCGGCCACGCACTTCCCCTCAGCGAGACGGAACTCCGGGGGATCCGATCCCGGAACACGGGCCGTCTGCGAGAGTTCGCCTACCGGAACCAGCCGGCGTTCCGCATCGGGAACGACGGCCTGCCGCGCCCGACATGGATCGGGGCGGGACTGCTCCACCGGGCGGTGAAAGCTCCCCGTCTACGCGTGATTGTTCGGGACGACGCGGTTCCCTTCGTGCGCGAGGGCCGCAGCCTTTTCTCCCGGTTTGCGGGTGGAGTCGACCCAGAGATCGTGCCCGGTGCGAGCGTCCTGCTCGTAGACCGAAACGACGAACTGCTTGCTGTGGGTCGAGCGGAGCTGGCGGCCCACGAAATGGGCCGACTCTCACGGGGCGCCGCCGTCCTGGTCACAGCGCACGCTCGAAATCCGGTTCCGGAAATCCCCGAGACGTTGGAGAAAGTGGCGCCGCCAGAGCCGTGATATACCTACCGCCGCCATGCAGGGCAGTTCCGTGATGAAGACGTACCTGCTCGTGCAGCTCGACAGCGAGGGCGCGCCATTTTCCGAGGTGACCGACACGCTCGAGGACCTGGGGTTCCGGCGGGAAGCGGGCAGCGGGTACGATTTCGTCTATGACTGGGGCCGCGAGGCCTCCGTCAAGGATTCGCTCCGCTTCGCCGACCAGATCCAGGAAGCGCTCCGTGGGAAGAGCGTCTACTTCCGGATCGAGTCGGTCGTCGAGTAGGTCCAGCGGACCCCCAACGCGGGGGCGTTTTAACCTCAGGCCGTCTTTGTCGGCCCGATGGTCGTCCTGGGGATCGAGTCGACGGCCCACACCGCCTCGGTAGGCATCGTCGGCGAGAACGCCGAGGTTCTAGGCCTGGCGTCCGACATGTACCGACCCCCGACGGGCGGGATCCACCCCCGCGACGCCGCGAACCACCACGTGGAGGTTTTTCCCGGACTCATCGAACGCGCCCTCGCCGCGGCGCGGGTCTCCCCGAAGGAGATCGAGGCCGTGGCGTTCGCGCAGGGCCCCGGCCTCGGGCCGTGCCTGCGTACCGGGGCAACGGTGGCCCGGACGCTTGCGCTGCTCTGGAGACGTCCGCTGGTCCCCGTCAACCACTGCGTAGCGCACATCGAGATCGCGCGGGTCCTGAGCGGACTTGACGATCCCGTGCTATTGTACGCGAGCGGAGGCAACACCCAGGTCATCGCCTACGGCTCCGGGCGATACCGGGTGTTGGGCGAGACACTGGACGTAGGGATTGGGAACTTTCTCGACAAGCTCTGGATCTCACTCGGAGGGCAATTCCCCGGCGGCCCAGCGATCGAGAAGGCCGCCCTCGAGGGCGTGGAGCTGCTGCCGCTTCCGTACTCGGTCCACGGCATGGACGTGGCGTTCTCAGGCATGCTCACGGCGAGCCAGGTGCTGCACGCTCGTGGAGCCTCCCGAGAAGACCTCGCGTACTCGGTGGAGGTCACGGCCTACTCGATGCTGACCGAAATTACCGAACGGGCGCTGGCCCACCGGAAGAAGGAGTCGGTCGTGCTCGGCGGAGGCGTGGCGTGCAACGAACGACTGCGCACGATGGTGCGCTCGATGGCCGAATCCCGGGCGAAGAGGTCGTTCGCGCCGCCGAAGTCACTGTGTGTCGACAACGGCGCCATGATCGCCTGGACGGGGCTACTGGCCTTCCGGGCGGGCGTCACGGTGCCGATCGCCGACTCGGTCGTCCAACCGCGGCAGCGGACCGACCTCGTCGCGACTCCGTGGCGAAGCGGCTAGGGGCAGCCTGTGACCCAGGTGGATGTACTGGTCGTCGGCGCCGGGCCGGCCGGCTCCACTGCCGCCGAACGCCTCGCGGGGCTTGGGCACACGGTCCTCGTAATCGAAGAACACGGACGCGTGGGGTACCCGGTCCAGTGCGCAGGGCTGGTCTCTCGCCGAGTCTTGGACCTCGCCAAGACGCCTCAGGTGGTCCGACGACCCGTCCACGGCGCGAGCGTCTTCAGTCCGAACCTGAAGTCGATCAGCTTCCGGGCTCCCGAACCTCGGGCTTTCGTCATTGACCGCGCCGGGCTCGACATCGCGTTGGCGGACCGGGCCGCCAAAGCTGGCGCCGTGTTCGAAACGGAAACGCGGTTCGACGGCCTCATGGGAACGCCCAACGGGACCGTCCGCGCCAGAGTGACCCGCCAAGGAACTAGTCTGGGCGAGATCGAGGCGAAGCTCATCGTCGGCGCGGACGGTGTGGCCAGCGCCGTGGCGCGGGCCTTCCGTCTCCGGCGGCCCGTGGAGATTCTGCCGGCCTTCGAGGCGGAGTTTCCGGAATCGCCCGGCGATCCAGACCTGGTCGAGGTCTATGTCGGCAACACGATTTCCCCCGGCCTGTTCGGTTGGTGGATCCCGGATGGAGCGGGCGGCGCCCGGGTAGGGGTGGCCGCCAGCGCGAACGGCACCTCCGCCCGCGTGTACTACGAGCATCTCCTGACGCACATCGGACGGCGGTTCGGCCAGCCCCTTCGCAATGCCACAGGCTACCTCGTTTCAGGAATCCCCATCGGCACGGTCCCGAGGATCTCGGGCCCGCGTGTCGTCTTGGTGGGCGACGCGGCGGCGCAGGCCAAGCCGCTCTCCGGCGGGGGAATCTTTACGGGGATGCGGGCCGCGGAACTCGCGTCCGAAGTTGTTCATGCCGCGCTGGTCGACGACGACCTGTCGGCGGCGCGACTCTCACGGTACGACGAGGCGTGGCGTCGGGAGTTCGGGGACGAGTTCGATAAGGCGCAGTATCTCCGTCGGTTGTTCCTCAAGTTCACCGATGCCGAGCTCGACGCGATCCTCGAGGCGCTGAAAGACGCGGGGACGACGGAGACGATCGTCGCGTTCGGCGACATTGACTTCCCGACCCACGTCGTGCGCCGGTTGCTCCGTCAGTCCCCTTCGCTGCTCCGCTTGCTTCCGAAGGCCGTTGGCGCGCTCTGGGGTGGCGAAGAACGGCGCGTGCCGGATTTGGACTTCGTCTCCGAGCGGGCCCACCAGTAAGCCCCGAGCGCGGCGAGCCCCAATCCGACGCCCAGCACCGCATAGAGAACGACCGGAGTCGACGCAGGGCTCACGAGGATCGAGGTCTCGGGAACGATCCCCGAGACGCCGAGCTGGCTCGCGTTGATCGTGGGCGTACCGTTCGGGTACTCGGTCGCGCTCGCCCACGCGCTGGCCGAAAAGAACCCCCGAGACTCGAGCAGGTACGACGTGTTGTTCACCGAGAAGCTCACCGCGAAGCGCACCGCGTAGTCGCCCATGGCCGCCGTGCCGGGAACGCTCACCTGCACGCTCCAATTCCATGTGGTGTAGGGCGGGATGATCGGCGGGAGCTCCGGTGGTGTGACGTTGTCGCCCAATCCCCCACCGGGCAGCGTGGGCGTCGATCCGAGCTGGGGAGCCTGGGCACCGCCCCCCTCCGTCGGGTTGAACGCGTAGACCTGGAGGTAAACCTTGGTAGGGACCAGCTCGTCGGAGAGGGGATCTCCCAGCCGGAAGGTAATGAATCCGGACCCTCCGGGCGTCAGGGTCGGTCCCCCGAGTGCGCCGAGGATCGGGCTCCAGTCCGCATCAGGGAGCACCGGGTACGCTGCGGCTGCAGGAGCCATGACTCCCGGAAGGGTGAGCAACGTACCGGCCGCCAGCGCGGCCACCAGCGTCCAGGTCCAGCGACCTCGGCGGCCAAACCGCCGGTCAGACAACTGGTTCCCCCTCGAACGCGCCGGATTCCGCCAGCGCGACCAGACGGCGGATCCGCTCGTAAGCCTCGCTGTGACCATGGCGACCGGCCAGCCGGATCAACCCCGGAAACGGCCAGGCCGGTCCTCGCTCCGGCACGGTCATCGCCTTGTAGAGAGCTCGGGCGAGCGCCAACGGTTGGTGGGTCATCCGGGCGGCGTCCAGGTCGGCCTGATACTCTTCCCGTGTGGTGAGGCTTCGCGAAAGGTACGCGAGCAAGGGGTCCCACCGCATCATGTGGGCGAAGGTCCGCAGGAACGTAAGGTATCGGGAGTCCAGGCCACGGATGTGACCCAGCTCGTGCGCGACGACGGCGTCCAGCTCCTCCGAGGCCAACAGGGTGCGAAGGCCCTGGGAGACGAGGATGACGTCGCGCCGATAGGGAAATACTCCCTCGCGGAGCCCGGGTTCGAGGAGCGTAAAGGAGAACGCTTCCGCGGTGGGGGATGCGAACTCCAGCAACGAGGTGGGCCGCTCCGGTGCGGGGAGGTCGGCGGGCCACTCGACGGGAGCGGTCGGAAGGACTCGGAGCAGACCGTGACCGACGAGCTGGTTCAGGGCGAACGCCACCGTGAAGACCGCCAGGGCCCCGGCCGCCCCGGTCACCCACACGAGCGTCCATCGGCTTTGGAAGAGCAGCAGCGGCGAGTGGAGGAGGGCGACGACGGCGTCGACGCCCCCATTCAAGAGCACCCACGCGAGCACGGTCGTAGCGAGCACGGCCCAGAGCGCGAGGAATCCGGAGGCCAGCCGGAGCACGAGCCTCGGCGTCGACTTCCGGTAGGCCACGAGCAACCCGACGCCGGTCGCGATCCAGACCACCACGGGAAGGTAGAGTAGCTCGGACCCAGCGCTCACGGCGCGCCTCCCGCTAGTCGAGACCGAGGCGCCGACGGAGCTCGCGCTCCTCGGCGGGATGCAGCTTGGAGAGCTCCTCGTTGAGATGGACAACGCCCGCCGGCCCAAACGTCCGGACGACTCCTTTCACGAGATTGCTGAGATATCGGTGCTCGAGAGTGGGCGCGTAGCGGTAGACATAGCGCTCGCCGCCCCGACAGGTCTCGCGCCGGCGCCGAACGAGACCCTTCGTCCAGAGCCGGCTGAGTATCGTGGCCACCGTCGTGTAGGCTACCCGGGTGCCGCGCTTCGAGAGATCGGCCCGCACCCGTGCGGCCGGGGCCTCTTCCAGCTCCCGAAGCGAGGCCAGAACCTTCGTTTCGAGTGCGCCGAGCAAGGGAGCCTCCGAACGATTCTGGTAGGGGGGGCACCTTAACCATTACCCGTTCGAATGGTACGAACGGTACGGTCCGCTCCATTCCGGAACGGGGGTAGAATCTCCCGCATTTAAGCGGCATAGGCGTTAAGGTGGAATCCGCTTTTGCCCGACCTGTGGAAACTACTCCGGGATCCGAGCCGCGGTCGATCCTCGACCTGATTGGACACACCCCTCTCGTCCCACTGAATCGGGTCGCCCGGGGGTATCCGTACCGCATTTTGGCCAAGCTCGAGTTCCTCAATCCGGGCGGCTCGGTGAAGGACCGGATCGGCCCGACCATGGTCGATGCCGCCGAGAAAGCGGGACTTCTGAAGCCGGGCGGAACGATCATCGAAGCGACCAGCGGGAACACGGGCGTGGGCCTCGCCCTGGTCGCGGCGGTCCGGGGATATCACGCGGTCTTCGTGATTCCGGACAAGATGAGCTCCGAGAAGATTCGGCTGCTCCGGGCCTTCGGCGCCCGCGTGGTCATCACGCCGAGCCAGCTGCCGCCGGACCACCCCATGAGCCACTACTCCGTTGCCAAGCGGCTCGCGAAGGAGATCCCAAACTCGTACTACCCGAACCAGTACGAAAACCCCGAGAATCCGGACGCCCACTATCGGACCACAGGCCCCGAGATCGACCACGGCGCCGGAGAGCCCCTCGCGGCGGTCGTGGCCACCATCGGAACCGGCGGAACGGTGAGCGGCATTGGTCGGTACTTCAAGGAGCATCGACCGTCGGTGAAGATCGTCGCGGTCGACCCCAAGGGGTCGATACTGCAGCAGTACTTCGAGACGCACGAGATGATTCGGGCCACGCCATACAAAGTGGAGGGGATCGGCGAGGACATGATCCCCAAGACGGTGGACTTTCGCTCGATGGACGAATTCGTCCAGGTCGACGACAAAGAGTCGTTCCTCATGGCCCGCCGCTTGGCGCGGGAGGAGGGACTCTTCGTCGGAGGCTCCTCCGGGTCGGCGGTCGCGGGGGCCCTCAAGTGGCTCGCCCGACGGCCCGTGCCCGAGGGCGCCACCGTGGTCGTGGTGCTGCCCGATTCAGGCGACCGGTACCTCTCGAAGTTTTACTCCGACGAGTGGATGAGGGAGAATCGATTCCTAGACGAGGGGGCCACCGCGGGCGACCTCGTCCGGGGCAAGGACATTGCGCCGGCGCTGGTCGCCGTCGACCCGACGACCCTGGTGCGTGACGCGCTCGAGCTGCTCCAACGTCACTCGATCTCGCAGATACCGGTGCTTGCCGGAAAAGAGAACGTGGGCAGCCTCGTGGAGGAGGAGATCCTCCGCGCCGTGCTCTTGGACCAGACCGTGCTCGAACGGACCGTGACCGCGGTCATGGGACCGACCTTCCCCGAGGTCCCGGAGGACGAGCCGATCGGGGACCTCCTCCGGAGGCTCAAGGAGATCCGGGCCGTCTTGGTGCGTGATTCGACGGGCGGACAGGTCCTCGGCGTCCTCACCCGCCACGACCTGTTGACCTACCTTTCGGAACGGGGGGCGCACAGTGCGGTTTGATACCCGGCTCGTTCACACGGGGGGCGGCCCCGACCCGCTGACCGGCGCCGTCAATATTCCCCTCTATCTGTCGAGCACGTTCGAGCAAGCGTCTCCGAACGAGAACAAGGGTTACGTCTACTCTCGCACGGCGAACCCCACGCGAACCTCCCTCGAGAGCGCGATCGCGGACCTGGAGACCGGACAGCGAGGCCTGGCCTTTTCCTCCGGACTCGGAGCGCTCGCGACGCTGCTCGAGGACATTCCCTCAGGACAGCGCATCGTGGCCGGGGACGACCTGTACGGCGGCACGTGGCGACTGTTCGACCACCATCGGCGGCAGTTTGGCCTCTCCGTCACGTACGTCGATCCCACCTCGGTCGACGCGTTCGCGGCCGCGCTGGAGGCCGGCCCGACCGCGGTGGTCTATCTCGAGACGCCTACCAACCCGCTCATGAAACTCACGGACATCCGCGCCGTGAGCGCGCTCGCCCGACGTCACGGCGCCCGCGTGGTCGTGGACAACACGTTCGCGAGCCCGGTCTTTCAGCGACCGCTCGAACTGGGCGCGGACCTGGTACTCCACTCGACGACCAAGTACCTGGGCGGGCACTCGGATCTGATCGGCGGCGCCCTCGTGGCGGCCGACACCGCATGGGGGGAACGACTGGCCTGGTTGCAGAACGCCGTGGGGGCCGTACCGAGTCCCGTCGACTGCTTCCTCGTTCTGCGAGGAATCCGTACCCTCGGGGTCCGGATGCGCGCCCATGACCGGAACGGGCAAGCCGTGGCGCACCGCCTCGAGAAGGCCCGTGGGGTCGTGGCGGTACACTACCCCGGCCTCGGGTCCCATCCCCAGATCGAGCTGGCACGCCGTCAGATGTCCGGCGGCGGCGGAATGGTCAGCTTCGAGCTGAAGGACGGCGAACGGGCGGCCCGGCGGTTCCTGAAGGCGCTCAGGATCTTCACTCTCGCCGAGAGCCTCGGAGGCGTGGAATCGCTGGCCGAGCATCCGGCCTCGATGACGCACGCGAGCGTTCCGGCGGCCGAACGCGCCGCCCGCGGCATCAGCGACGGACTCGTCCGACTCTCGTGCGGGATCGAGGACAGCCGAGACCTGGTCGCGGATGTGACGCGCGGCCTGCAGGCGGTGTGATGTGGTCCGCCCCTTCCGGGTCTACGACACCCTCTCCCGCGAGGTGCGCGCGTTCGTCCCGCGGGAAAGTCCCCGGGTGGGGCTGTTCGTGTGCGGGCTCACGCCGTACGCGGAGGCCCACCTCGGCCACGGTCGGACGGCGATCGCATTCGACGTGGTGGCCCGCGCGCTGCGCCGGTGGGGCTACCACGTGTTCTACGTCCAGAACGTGACCAACCTTGACGATCGGCTGATCGCGCGGGGGCAGGCCGAGGGCCGGGACCCGCTCGAGCTCGCCGAATTCCACTTCCAGGGCTGGCTCCGCTCGATGGACCAGCTCGACGCCCGGGCGGTGAACCTGTACCCGTTCGCGACCGATTACATGCCGGAGATCATCCACCAGGTGTCGACGCTGATCGCCCGGGGATTCGCCTACGCGGTCGACGGGGAGGTGTACTACGAGGTGGCGAAGTTCCCGGACTACGGCCAGCTCTCCGGCCAGCGGCTCGAAGCGCTCCGTCCGGGTGCCCATGTAGAGGTCGACCCCAAGAAACGCGCGCCCGAGGACTTCTCGCTATGGAAGGCGGCCAAGCCCGGCGAGCCGGCCTGGCCGAGCCCCTGGGGCCCCGGCCGGCCGGGCTGGCACATCGAGGATACCGCGATCACGGCCCGGTTGCTTGGCGACCAGTACGACATCCACGGCGGCGGCGCCGACCTCAAGTTCCCTCATCACGAGGCCGAGATCGCCCAGGCCGAAGGCGCCTCCGGCAAGAAGCCTCTCGTGAACTACTGGATGCACGGGGGCATGCTCCAGATGCACGGGGAGAAGATGGCAAAGTCCGTCGGCAACGTCAGCGGGCTCGAGGACGGTATTCGCAAGGTCGGACCGGAGGTGCTCCGGTTCTACTATCTGAACGCCAACTACCGGAGCCCGCTCGAGTTCGAAGAGGGAAAGAGCCTCGAGGAGGCCCGCGAGGCGTACGCCACCCTGGCCGGGCCCTACCGTCGGCTCCGGGAAGAGCTACTGCGCGGGGGTCTCACGCGCCCGGGTCGCGAGCTCCCCCCCGAGGTCGCGAAGACGGCGACCGAACTGCCGCTCCGGCTGGACGCGATCCTCGCGGAAGATTTCCAGACCCGCGAAGCGATCGCAGCGCTCTACGGCTGGGGCCGACTGATCCATGAGTGGGCCGCGAAGCTAGAGACCCTCTCGGGCGCAGCGCTGGTGACCCTCGGCGCGCCGTACCGGTGGGCCGCCGAGGTCCTGGGGCTGTTCCCCGAGCGGACGAGCGCGAAGGCGCCGGTCGAGTTCAGTGCGCTCGTCCAGCTGGCCATCGAGGCCCGCGGCCGCGCCCGGAGTCGCGGCGACTTCGGCGAGGCGGACCGGATCCGTCAGTCCCTTCTCCAGGCCGGGATCGTGCTCGAGGACCAGGGCACCGAGACCCGGTGGCAGTGGAAGCGGAACGGGGCCGTGTGAAGGGACTCGGTTTCTCCGTCCACGGCGGTCTCGACCGGGTGGGCTGGGTGGAGATCCCCACCCCCGAACCGGGGCCGGGGGAGGTCCGGGTGCGGGTCCACGCCGCCGCCTTCAACCGGCTCGACCGGTTCGTCCTGGAGGGGATTCCCGGGGTGCCTATCGAGCTCCCCCACGTTCTCGGGTCCGACGCTTCTGGGGTGGTCGACTCCGTGGGGGACGGGGTCACCGATGTCACGCCGGGGGCCGAAGTCCTGGTGAACCCGGGCCTCTGGGACGGAACCTGCGAATACTGCAAGATGGGCCAGGAATCGCTCTGCCGGAACTTCCGGATACTAGGAGAGCACACCCAGGGCTCCGCCACCGAGTTCATCGTCGTGCCCCGCCGAAACATCCACGCTAAGCCACCCGTGTGGAGCTGGACGCAGGCCGCCGCGGCCCCGCTCGTCTTCCAGACCGCCTGGCGCGCCCTGCGGACTGTGGGCGAACTCCGGCCCGGAGAAACGGTCGCGATCATTGGGGCGGGAGGCGCCGTCGCGCCGGCCGCGATCCAGGTCGCCCATCGTCTCGGGGGCCGGGTGGTCGTGGTGGGTCGGAGTGCCGAGAAGGTCGGGCGCGCCGTCGCCCTGGGAGCGGAGGCCGGCCTCGTCGTGGCGGCGGAGAAGCCCCACGACCGGCTCCTCTGGGAGTGGAGCAACAAGCGAGGGATCGATGTGATCTTCGACTCGGTCGGCGCCGAGACGGTGGCCCGATCCCTCCGCGCCCTGGCCCGGGGGGGGCGGTTGGTCGTGATCGGAGCCACGGAAGGCCCCAAGGTCGAGCTCGACCTCCGGACGCTGTACTGGCGCCAGGGCTCGATCCGGGGTAGCACGATGGCGAGCCAGGCGGAGTTCGATGCGGTCTACGCGGAGCTCGTCCGGGGCCACCTTCTGCCCGTCGTCGACAGCGAGTGGGAGTGGGACCGCGGGGTCGAGGCGTTCCAGCGGCTCGGGGCTCCGGACGTGTTCGGCAAAGTGGTACTTCGGACCGACGCTCCAGCCCAGTGAACGGGCCTGGGTGACGATTCCACGACCTCTCCCCCCACCCGCTAGACCCGGGTAGCCGACCTTGACGTCATGCCCTCTAGCGAACGGCCGGCTCCTTACGGTCAGAGGTCGGGGGTAACGGACCCTGGCCCGGAGAGGGGAGGCCGTGGCCGCTCCATTGCCATGAGGAGCAGAAATCTGAGCCCCTACCATTTTTATACCGGGAGCAACCAAACTAATGCCTACGGACCGAGACCGGTCCCATTGCTTTAGTGGAAATGGGGGCCCATTCGTGAAGTTTAACGTAGGGAATCGTGTGGCGGTAGCCTTCGTCCTTGGAATTCTGGTACTGAGCTCTCTCGCGTTGATCTTCATCATCAGCCCAACGGCTTCGCATCCCTCGACGGCCGGAACTGCCTCCGGTGGGCTCCGTTCCGATTCCGCCTACGGCCACGGCGACCTGATCGTTCTTGCCGGCCAAACCGTCGTTCTCACCCCGGGAACCACAGGATCCTCGGTCTACTACGAAGCGGGTAACATTTCGGTCCATGCCGGGGGTACCCTGATCGTTCAGAACCTCACCATCGACTGGGTTCAATTCATCGGCGTCACCGGCCCCGTCGCTCAGCGTCTCGGCAACGTGTTTTGGTTCAGCGACGCCGGCGCGGTCACGCTCTCCGGGTCCACCATCACCACGGACCCGAACGTCCTCAACGCGTTTGTCAAGCTCAACGTCTCGGTCACCGGAAAGATGGTCGTTGGCGCGGCAAGTTCGTTCGAGTTCCCTGGGTGGGTCACCGTGAGCTCGGGCGGCAGTCTCTTCTTTAACGACAGCACGAGCACGAGCAACCCGCAGGTCGGAGTCCAGAGCATCAGCCCGACGCTCCTCGCCGACGAGGAATACTCCCCCGCGCTCCAGGCCACCAGCGGCGGTCAGATCTTCATCGGGCACAGCGTCGTCGAGAACTACTACGCGGACAACTACGGCACGAACGGCGAGCCCGGCCCAGACCTCGTCGCCAACAATGAAACTTCGACGGCACCCTATGCGTGGGCCGGTTTCAACCTCATCTCGCCGGTCGCGCAAGGGATCGCTCAGGCCTACGCCTGGGAGAACACGCCGTTGCTCGGCGGCTTCCTTCAGATCGGCTACGTCACGTTCGCCGCGTACGCCGCGGCGTCGGGCAGCACCTTCAGCTACGGAGGCACGGCCTACCCACTCGGGGCCTTCAACTTCGGCCTCGAGCCCGCGGGAGCCCTCCTCGATGTGGCTCTCCCCCCTGCTGCCTTGACGGCCATCGAGACGTCGGGCGGCGCACCGGCCTTCCTACAGAATTGCGGCCAGTTCGGGACGGCCTCCGCCGAGGCCGTCAACTTCAACTTCGACCTGAGCAACGTGAACGTCACGAGCCTCCAGGTCTTTCTGGACCCCGACTTCCAATTCAATATCTCGGCCAGCGGCGCGGGCTCCCAGATCACGGCGGTGGACAGCGGCGTCGGCGTCAATTTCGACCCGGTGCCGGGGACCCCCGTCCCGCTGGGGTCCACCCCACCACCGCCCTGGCTCTCCAACAAGCTTCTTCTCTCCGGAGGCGCCAACGCGTTCCTCGGGAACATCACCGTGGCCGGCGCGCCCTTCGCCCCGTTCACCGACTCCTCTGCGGTGATCCCGAGCGGTACCAGCCAGGCGTACTTCTACCAGTGGCTCGAGGTTCCGATCACCGGCGGACTGAATGCCATCCCGGTGGCCAACGGCACGACCGCCGCGGTGTACGCGGGGTCGAGCACGACCCTCGCCACCACGGTCGCCGGGCTCAATGACCTGGGCGCGACCGACCCGGCCCTCGCCACTTACGTGTCCCAAGCGCTGGCGGCCCGCGGCCTGCTCCCATCCACCTCGGGTGGCGCTGGCATGGCCTGGAGCATGCTGCTCTCCACGATCGTCGACCCCGCCCTGCTCCCGACGGGACAGTTCGTGGGCACCTACAACGTCACCGTCACGGTTCCGCCCGGCCTGCCCGGGGAGATCACGCACGTGGCCGCCTCCTTGACCCCGTACCCGCAGGTCGTCTCCCCCGGCGCTCCCTTCACGTCCCCCTCCGCCGCTTTCCCGAACTACGAGGCGATCCTTTCCCTCACGGGAAGCACCTCCCTGGTCGCCAGCGTGGTCAACTCGACCGTCGCGATCGGACAGAAGCTCGAGGTCAACGTCGAGGTCAAGAACACCGGCACGGCCCCGACCAACAACTACACCGTCGAGCTCAGCTACCCTAGCGTCCCCAAGAGCACGATCGTCGCTTCGAGCGGCTTGGTCAAGGCCCCGATCTCGGCCGGCGAGAACATCACGGTCCCCCTCTCCTGGGTGGTCAATGAAAGCGTTACCGGCCTGCAGAACAAGGCCCATTTCCAGGTCAGCTTCGGCGTGACGACGGTCTGGAACGGCGGCCTCCCCGACGGCGGAACGAACTCGAGCGTGCTGGCCGTAACGATCACGCCCGCCTTCATCTCCCTCGCCTATACCCTCCCCACGGGCAAGCTGCCCACCAACTCCACCACCATCGACTCGACCGGAGTCGCTACGTATGCCGGCAAGGGTACGGGCTCGCTCACCGTCGTGGCCGTCGGCAAGGGGGGCACGTTTGTCCTCGAGACGATCCAGATCACGAACGGTACCACGTTCGAGACGGACATCAACGCCACTGCGGGCATGACCCCGGGCTCGACCTATACGATCGAACTCCAGGCGTTCTACAACGGCCGGACGTACGGCGAGACCGTCGGCACGCTCACCGTCGCGGGATCGCCACCGTCGCAGAACATCCTCTTCGAGAAGTTCTTCGGCCTGCCGCTCTGGCTGTGGCTCGCGATCGCGGCCATCATCATCGTGGCCGCGGTGGGGCTCATGCTCGGGCTGGGCCGGTTCGCGCGCGGCCGCCTGGTCGAATGCGGCGAATGCGGCAACCTCATCCCGGAGGACGCCACGGTATGCCCCAAGTGCGGCGCGGAGTTCGAGACCGACCTCGTCCGTTGCAGCCGCTGTGGCTCCACGATCCCTGCCTCCTCGGCGGTCTGTCCGGAATGCGCGGCGACCCTCCTGGCCCGTGCCGGGCCCGAGAACGCGGACCCGGAGCGCCAGGGCTACGCCGACTTCGTTGAGCGGTTCCGCACCGAGGGCAAGAAGGAACTCGGCGCCAACTACAGCGAAGGGGCGTTCTGGGACTGGTGGAAGCGCCAGCAGAGCTACGTATCGTTCAGCCAATGGCGCCTCCAGCAGGCCCAGGGCACCCGGACCGGCATGACCGCCCCGGTGATGACCGAGGCCGCTCCCGCTACCACCCAGACCGCTGCGGCGCCCCCGCGGCGCCCACCGACCGGCGGGGCCCCGCCGGCCGCCGGCGCTGCCCCCTCGGCGAGGGCTCCGGCGGCCCGACCGGCTCCCGTCACCCGGACGGCGCCCCCCGCCACGGCGGCGGTGAGCCCGGCGGCCAGCGTGCCCTCTCCGCAGCCGGCCGCCATGCCGGCCGTCGCCCCCGCGACCGCGGTCGGTCTGAAGAACTGCCCCAACTGCGGCAAGCAGATCAACGCGGACTTCCTCGTCTGTCCGTTCTGCGGCTCCGTGACCGGGTAGGCTCGAACCGTCCGCCCGCGCGCCATTCCGCCGGGCCGGCCTCCTGCGGGCACGAACCCGCTTTAACCTCGGCCCGTTCTGCCGGCGCGCGGAGCGCTAGTGGCGGGAAACCTCGAGCTCGGACGGCTCAAGATCGCGTGGGCCCGGACCCACATGCCCGTCCTCGCGGGCATCGAACGGCGGTTCACGAAGGAACAGCCGTTCGCGGGAAAGCGGATCTCGGCGGTGCTCCACGTCGAGGCCAAGACCTGCGTGTTGGCGTTGACGCTGAAGGCCGGGGGCGCCGATGTCCGACTCGCGGCCGGGAACCCCCTGTCCACCGACGATGACGCAGTGACGGCACTTGTCGACGCCGGCGTGCCCACGTGGGCGCGCAAGGGCGAATCGGTCGAGGAATACAACGCCGGCATCCGCGCTATGCTGGAGTTCAACCCCGAGATCATCATCGACGACGGGGCCGACCTAGTGGCCCTGGCGCACACGGCCCGGAAAGACCGCGGACCGATCCTCGGGTCCACGGAGGAGACCACCACGGGCGTCACGCGGCTGCGCGCGATGGAAAAGGCCGGGGCGTTGCGCTGGCCGGCGATCGACGTGAACGACGCGGCGATGAAGCACCTGTTCGACAACCGCTACGGATGCGGCCAATCGTTCCTGGACGGCCTTTTCTCGGCCACCAACCTCTTGGTCGCCGGCCGGACCTGCGTGGTGGCCGGCTACGGCTGGGTCGGCAAGGGAATCGCCTCCCGCCTTCGAGGGGTCGGCGCCGACGTCATCGTCACCGAGGTGGACCCGGTGGCCGCCATCGAGGCGCGCCTCGAGGGCTTCCGCGTCCGTCCAATGATCGAGGCGGCGGCCGAAGCCGACCTGATCGTTACCACGACGGGCAACCGGGGGATCGTCCGCGCGGAGCATCTGAAGGTAGTCAAGGACGGATGCCTCCTGGCGAACATGGGCCACTTCGACGTCGAGATCTCCAAGCCGGACCTCCAGTCGGTGGCCACCCACCGCGCGATCGTTCGACCGAACGTGGAGGAGTACCGCTTCGCCGATGGCCGACGGGTCTACCTCCTCGGAGACGGGCGGCTCATCAATCTGGCCGCCGGCCAGGGCCATCCGGCCGAGATCATGGACCTGAGCTTCGCGCTCCAGGCCCTGTCGGCAGAGTATTTGGCCCGTCACGGGGCGGAACTGCCGGCGCGGGTTCTGCCGGTGCCGGCCGCGCTGGACCGCGCCGTCGCCGACGCGGCGATCGGCCCGCTCGAGATCGGGCTCGACCATCTTACGCCGGACCAGATGCGATACGCCCAGAGTTGGAGGGAAGGCACATGAGCGACCCTACGGTCGTCCCGGACGCGCTACGCTACACCGCCGACCACGAGTGGTTCCGCCCCGACGGGGTGGAGGTCTTGGTCGGAATCACCGACCACGCGCAGCAGCAGCTGACCGACGTCGTCTTCGTCGACCTGCCTCCGGTCGGGAAGACCGTCGCCGGGCACGGCACCGTGCTGACCCTCGAATCCGTGAAGACCGTCTCCGACGTCTACGCGCCGGTCGGGGGCACCGTCACGGCCGTCAACGACCAGCTCAGGGTCCACCCCGAGCTAATCAACCAAGACCCCTACGGCAACGGATGGTTGTTCCGCCTCCGCCCGACCACGCCGCTCGGCCCCGCGGAGGGGCTCTCGGCGGCCGAGTACAAGGCCTTGGTCGCCGCTCCCTGACCGACCGGCGCCGGCGGCCTATTTTCCCTCGAACACCGGCTTCCGGCGTTCCAGGAACGCTGTCATGCCCTCGGTGCGGTCGCGCGTGGCGAACGTGTGGCCCGACGACTCCCCCTCGAGCCGCAGCGCGGAGTCCATCGAAGAATCGACGGCCCGGTTCACCACGCCCTTCACCCACTGAACGGCGAGCGGGGCGCGGTCGGCGATGAGCCGTGCGATCCGGTCCACGTCATCGTGGATCGCGTCGGCCGGGACGACCCGCGACACGAAGCCGAGGCCGAACGCCTCCTCGGCCGTGATATCCTCCCGGCCCGTGAACACGACGTACTTCGTGTTCGCTCGCCCCATGAGCCGGGTGAGCCGGCTCGCGCCCCCCCACCCGGGATGGATGCCGACCTTCACCTCGGGTAGTCCGAGACGCGCCCCGGAGGCCGCCACGATGAAATCGCAGGCCAGGGCTAGCTCGAGTCCCCCGCCCAGCGCGTATCCCTCCACGAGGGCGATGACCGGGGTCCGGAACTCCTCGATGCGTTTGCAGACGGCCTGGCCGGCGAAGCCGAATGCTCGTCCTCCGGCGACGTCCTTGTCGACCATCTCGGCGATGTCGGCGCCGGCGGCGAAGACCGGCGAGCTCCCTGCGAGCACGACTACACGCAGCTCCGGAACCTCGGCCAGGGCGGTGAACGTCTCGTCGAGCTGCTGCAGGACCTTCGAATTGACGGCGTTAAGCACCTCGGGACGGTCGAGAAGAACCCACGCGATCGGCCCGTCCCGTTCGACCCGAACGAGGCGGAGGGGCCAGCGGACTTCCCCGCTCCGGACCCGGGCGTGCAACTCCGGCGATACGGGAAAATTCCCCGGGAAGAGCGCGGCGTAGGATTCCACCTCGAGGAGGGCGGTGGGCAGCCCGAGGTCGGACATCAGGCCGAACGGTCCCTTCTCCCAGCGCAACCCGACGACCGCCCCGCGGTCGGTGGCTTCGGGGGAGGCCACCCTCTCCTCGACCAACCGAGTGGCGATCCCGAAGACCAGACCTCGGAACCGTTCTCGGACGGCCTGGGCCCGGGCAGGATCCGGCGAGGACTCCTTCCATGGCCACGCGGCGCCCGTTTGGAACTGGCGCTTCAGCAGCGCCGTGGGGGCGTACGCCGCCCCAAAGGCCCGCTCCAGCGAGCCCATCGCATGATACGCGATCGGAATCCCCGTTTGGTTCATCAGCTCGAAGGGACCGAGCTTCGTTCCGAACAGCGCTCGGCCCACCTCTTCGATGGTCGCCATATTGGCGACCTCCTCTTCGGCGAGTCGGGTCGCCTCGTTGAGATACGGTACGAAGAAGCGGTTCACCGCGAACCCGGCCCTGTCCGCGGTCCGGATGGGGATCTTCTTGAGCCCGAACGAGACCGCCTCGAGGGTCGAGACGGTCGGCTCCGCGGTGCGGGCGCCCCCGACCACCTCGACGAGTCGGTTGATCGCGGCCGGGAAGAAGAAGTGCAGTCCGGCGAAACGCTCCGGATGGGGGAACGGTTCCTGGAGGCGGGTGACCGAGAGGGACGACGTGTTAGTGGCCACGATCGTGTCGTCCGGGATGAGGGCCGCGAGCTGATCGAACAGCGTCCGCTTGACGTTCTCCTCCTCAAATACCGCTTCCACGACCAACCGGGCTTGGCCGGTCACCGCCGTCAGGTCCGTCGAGAAGAAAATTCGTGAGAGCACGCGGTCCCGTTCCTGTGCGGAGAGCTTCTTCCGCTCGACGGCGCCCGCGAGGGTCGACTCGATGCGCGCGCGGGCTTTCGCGACGAGGGGCTCGGAAAGGTCGTACAAGCGGACCGGGTACCCCGCTTGCGCGAACGCCTGACCGATGCCGCTCCCCATGTTGCCGGCACCCAGCACCGCCACGGGACTCCCGGGAGGCACCAGGGCGCTCATCGAACGGACCACGGCACGGGACCGAGGTCCCGTGACGGCGCGCGACACCCGCCGGGCACATAAGAACTCGGCGGAGGAGGAGATAAGAACGGAGCTCTGCTTTCGAGACTGTGTCGCCGGGCCCCGAAGAGCAGCACGAAATCGAGTCCGCGCTCCGCGAGGAACGGGAGCTGGTTCTGAGCCTCGGAGGCTATGCGCTGGAACTCGCCGGCGGCGTGCTCGTCGCGAACGAGCGGATCCCGGTTCCGAGGTTCAATTTCGTCCAATATGTCCGTCTCCATCGAAACCGGCAGTCCACTTTCCTGGAGCGGGCCCTCGACCATTATTTCCAACGCGCGTTGCGGCCCTCGATCCGGGTAGAGCATCCGGTGCCGGACTTCCTCGACGGGTCGCTCCGTCGACTGGGGTTCCGTGCGACCCCGGAGCCCTTGTCTCTGTTGCTCCGGCGCCGGCCCGCCCGGCGCCGACCGGCCGGAGCGACCTACGACGTGCGCACTGCGACCGCCGACGAGCTTCCCCTTCTTGCCAGTTTCTGGACCGGAACGACGGAGCGGGAGGAGTTCCTCCGAGCGCTGGCGGTGGCGCTCGAACACCCGAACCCCGAAGAAGGGCTGGTTCCGGGGATTGCCCTCCGGGACGGGTCGCCCGCTTCCGCCGCGCTGCTCCACACGTACCGCTCCTGCGTGGGGATCCACGGCGTCGTTACCCAACGCTCGGAGCGGGGCCAGGGAGCGGCCACGGCGCTGGTCGCCGGGTTGCTGAACGACTCCCATGCCCGGGAGAAAGCCGGACCGATCGCGATGTGGTCGGATAGCCCTCGTCTCGACCGTCGGCTGGGCGACCTGGGTTTCGAGGCCGTGGTCCGATATTCGGTCTACGAGCTGCCGGCGGACGCGGAGTTGGCCCTTCCGTCCGCCTCTCCCCCGGCGCCTCCCCAGTGGCGCCCGCCGAGGCGACGGGCCGAGACCGCGGCCTAGGACTTCCGGAGCCCGTCGAGCTTCATCCGCTGCTCGAGGGCCGCGATGGTCCGGGTCGTGGCGAGCACCGTATCCGCGTTGAGCGAGATCGAATCGATTCCGGCGCGTACCAGAAACTCCGCGAACTCGGGGTAAACGCTCGGCCCTTGGCCGCAGATGCCCACCGTCCGTCCCTCGGCGTGCGCCCCCTCGATGAGCAACTCGATGGCGCGAAGGACCGCCGGGTCCCGCTCGTCGAAGTAGCCGAGCCGGGCCAGCGTCTCCGAGTCCCGGTCCGCGCCCAGGACCAACTGGGTCAAGTCGTTCGACCCGATCGAAAAGCCGTCGCAGTGCTTCGAAAACTCGCGTGCGAGGAGGACGGTGGAGGGGACCTCGGCCATCAGGTAGAGCTTGAAGTCGCGGGACCGGTGCAGGCCCTTCTCCTTGAACATCTCGGCGATCTGCTCGAGCTCCCACGTGTTGCGGACGAAGGGCAGCATCAC
>Ga0187808_10000072_pt1 | contig 21811 bp, 22 predicted proteins | sample NC_wetland_sal_i_5_FD_132427 | JGI IMG/M metagenome (GOLD analysis project Ga0187808, IMG submission 132427) | Wetland sediment microbial communities from Neuse River Estuary, North Carolina, USA - ASW_3 | ecosystem: Environmental > Aquatic > Freshwater > Wetlands > Sediment | place: USA: North...
CCGGCGTCCTTCACCGAGATCGTGCGCAGCGCAGGCGGCAATCCCTCCACGACTACCGACCAGGTGCTCGTCCGCCCGCCGACCCCGGCCGAGCGCCGGTCCCTCGCGCTGGCCCCGCGGGCGCATGTGGTGGAGTTGCGGCGGACGCGGTGGCTCGACCATGAGCCGGTCGGCGTCGGGATTAGCGTCCTGCCCGCCGCGCTAGTGCCGGGCCTGCCGGAGAAACTCGGCCCGGACGGTTCGCTGTACCGCGCGCTGGTGGAGGAGTACGACCTGCAGCCGAGGCGGGCGTGGTACCGGTGCGAGGTGTCGGCCGCACCGGAGGAAGTCGCCGTCCAGCTGAACCTGCGCGGCCGACCGGACCTGTACCACAACTGCGGCAGGCTGGAATCCGAACGCCTGCGCGTCCCGATCGAGCTCCAGGACGGCTGGCTGCGGACGGACGTGTTCAACGTCGTCATCGAGGTGGGCGACTTCAGGTAACGGCACGGCGACCAGGGATGCTTGACTCTCCCGAGGGCCAGCTTGTATAGATAACCTAGACAAGCTGCCGTACCTGCCACGCAAGCCCCAAGCGAGCGACGGAGCGAGATCACATGCCTCCCGACCAGAAGGCGGCACCCGCTGATCTAGCCCAGCCGGGCGCCGACGGCCGCGACCCGGAGGCCGCGCTGCCGCCCGAACGCCGAACCGAGCTGCTCGCCGTCGCCGACGAGTCCGAACTGGTGGCGCTGGCCGACCGGTGCCTGGAGGCCGCGCCGGGCACGCGGGTCATCGACCCGCCCACCGTCGGCACCATCCCGCTCTGCGTGCGCGAGCCGGTGGTCGGCGAGCGGTTCATCCTGGCCGACGTGCTGGCGACCCAGGCCGGAGTCGAGCATCGCGGCCAGCGCGGCTGGGCGATGCGCCTCGGCGATGACGCCGCCGCCACCCTGGCCGCCGCGATCTGCGACGCCGAGGCGGCCTCCGGCACCGGCCTGGCGCGGGAGGTCAACCTGCTGTGCCGCCGCACCGAGCGCCGTCAAGCTGACGAGGCCGCCCGGGAGTGGGCGGAACTGGCCCGCACCGAAGTGCACTTCCAGGAGCTCACCTGATGATCGCCGGGACGGCCTCCGATCGGCTCAGCCCGCTGACGTCCCAGGCGGTGTTCCGCGTCCTGCTCGAGAGCCTGGCCCGGCCGGGCCGCGTCTTCCAGTTGCCTGCGGTCGGAGCAGAGGTCGGCCCCGGCATCGTGCCCCTGGCCCTCGCCGTGATCGGATCGAAGGTGGCCATAGCGGGCGCGCCCGAGTGGCAAGCGCGGATCTGCCGCGCCACCGGCGCACAGCCGGCCGGCCTCGAAGCAGCGTCGCTGGTGGCGATCTACGGAAAGGCAGACGCTGCCGCCGTCGCGCGGCTAACGCGCGGCTCGGCCACGGCGCCCGAGGCCGGCGCGAAGGCCGGCCTGGCCTGCGGCGCCCTGTCCGCGGGCCACCACGGAGAGACGACTATCGAACTTCACGGCCCGGGCGTGCCCGGACGCACGCTGCTCGGCGTGGACGGCGTGAGCCGCGAGGTGTTCGACGCCCTGCGCGCCGCCAACGCGATGTTCCCGGCCGGGGTCGACGTGTGGCTGGTCGACGAGCGCGGCCGGGTGGCCGGGTTGCCGCGTTCGGTCCGGCTGGAGGTGATCTGAATGGGTTACTCCGCGGCCCGGGGCGGCCTGGACGCGATCCTGGCCGCCGAGGAGCTGATGCGCGCCAAGCGGGACGGCGGGTCAAGCCCCCCGCTCGGGGCCGATCAGGTGACCGAGCGCCTGAACCTCGCCGTCGACCGCGTCATGGGCGAGGCCGGGCTGTGGGCCCCCAGGCTGGCCGCGCTGGCCCTGCGCCAGGCCGAGGGCGACCTCATCGAGGCGGCGCACCTGCTGCGGGCCTACCGGTCGACCCGGATGCGGCTCGCCCAGCCGGTGCCGGTGCACGCCGACGAGCTCGAGATCCTGCGGCGGATAGTGCCGGCCTACCGGGTCCCGCCCGGCCCGCAACTGCTCGGCCGGACGCTGGACTACGCCGGCAGGCTGCTGGACGTCGGGACCACGCCGCCCGCGAAACCCGACCCGGAGCCGACCGCGCCCCAGCCTGCGGACCCCACGCGCGACGGACGGCACCCGGGCCGGCTGCTCGACCTCCTCCGCAGCCAGGGCCTGATCCGGGACCGGCGCCGGGACGACGACCCGGAGCCGCACGACATCACCACCGATCCCGTGCGGCCCGGCGCGCCGCGCTCCGCCCGCCTGTCGGTGATGGCCCGAGCCGAGACCGGGGCCCTGGTCAACCTCTGGTACCGCAACATCCTCGGCCCGGACGGCTACATCCACGAGGTCACGCTCGGCGAGGTGCGGCACGGCCGGCTCCCGGTCCGGGTCGTGCACCCGGTGACCGGCCAGCCCGTGTGCCTCGGGGAAGTCCGCGTCACCGAGGTCGAGGCGATCGAGGACCTCGACGGCGAGCGCGAGGAGCGCGCGTTCTTCGACGTCGGATACGGGCTGTGCCTGGGCCACAACGAGCGCAAGGCGATCGCGATGGCCAACCTGGACATCGCCGTGGAACGCGACGGCGGCCGCAGCCCGCTGGAGCAGAACGTGCTGATGACCACGGACGGCCTGGACGCATCCGGCTTCCTGGAGCACCTGAAGCTCCCGCACTATGTCACGTTCCGGTCGATGGTGGATCGCAAGGTGGCTATAAAAGCGGCAGCCGAACGGCGCGCACCGGAGTCACCGGCACCTGCGTCGTCCCCGGTGGAGCCGGCCACCCCAACGGGGGTCACCCGGTGACGGTGAGCGCGCTGGCCGCCTCCGCGGCATCGGGGGAGTTCGGGCACCTCGACGAGCAATCCAAGCGGGAGATCCGGTGCGCGCTGCTGACGGCGGTGGCCGTCCCCGGCTACCAGGTCCCGTTCGCCAGCCGGGAGATGCCGGTCGCCCGGGGCTGGGGCTCGGGCGGCCTCCAGGTGACCTTGGCCGTGATCGGCCCGCAGGACACGGTCAAGGTGATCGACCAGGGCGACGACGCGGGCGTGAACGCCGCGAACCTGCGCCGGCTGATCGTGGCGAGCACCGGCGCGGCGCAGACGACCGACGCGCGGGCGGCCAGCATCATCCAGACGCGGCACCGCATCCCCGAGGACCCGCTCGGCGCGGACCAGGTCCTGGTGCTGCAGGTCCCGGTCCCCGAGCCGCTGCGCGGCGTCGAGCGGGACATGCGCGAACTGGCGCGGATGCACGCGGAGGCCGACTACACCGCGATCTGGGTCAGCCTGTACGAGGACCTGGTGCGCAACGGCGTCATCACCCAGAGCACGGGCTACCCGGTGCTGGTCGGCGGCCGCTACGTCATGGCCACCACCCCGATCCCGCGCTGGGACGTGCCCAAGCTGCACCAGGCCGAGTTCCTCGCCCTGTTCGGGGCCGGGCGGGAGAAGCGCGTGTACGCGGTGCCGCCGCACACCGACGTCGAGCCGCTGGCCTTCGAGGACGTGGCCTTCCAGGTCGAGCGGACGGAGGGCGCCTCCTGCCTGCTCTGCGGCGCCGTCGACGCCTACCTGGTCGAGGTGCCCGCCCACCACGGCTGGATCTGCAGCGACGCCGCCTGGTGCGAGCGGCACCAGCGCCGCTCCGGTGAGGGCGGAGGGCAGAGCGGATGACTGAGCCGGCGCTGCGGGTCACCGGCCTGACCAAGCGCTTCGGCCGCGTGCTGGCCTGCCGGGACGTCGGATTCGAGGTGGCCCGCGGTGAGGCGCTCGGCATCATCGGCGAGTCCGGGTCCGGCAAGACCACGGTCCTGCGCTGCCTGGCCGGCGACGTCACGCCGGACGCCGGGACCGCGCTGCTGCGCCACGGCGCGGAGGAGTCCGACCTGTTCGCGCTCGGCGGCGCGGAACGCCGCGCGCTGCGGGTCAGCACCGTCTCCATCGTCTACCAGGACCCCGCCCGCGGCCTGAACCTGCGGATCTCGGCGGGCGGCAACATCGCGATGAGCCTGATCGCCGCGGGCGGCCGGAACTTCGGCCAGCTGCGCGCCAGGGCCGCCGACCTGCTGCGCCGGGTCGACGTGCCGCTGGACCGGATGGACGACCCGGTCGGCACGTTCTCCGGCGGGATGATGCAGCGGGTCCAGCTGGCCAAGGCGGTGGCGAACCACCCGGCCCTGCTCCTGCTGGACGAGCCGACCACCGGCCTGGACGCCTCCATCGCCGCCGGGGTGCTCGACCTGATCAGGGACCTGATCGAGGAGAGCGGGGTCACCGCGCTGGTGGTCAGCCACGACATGACCGTGATCTCGATGCTCGCCTCGCGGGCGGTGGTCCTGCGCGACGGGTTCACGGTGGAGGCCGGGCTGACCGACCAGCTCCTTGACGATCCTCAGCATCCCTACAGCCAGCGCCTGGTGGCCGCCGCGCGGGGCGGGCTGGGATGAGCGAGACCCTCCTGGAGGTGCGCGGGCTGCACAAGCAGTTCGTCATCCACGCGGTCGGCCGCGTGGTCCCGGCCCTGCGCGGGGTCGACCTGAGCGTCGGGCCGGGTGAGCACGTGGCGCTGGTCGGGCGGAGCGGCGCGGGAAAGTCGACCCTGCTCAAGTGCGTCTGGCGCAGCTGCCTGCCGTCCGCCGGGGAAATACGGCTGCGGCGCCGCGACGCGAGCGTCACCGACCTGGCCAGCGCGGACGACCGGGCGATCATCGGGGTGCGCCGGGACGACCTGGCCTACGTCAGCCAGTTCCTGCGGCCCGACGGCCGGCGCACGGTCCTGGAGGCGGTCGGCCGCGCGGGCGTCCGGCACGGCCTGGCGCCGGCCGCCGCCACCGAGGCCGCGGCGGCCGCCCTGCGCCGGGTGGGCCTGGCCGAGGAACTGTGGGGCACGCAGCCCGTCGTCCTGTCGGGCGGCGAGCAGCAGCGGGTGAACCTGGCCGCGGGGACGCTGTGCGCGCCGCGGCTCCTGCTGCTGGACGAACCCGTGGCCGCCCTGGACTCCGGCTACCGTGAAACGGTGTTCCGCCTGATCCGCGAGCTGAGCCGGGCCGGGGTCTCGGTGCTGAGCGTCTTCCACGACACCGAGGCCGTCCGGGCGCTGGCCGACCGGGTGGTCGTCCTGCGAGACGGGCAGGTGGTGGCGCAGGGCCCGCCCGGCCAGGTCCTGGACCGGGTCGGCGCGGCGTGACCGGGGGACGCGGGACGCAGGTGCACCGGGCCGGGCCAGGGGACGCCGGGGCGATGGCGGTCATGCGCTATGACTTCCGCACCGAGCTGGGCGAGCCGGTCGAAACTCAGCAGGAGTTCGTCGAGCGGGCCACCGCCTGGCTGGCGCACCGGCTGGAGCTGGGCTCGTGGACCGGCTGGCTGGCCGTCGAGCAGGAGCAGCCGGTCGGGCTGGTCCTGGTGCACCTGGTGGAGAAGGTGCCGAACCCGGTCGTCGAGCCGGAAAGCCTGGGCTACGTCAGCAGCCTCTACGTCCGGCCCGAACGCCGTGATCGCGGGGTCGGCGACGCCCTGCTGCGCACCGCGGTTGACTTCTGCCGCCAGCACGGCGTCGACACCGTCGTCCTGTGGCCCTCGCCCCGTAGCGTCCCGCTGTACGAGCGCCACGGGTTCCAGCGTTCGGGCCACGTTATGGAACTCTCGGTGACCAGACTCGGTCCCTCACAGGGAGGAGGACGACAATGGTCGTGCAGCTGATCGGTAACGTCCGGGCCGTGACCGGCGGCCGCATCGTGGAGGCGGCGACCGTCGCCACCGAGGACGGCCGGATCGTGAGCATCGAGGAGAACCGGTCCTACGCCGGCGCCGGCGCCGTCGACGGCCGCGGGGCGTTCTGCCTGCCGGGCCTGGTCGACTCGCACTGCGATGCCCTCGAGCGCGAGGTCTCGCCGCGCCCGACGGTCACCTTCGACCCGGAGTTCGCGCTGCGCTCGCTCGAGGCCCGCTTCCTGGGCGCCGGGATCACCACCGCCTGCCACGGGGTGAACTTCTTCGGCGAGGGCGACCGGATGCGCTCGCCGGAAATGGCCACGCGGCTCGTCGACGTGGTCGCCGCCCGGCGGGCCGCGGGCGCGCGGATCGACCACCGGGTGCTGTTCCGGATTCCGCTGCGCACCACCGACTCGGTCGACCGGGCCCTCGAGTGCCTGCCCGGCGGGCAGCCGCAGGGCGACGTACCGCTGGTGTCCTTCGAGGACCACACGCCCGGCCAGGGACAGTACCGCGACATCGGCCAGTACAAGGCGGCGATCTCGCTGGAGGGCGGGGCCGTAACCGGGGACCTGGACGCCGAGGTCGCCCGGCGGATGGCCGAGGCCGAGGCGCTGCTGCCGGTCCGTGAGGCCAACCTGGCGCGGATCCGCGGCCTGGCGGCCGCCGGGTCGGCCCGGGTACTGGCGCACGACTGCGTGGACGCCGGCGAGGTCGAGCAGGCGCGGCGCGGGGGCGCGGCGGTGGCCGAGTTCCCCGTCACCGTCGAGGCGGCGCGGGCCGCCCGCGAGCGCCAGATGCCGGTCGTGCTCGGCGCGCCGAACGTCCTGCTCGGCGGCTCGCACTCGGGCAACGCCTCGGCCGAGGAGCTCATCGCGCTCGGCTACTGCACCGGGCTGGCGTCGGACTACGCGCCCTCGACCCTGCTCGCCGCGGCGTTCGACCTGGCCCGCCGCGACGTCGTCGGGTTCACCACGGCGGTGGCCCTGATCACGTCCGGCCCGGCCGAGGCGGTCGGGCTGAGCGACCACGGCCGGCTGGAGCCCGGCTGCGTAGCCGACCTGGTCCTCGTCGAGCGGGACGGCCGCTGGCCGCGCGTCGTCTGCGTGCTTACCTCACCGTGCGGCCTGGCGGCCCGACCGGACGCGCCCCACCGCGAGCTGCTGCTCACAGCAGCGCCGCGATCTCCGGGTAGCCCAGGTGCCGCGCCGCGCCGCGCGCGGTAGCCCCGAAGACCGGCTCGGTCACGCTGAGGTCGGGCCCCTGGCGCCGGAGGAACTCGACGACCTCGCGCCTGCCGTGCGCGGGCTAGTCAGCCGTCGGCACACGACTGAGCAGTCGAGCCGAGAGACCAAGAGGCGCGGATGAGGCGCTCGATGTCCTCGCCGAACGGCCGGTCGCCCTCGATCGGGGGGATGATTCCGGCCAGCCAGTCCAGCAGCGGCGCGCATCCCGGCGGAGGCTGGCGCCCGGATTGTCCGGCCAGCGCCGCAGCCTGGTAGCCGGCCAGCAGCTCGCACGCGGTGACCGCGCGGGCGTGGTGCAGGGCGGCCCGGAGCTTCTCCGCGGCCTCCCAGGCGAACGACTGCGCGTCCTCCTGGCCGCCGGACGTCTCGATCAGGCCGACCGCCGTCGACGTGGCCAGGCGCCGGGCGGCGTGGACTTCCCCGGCGGCGCGCTTGTGCACCGGCGACATCCCGGCCTCGGGGCCCGGGTGGCGGGCCAGCTGCGCGGGCAGCCCGGTGACCCTGGGGTCCAGCAGCCGGTGGAGGCGGGCCGCCGCCACCTCCGCCGCGTGGCAGAGCGCCGCGGTGAGCTGGTCGCAGTGCGCGGCCAGGTCGATCCCGTGGAACCCGGCGGTCCCGATGAACCGCCCGTCCAGGTAGGCGGGGGAGTCGGTGACCCCGGCCAGGGCCCGGTGCACGGCCGCCTCGAGCAGCGCGGCGGCCCGCAGCACCTGGGTGAGGACGGGGCCGGCCACCCGGAACGACAGCGGGGCCTGCAGTGAGCGCGGCTCCGGCTCGTCGCCGGCCAAAGCGCGCAGCCGCCCGAGCACCCCGGCCAGCAGCTCATCGCCGCGCCCGCACGCCGCATCGTAGGGATCGCGCGGAGCCCGCGCCACGGCGATCGACAGCGCCGCGGACGCTTCCATGAGCGAGGCCAGCGCGGCGGCCTCGCCGAGGCGCAGCGCGCACAAGGCGGTGGTCCCGGGCACGCCCTCGATGAGGGCGATGCCCTCCTTCGGGCCGAGGCCGAACTCGTCGAGCCCGCGGGCTCGCAGCGCCTGCGCCGCCGGCTGCAGGGCGCCGCCGGCCCCGAGGACCTGGCCGATCCCGACCACCGGCCCGAACGCGTGCGCGAGCTGCATGATCTCGCCCGCGGCGCCGATGCCGGTGCGCGGCACGGCCGGCGCGACGCGGTGGTTGAGGAAATCCGCGAGCCGCTCGCAGAGCCCGCCCGACACGCCGGCGTCACCGGACAGGAACGTCAGCAGCCTGACCGCGAACACCGCCCGCACCTCGGGCTCGTCCAGCCACGGCGGGCCTCCCGTGGCGCGCGCCAGCAGGACGTTCCGCTGGTGGGAGCGCTGCTCGTCCTCGGTCAGGCGGACCGAGGCCAGCGCCCCCAGGCCCGTGTTGACGCCGTAGACCAGCCGCCCGTCGCAGAGCGCCTGCCGGGCCTGCTCGCAGCGGTCCTGCACCGCCTTGAGCAGGTCCGTCCCGATGGCGACGGTCGCGCCGGCGGCGACGGCCCTGATGAGCCCGAGCCGGACGTCCGGATCCGCGTCGCCGCCCTCGGTGATAATGAGCACGGCTACCGGTACCTGAGCATCGTGCCCGCGTCCTGCTGCTCCGCGCGCCGCAGGATGGCCAGGCCGACGGCGATGTCGAGGATGGCGAGCCCGCGATGCCACAGCAGGATCCGTTCCCGGCTAGATTCCCGGCCGGGCACCCGGCCGGTGACGATCTGGCCGAGCTCGGCGTAGAGCGAGGCCGCGGTCAGCCGCCCGGTGTCCACGTGCTGGCGCAGCGCGCCGAACCGGCCCGACTGCGCCTCCCGCCAGTCGTCCACCACCACCTTGTCGATCACGTCGAGCAGGCCGAGTTCGACGGCGCTGACCGTCCCGTACGGGACGACGAAGGCGCCGGGCTTGACCCAGGCGGCGCGCAGCAGCGGCTCGGGGACCGTCAGCCGTGACGCCTCCACCAGGATGTCGGCCCCGTCGAAGGTCTCCTCGGCGGTGGTCGTGACCCGGATGCGCGTCGCGGTGACCTCGGCTAGCTGTCGCGCGAAGGCCACCCGCGACTCGGGCCTGCGGCTGGTGACCCGGATCTCATCCAGGCTGAACAGCTCGTCAAGCAGGACAACATTCCAGAACGCCGTGCCGCGGGCCCCGACGTGCCCGAGCACCCGGGCATCCCGCCGGGCCAGGTAGCGGGCCCCCACCGCGGTCATGGCCCCCGTCCGGCAGGCGGTGATCAGGGTGGCGTCCATGATCGCGAGCGGGACGCCCGTGCCCGGGTCGTACAGCGTCAGCAGCCCGAGTTCGCTGGGCAGCCCGGCCGCGTAGTTCGCCACGAAGTCGCCGACGACCTTGACCCCGCTGACGCCCCCTGCGCCCCCCAGGCCGGGGGCGCTCAGGTGGCCGCGGAGCACGTTGAAGTGACCAGCCCCGCCGTTGTCGGGGACGAGGTGCACCCGCGGCTCGACGATCGCCTGCCCGTCGCCGTGCGCCCGCACGGCGTCTTCCACCGCCGCCAGGATCTCCGCGTGCGTGACACCGAGCGCGTCGATGTCGGGCCCGGACAGGAACCGGAGCCACAAGCCTCCGCCCGTGTTCACGCTCACGATTATCCGCGAGCAGCCGCGGCCGTGGCGGCCTGTTCAGGGCCGCGGTCAGACCCGCAGCCTCATCCGGCTCCGCCCGTGCCTGCGCGAGGTCTCGGGCGGCCCGGCCGGGGACCCCAGTCCGAGGGTGACGGCGGCGCCGCCGGAGGAGGACCGCCCGACGATCAGCGACCCGCCGGAGGCCTCGGCGATCCGCCGGGCGATGTCCAGGCCGAGACCGGTCGAGCCGCCCGGGGACAGGCCCCGTTGCGTGGGGTCGAAGTCACCGAAGCCCGGCCCGTCGTCCGCCACGACCAGCCACGCGCCGCCTCCGGCGCGCCGGCTGAGCCGGACCGCGAAGGCGGCGCCCTCCGGGGTGTGCGCGAAGACGTTCTCCAGGAGGATGTCCGCGCACGCCGCCAGGTCGTCCCTGGCCACCCTGACCGGCACCGGCAGCGGAGGCAGTTCCACCGTCATCCAGCGTTCCTGGTCCTCGGCGAGCGGCCACCAGAACGCCGAACGCTCGGCGATGACCTCGACCGCGTCGCAGGCCGCCTGCCCGGTGTCGCCGCCCGGAGTCCTGGCCTCGCGGATGATCCCGTTGACCGTCCGTTCCACCGCGCTGACGTCGGCCAGCAGCCGTTCCATCTCCGCCGGGTCGCGCAGCGATTCCGCGTCGATCCGCAACGCCGTCAGCGGGGTCCGCAAGCGGTGCGACAGGTCGGCCACCGTTTCCCGCTCGTGCGCGAGCAACTCGCCGATGCGGACCGCCAGCCGGTTCAGCCCCGCACCCGCGCGGCGTACCTCCGGCGGGCCGGTCACCGTCGCCCGGGCGGACAGGTCACCGGCGGTCAGGCGGTCGGAGGCCTGCGCCAGCGCCTTGATCGGGCGGATCATCGACCGGGCCAGCTGATCGGCCACGGCGACGCTGAGCACGAGCAGCAGCAGGCCGACGCAGCCGAGCAGCAGCCACGCCCGGGCCACCCCGTGGTGCAGCACCGCGTTCGGCACGAAGGTGCGGATGACGGCGGGGCCGGCGGGCAGGCCGTCCACCACCACCAGGACCTCCTCGCCGCCCCGCGCCTGCGCGGTGAAGCTGCGGCCCTTCTCGGCGAGCTGGACCGCGGTTGACCGGGGCGCCGGCACGCCGAGCACCTGTCCCGCAGGCATGTACACCGTGATCGGCGTGTCGGTCACCGCGTTCACCTGGTCGACGGTCAGCTTCAGCGTGGTGATCGGCAGCGTCGTGACCGACGGTGACAGCGACTGCGCCTGGACGGTCGCGGTGCTCACCGCCCGGTCGGCCGCGAGCGTGCGCAGCACCAGCGCGAGCGGGATCAGGAAGGAGATCAGCACCAGTGAGCTGGTCGCCACCACGAGCAGGATGACGCGCAGCCTCATGGGGGCGGGCTGAGCTTAATCCCGACCCCGCGGACCGTGTGCAGGTAGCGGGGTTGCTGCGCGGTCTCGCCGAGCTTCCTGCGCAGCCACGACACGTGGACGTCGACCGTCTTGTCGGCGCCGCCGTACGGCATCCGCCAGACATGGGTGAGCAGGTCCCGCTTGGTGACCACCTGACCGGCGTGGAGCGCCAGGTAGAGCAGCAGGTCGAATTCGCGCCTGCTCAGGTCGAGCGGTACGGAGTTGAGGGTCGCCACGTACCCCTCAGGATCCAGGCGCAGGCTGCCGATTTCGAGCGGGCCCGCGCCGCCCGGTTCCGGGTGGCCCGTCCTGCGGAGCACCGCGCGGATCCTGGCGTCGATCTGGCCGGCCCCGAAGGGCTTGACGACATAGTCGTCCGCCCCCGCGTCAAGCACCCGGATGATCTCGGCCTCGTCGTCCCGGGCGGTGACCACCACGACCGGGACGGAACTGACCGCCCGCATCATCCGCAGCGCCTCGTACCCGCCGAGGTCGGGCAGCCCCAGGTCGAGCAGGATGAGGTCCGGCGGCGTGTCGAGGACGTGCTGCAAGGCCATCATGGCACTGGGCATGCTCGTGACCGCGTGCCCGCGCTCGGTGAGCGCCCGGATCAGGGCGCCGCGGATGGCCGCGTCGTCCTCCACCAGCAGCAACTGTGCCACGAGACAGAACGTAGCGGCTTTTACCCCCAGGTAGACCCCATATCGGTCAGCCCGGTGACCTCTGACCGAGGTCCTTAGATCAGGCTTTACTTGCCCTTAACCACCGATGGGCCACCCTCGGGCGCGTGCACATGCGCATCGCCGTGGGCGTAGGCGCCTGGCTCCTCGGCGTGGGTGCGGCCACCGGGGGTAGCCTGCTGGCCGTCTCCCTGCTGGGCCAGGGCATCGCCGCCAGTAACAGCCAGCAGCTGACGCCGGCCGCCGTGGCGCGGGCGCTCGCCAGCGAGGCCAGCGAGGCCAGCCTCCCGGCCCAGGGAAGCGGGAGCCCGCGCATCGCCACCCCGTCGCCGGCGCGGTCGGCCAGGACTCACCCCCAACTGACCGCGACCTCGCCGCCGCAGAGGAATGCCACGCCGTCGGGCCGGCCGGCCTCCGCCTCGCCGACCGCCTCGCACCGCCCGCACCCCTCCCGCAGCGCGAGCCCCACGCCTACCCCGAGCCCGGCCCCGACCCAGACCACGCAAGCCCCCACCGTGCTCACCTCGCAGGGCGGCAGCGTGGTGGCCGAGTGCGTGCCGGGAGGTGCCTACCTGCTGTCCTGGAGCCCCACGCAGGGTTATGAGGGCGGTCAGGTGGTCCGGGGCCCCGCGCCCACGACGCAGGTGACGTTCGATTCCACCGCGAACTCCGTGCTGATGGTGGTGTCCTGCTCGACCGGCGTGCCCGTGGCCACCACGACCGTCACCTCGGGTGACGACGGCGGCGGCGGCCACGACGAGTGAGTCACGACCAGTGAGCCGAGGCGGGTGACGCGGGCCGGGCGATCGCCTATCGGTGCTTGCCCGTGTTCTGCTCAAGGAGCAGGGCCAGGGTGGGGCAGGCCCGCACCGCCCTCCTGGCGTGGTCAACCAGCGGGCGGGGCACCGCCCGGGCCGTCAGGATCGGGTACCCCCACCGGTCCAGCTCGATGACCTCGGGCAGCAGCTCGGCGCACATGCCGTGGCCCACGCAGGCGATCGGGTTCACGCGCAGGGTAAGGCTCACCGGAAGTCCCAGTCCCTTTCCTCATCACCGGGCAGCGGCAGCAACGGAGGCCGGCCCACGCCGGGGCACGGTCCCTGCCGCTCGTGCCGCTGGGCGTCCGCCGGGAACGCGCTGAGGACGCTGCGCACCAGCTGCGTGGCCCCGTCCGGATGCCGGCACGCACCCCGGCCCTCGACGAGCCGGATGAGCGCCCCGATCTCGGCGAGTCCGTGGGTCCGGTCCCGCCCTCGACCCAAGGAGCCGGAGAAGGCCAGCTGGGCCAGGGCGTCGGCGAGGGCCGGCAGGCCGAACACGCACGGGCCGCACTGCCCGGCGGTCTCCTCGGCTAGGTACCTGACCACGCGGGCCGTCTCCGCGATCGGGCAGCAGGACGCGGGCAGCGCGATCACGATGCCCGCGCCCAGGGCGCCGCCCGCCGCCTTCAGGCCCGCATGCGTCATCGGCACCGGCCAGGCCGCCGAGACCGGCAGCCAGGCGCCGAAGTACCCGCCGATCAGCAGCCCCTGCAAGGGCTCGGACGGCCCATCGGCCAGCATCACCACCTGCCCCGCGGACGTGCCCAGCTCGATCTCGTAGACGCCGGGGTTCCGGACCGCGCCGCTCACCGTCACGAGCGTGGTGCCCGGGGCCGAGGGCAACCCGGCGCGCCGGAACCAGCGGTCGCCGAACCGCGCGATCAGCGCCAGGTGCGCGAGGGTCTCGACGTTGTGCACCAGGGTGGGGTTACCGTGCACGCCGCGCTCGTGCGGGCGCGGCGGGGAGAAGGTCGGCACCGCGGGCCCGCCGTTCAGGAACTGCACGATCGAGGACTGCTCGCTGGAGACGTACCGGTGCGGGAGGCCGACGACCTCGATCCGGACGGGGTCCAGGTCGGCCGCCCGCCGCTCGAGGACCGCGCCGTCCAGGGTGTTGAGCAGGCTGTCCTGCGTGCCGTGCACGCACAGATAAGCCTCGCTCGCGCCGACCGCCTCCGCGGCGAGCGCGATCCCGTCCAGGACCAGGTGGGGGAGCCGGGTCAGGAGCAGCCGGTCCTTGCGGCTGGCCGGCTCGCCCTCGGCGCCGTTGGCGACCACCACCTTGTTCCCCGGCCCGGCCGCGACCGAGCGCATCTTGCGCCCGGTCGGATAGCCCGCGCCTCCCCGGCCGGTCAGGCCCGAGGCTTCCGCGAGGTCGATGAGCCGGCCGGGCCGGCCACGGGCCAGGCCGCGCACCGGCAGCGGCCCGTACCGCAGTTCGTGTCCCTCAAGCCCCGGGGGCAGCCCGGCGATGCCCGCCAGCAGGCGCGGCACCCGAGGCCCCGGCGGCCGGAACCTGGCAGGCCGAACGGCGGGTGACCGCGGCCCCGTCGGGGTGCGCGGCGCCAGGGCCATCGTGGTCACTGGGTGCTCACCCTGGCGGCCACGACGACCCGCCACGTGGCCACGGCCACGACGGCCAGGGCGCAGGCCAGGGTCAGGACGAAGACCCAGGTCGCGTTCCTGTCGGTGCCGATGCCCAGGCCGTGCACCACGGCGACCGGCCAGCAGGCGTAGGCCAGCCAGTGCACCAGGCGCCAGGGCCGGTGCCCGATCCGCTTCCTGAGCAGGCTGGTCACCACCAGGGCGAGGAGCAGGTCGCACGCGACCGCGCCGAGGCTCAGCCAGACCGTCTTGTACGAGGAGGTGAACGGGATGAACGCGGCGGTCAGCGAGATGGAGGTGTACGTGTCGATCACCGTGGTCCCCACGTGCAGGGCCAGGAAGACCAGCACCAGGAGCGAGATGTTGCGGTGCAGCCCCTGCGAGAGGAACCTGGGCCACCTCTGGCTGGCAAACCGGCCCGCGGTGAGGACTCCGAGCAGCACGCTGGCCGTCAGCAGCAGGAGCGTAACCAGGCCGGTCGCCCGGGTGGCGTACCACAGGCCGGGTCCGCTCGTGCTGAAGCCAATGCTGAGGCTCACGCCGGGCACCCGTTCTGCGCGCCGGCATCGTCGTCGGCGGGCCAGCCGCCCGTGGTGATGATCGAGCCGTCGTGCCGTACCAGGCGGGCGGGCAGGCGCAGCCCGTCTAGCCAGCCGGGCGCCTGCCCGCCGCGCAGGATCGCGGCCGTGCTCGCGATGTTCGCGTCAACGCAACTCGCGGCCGCGACGCTCACCGTCCGCCAGCAGGATTCGGCGGACTGCCCGGTGGCCGGGTCGACGATATGGTGCAGGCTGGCCCCGCCGCGCCGCCACGCGCGCGCCGAGGTGCTCGAGGTGGCCAGGCCGCCGTCGCGGATCACGACGACCTGGCTGGGCTCGACGTCCGCGATGATCGCGTCGAAGGCCACGTCATCGGCGATCCCGACCAGCCAGCCGTCGGCGGGCGGATCGCCGGCCACGCTGATGTCGCCGCCCAGGTTGACCAGCACGCCGCAGCCAAACTCGGCCGCGACGCGAGCCGCGGACCGGTCGGCGGCCAGCGCCTTGGCGGTGGCGCCGAGGTCGAGCATGACCCCGGCCGGAACGGTCACCACCAGCCGGGCCGGGTCGAGCCGGACCTGCCGCCAGCCGCCCGCGGGCGCGAGCGGCCGGCGCAAGGGGCGGGTACGCCGGCGCGCTCGCGCGAAATCCTGGTCGTAGCCGAGTCTGACCAGGGACAGCCCGCAGGTGGGATCGACGTCGCCGTCGGTGAGCGCGGCGCCCGCCAGCGCCACCCGAAGCGCGCCCGCGAACAGCGCGCTGACCGGGACCGCGCGGCCCCGCGCGCGATTGACCCGCGAAAGCTCAGAGTCGGGCCGGAAACGCGAGCAGGCCGCGTCGATCGCGGCGAGTTCCGCGGCCAGGACCCGGCCGGCCGGCCCCAGGGCGTCCGGGTCGGTGACGAGCAGGGTCGCGGAGGTCCCGAGCGCCCGGAAGGTCCGCGCCGCGACCGCCGCCGCCGCGGTCGGCATCAGCCCCCTCCGTGCGATCCGCTGGAGTGGGTCGGCTGCGGGGCCGGAGCCGTGGTCGGCGGCGGGGCCGGGGCCGGAGCCGTGGTCGGCGGGGCCAGCGTGGGTGACGGGGACGCGCTCTTGGAACCCGACCCGCCGCCTGACCCGCCGCCCGAGCCGCCCGATGAGCCGGCCGTCGTCGGCGTGGGCGACGGCCTGGAGGCTCCGGTGTTGCCGGAGGCGGACTGGCCGGCCTGCACGGTGGGCTGGGGGTTCGCGGACGCGCCGGGGTGCGCGTGCCGGTGGTGCCGCCGGGCCGCATGGGTCGCGGCCGCGGCCGACGTGGACGGCTGCATGCTGGGCGTGGTCCCGGTCTGGCTCGTCGTCTGGGCCGGGGCCGTCCGCGCGAACAAGGTGACCAGGCCGACGGCGGTGACGGCGCTGAGCTGCGTGGCCCGCCAGGTCAGCCGGGACAGGCGGCGCAGGCCGTGCGCGCGGGTCTCGCCCGGGTAGTCCTCGGTAATGATCACCGTGGGGGTGGTCATGGCCGGGGCATCTCGATACGGGTCTCCGCGGCCCTGGGTCGGGTGATAGGCCCGGGCAGCGGGATCTGTCGGGGGCTCATATCTATGAGGCATGAGCCCGGATCAAAGCAGGGCTCAGGTTAAGGGCCTGTGAAGAACCCATCAAGAGGCGGTTGCGGCCCCGCCGCCGCAGGCGGCCATGAATGCAGCGCTCTCATGGTCATGGCCGTTACACCCCCGTACGCTGGAAGAACCGAGGCCGACCACGGGAGGCATAGTGACCGACCGCCGCCACCCCCCGGTGCAGAACTGGGCCACCGACTTCGATCACACCGACCCCGCCTGGGTCGCCGACCCCTACCCGATCTGGGACGATCTGCGCCGGCGCTGCCCGGTCGCGCACAGCGACCGGTACGGCGGCACCTGGCTGCCGGTCACCCACGAGCTCGTGTCCGAGGTGGCCTACGACACCGACCACTTCACCTCCCGCTCGGTCGTGGTCAGCGAAACCCGGCCCGGCCCCGAGGACCTGCCCGCGCCGATCGGGCTGTCACCGCCGATCACCTCCGACCCGCCGTTCCACGCCATCGCCCGGCGGATGCTGCTGCCGGCCTTCACGCCCAGGCCGGTCGCGGCCCTCGAGCCCTTCACCAGGCAGCTGTGCCGTGACCTGCTGGCCCGGACGGCGGGAAAGGCGAGCTTCGACGCGGCCGTCGAGTACGCCGGGCATATCCCCGTGGGCGTCATCGTCAGGTTCCTCGGCTTCCCCCAGGAGGACGCCCACCTGTTCCGCGGGTTCATCCACCTGGTCCTGGAGGAGGTCGACCAGCCGGAAGAGGAGCGGGAGGCGGCGTTCGCCGAGATGGACGCCTACATGGACGCCCAGATCGCGAACCACGTCGCCCGCCCGAGGGACGACCTGACCTCCCTGCTCATCGACGCGGAGATCGACGGGAACAAGCTGCCCATCGAACTCATCCGCGGCACCATCGTCCTGCTGATGATCGCGGGGATCGACACCACCTGGTCGGCCGTCGGCGCCTCGCTCTGGCACCTGGCCCAGCACCCCGAGGACCGCCGCAGGCTGGCCACCGAGCCCGACCTGATGGGCAGCGCCGTCGAGGAACTGCTGCGCGCGTACGCGCCGGTCACGATGGCGCGCCTGGTGGCCACCGACTTCGACTTCCACGGCCACCCGTTCAGGGAGGGCGACTGGCTGCTCCTGCCGTTCCCGGCCGCCAACCGCGATCCGGCCATCTTCGCGAACCCCGATCGCGTCCAGCTCGACCGGGCGAACAACCGGCACGCCGCCTTCGGGCTCGGGCGGCACCGCTGCCTCGGTTCCCACCTGGCGCGGATGGAACTGCGGGTCGCCCTGGAGGAGTGGCTGGCCCGCTACCCGGACTTCGAGCTGGCCGACCCGTCGGCCGTCACCTGGTCCGCGGGCCAGGTCCGCGGACCGCGGACGCTCCCGGTCGCCATTGCCCGCAACGGGGCGTGAAGCCCCGCTCACCAGCCCGCGCCTTGCGGCGCGACCCAGACCTGGCATGCTGGTCGCGTGACCGATCAGCAGCCAGGCCGCCTGGCGCGGCTGTGGAAGGCGGCCGACGCGCGGAACGTCCCGCTGCGGACGATCGTGACCACGGTGGTCGTGGTGGCCGCCGCGTACCTGGTGGGCAAGCTCATCTACCGGCTGCGGGACATCCTGCTGCTGATCGTCGTGGCGGGGTTCCTCGCCCTGCTGCTCAACCCGCTCGTCGTCCTGCTGCAGCGGCACCCGGCGTTCCGCCGGCGGGGGGCCGCGGTCTCGATCGTCAGCCTGCTGACCGTGCTGGTCTTCACCGGCCTGGTCCTGGCGTTCGGCTTGCCGCTGGTCAACGGGATCACGGCCCTGGCCCACGCGCTGCCCGCCTACCTGGCCAAGGCGGAGCACGGCCAGGGCTGGATCGGCCACATTGTCCGCAAGTACCACATCCAGACCTGGGTGCAGCGGAACGTGCCCAAGCTGGTGGGTTACGCCCAGACGCTGTCCAAGCCGGCCCTCGCGGTGGGCAAGGGCGCCGTGTCCCTGGTCATCGAGCTCTTCACGATCTTCGTCCTGGTCCTGCTGCTGCTCCTCGAGGCCCCGAAGATGCGGCGCTGGCTGCTCGGCCAGATGTCTCCGCGGCACGCGGCCGGGACTAGCAGGGTGGCCGGGGAGGTGAACCGGGCGGTCATCGGCTACATGCTCGGCAACACGCTGACCTCCATCATCGCGGGTCTCGTGGTGTTCGTGACGCTGATGCTCGTGCACGTGCCGTACCCGCTCCTGTGGGGGCTGTGGGTCGCTCTGGTGGACTTCCTGCCCATGATCGGCGGGGCCCTGGCCGGGATCCCCACCGTGCTGTTCGCGTTCGGGGTCGAGGGCCTCACGGCGGGCGTCGTCACCCTGGTGGTCTTCCTGACCTACACCCAGGTGGAGAACCACATCCTGAACCCGGTGATCATGAGCAGGACGGTGAAGATCAACCCGCTGCTCGTCCTGATGTCCGTCCTGATCGGCGCCTCGCTGGGCAGCCTGGTCGGCGGGCTGTTCGGGGGGTTCGTCGCGGCGCTGCTCGCCATCCCCGTCGCGGGCGCCCTGCAGGTACTGGTCCGCGAGGCCTGGCGGGCCACCGCCGCTCCCCCCACGCCAGACGCGGGCGACGCCGCGCCACAGGCCGCTGAGCCGCCGGGCCCCGAGCCGCCTGAGAAGGTCGTGGGGCCGGCCGAGACGGTTGCGGAGTTCCAGGTCGACCTCTTCCCCGTACCGACCGATACGCGGGAGCATGGCCCTTAAGCCCGCCGCGTGCCCTGACACCCTAAGCCGGGAGGCCTGACATGCCGCAGCCACGGGTACTGGGAATCGTGCTCGCGGGAGGCGCGGGCACCAGGCTGAGCCCGCTGACCGCCGACCGGGCCAAGCCCGCGGTCCCATTCGGAGGGCTGTACCGGCTGATCGACTTCGCGCTGTCGAACCTGGCCAACGGCGGCATCCTGCGGATCGCCGTGCTGACCCAGTACAAGAGCCACAGCCTGGACCGGCACATCTCCAGCACGTGGCGGATGAGCTCCCTGCTCGGCAACTACGTGACGCCGGTGCCCGCGCAGCAGCGGCTCGGCCCGCACTGGTACACCGGCTCGGCGGACGCCATCCACCAGTCGATGAACCTGATCAACGACGAGCAGCCCGACATCGTGATCGTGTTCGGCGCCGACCACGTGTACCGGATGGATCCCCGGCAGATGATCGAGCAGCACGTCGCCCACGGGGCGGGGGTCACCGTGGCGGCCATCCCGGTGCCGAGGCACGAGGCGTCGGCGTTCGGCATCATCAGCGTGGCGGCGGACGGCCGGACGGTGGACGCGTTCCTCGAGAAGCCCGCGGACCCGCCCACGATGCCGGGCGACCCCGAGCAGTGCTACGCGTCGATGGGCAACTACGTGTTCGACACCAACGTGCTCGTGGACGCGCTGGGCAAGGACGCGGACGACGACTCGAGCCGGCACGACATGGGCGGCAACATCATCCCGATGCTGGTCGGGAACGGCAGCGCGCAGGCGTACAACTTCGCGGACAACAGGGTCCCCGGCGCGACCGCGCGGGACGCCGGGTACTGGCGGGACGTCGGCACGATCGACTCGTACTTCGACGCCCACATGGACCTGTGCGCGGTCGAGCCGGTGTTCAACCTGTACAACGACCGCTGGCCGATCCTGACCCACATCCCGTCCGCGCCGCCCGCCAAGTTCGTGCACGACGACGGCGAACGGACGGGGCGCGCGATCAACAGCCTGGTCAGCAACGGGGTCGTCGTCTCCGGCGGGCTGGTCAGGCAGTCCGTGCTCTCCCCGGGCGTGCGGGTGAACAGCTGGTCTGTGGTCGAGCGGTCCGTGCTGCTGCACAACACGAAGATCGGCCGCTACGCGGTGATCAGGAACGCGATCATCGACAAGAACGTCACCGTGCCCGAGGGCGCCCAGGTCGGCGTGGACAAGGACCGCGACCGCGCGCGCGGCTTCGTGGTCTCGCCCGGCGGCATCACCGTGGTCGGCAAGGGCCAGGAGGTGGTCCCGTGACGGACCGGCTTCGGGTCGCGCTGCTCACCCGCGAGTACCCGCCCGAGGTGTACGGGGGAGCGGGCGTGCACGTCACGTACCTGGCCCGCGAGCTGGCCCCCCTGGTCGACCTGACCGTGCACTGCCAGGGCGCGGACCGCCCGGACGCCGTGGCGCACCGGCCCTGGGACCTGCTCGCCGACGCGAACCCGGCCCTGCAGGTGATTTCCACCGACCTGTCGATGACCGCCGCGGTCGGGACCGCGCAGCTGGTCCACTCGCACACCTGGTACGCGAACCTGGCCGGTCACCTGGCCGCCATGCTGTACGGCATCCCGCACGTCATGACCATGCACTCGCTGGAGGTGCTGCGGCCGTGGAAGGCCGAGCAGCTCGGCGGCGGTTACCACCTGTCGTCCTGGTGCGAGCGGGACTCGGCCACCGCGGCCGAAGCCGTGATCGCCGTCTCCGACGGCATGCGCGCCGACATCTTGACCGCGTACCCGGAGATTCCCGCCGAGCGGATCCACGTGATACGCAACGGGATCGACACCACCGAGTACGCGCCCGATCCGGGCACGGAGGTGCTGGAGAAGTTCGGCGTCGACCTGACCCGTCCCTACGTGATCTTCGTCGGCCGGATCACCAGGCAGAAGGGCGTGCCGGTGCTGCTGCGCGCGGCGTCGCAGCTGGTCCCCGAGGCCCAGCTGATCCTGTGCGCGGGGGCCGCCGACACCCCCGAGCTGCTCGCCGAGGTGACCGAGCTGGTCGACGGGCTGCAAGCATCGCGCTCCGGCGTCCAGTGGATCGCGGAGATGCTGCCGAGGCCCGAGCTGGTCCAGTTGCTCACGCACGCCACGGTGTTCGCTATCCCGTCGCTCTACGAGCCGCTCGGCATCGTGAACCTGGAGGCCATGGCCTGCGCGACCGCGGTCGTTGGGTCACGGACCGGCGGGATCCCCGAGGTCGTCGCCGACGGCGAGACCGGCCTGCTGGTCCCGCCCGGCGATCCGGGACAGCTCGCGGAGGCGCTGAACGCCCTGCTCCGCGACCCCGCCCGCGCCCAGGCCATGGGGCAGGCGGGCCGCAAGCGCGCGGTCGCGGAGTTCGGCTGGCAGGCCATCGCGGCCCAGACCGCCGCCCTGTACGCCAAGTTGGTCAACCGGGCATAAATCTCCGTTCAGCGGGCGGGGCCCGCGAAGCGTGGTGTAAACCGGATTCGATGCCAGCGCGTCAGGCATGGGGGCCTAAGCAGATGCAGAGAGGCAGTTATTTATGCGGAAATCTCGTCGAGTTGCCGTTGCTGTGGCGGTGTCCGGCCTGGTCGCGGCAGGTGGGATCACCTTCGGCCTGATCGCCAACGCCAACCAATTGGCCTTCTGCGACAGTGCGGGGTCGGGTACGACCGCGTCGCCGATCACCTGCACGCTCCCTGGCACCACCGGGGACAACACGACGATCAACAACCCTTCCGCGATGCAGGCCATCGTGATTCTGAATGCGGGGGACGGCGCTAAGACCCCCGACCAGTATGTCGCGGTCACCTATTCGATGTTCTGCACGGAAGGCGGCAATCAGGCGACCACAACGAACACCACACCGCCCGCGCTACCTGCGGCGCAGCCGATCACCATGAGCGCGCAG